>Ga0335083_10000915_pt1 | contig 42191 bp, 41 predicted proteins | sample Lox_Sample_42_FD_206716 | JGI IMG/M metagenome (GOLD analysis project Ga0335083, IMG submission 206716) | Soil microbial communities from Loxahatchee National Wildlife Refuge, Florida, United States - Lox_Sample_4.2 | ecosystem: Environmental > Terrestrial > Soil > Wetlands | place: USA...
ATCGTTGCGCCCGAGGGCGCGCCCGCAAAGTTTAGGGTCAGCCCCTGCGAGCGCGTGACTGATAAAGTCTGGTCGCGGTTGGTCCAGGTGACCGGGGCCGGCATGGTGAAGGATGCGTGAAAACCAATTTGAGCGCCTTGGCCGTTGAGGGTGAAACTCCCTGGATTGAGCAAGAGGCTCGACGGAAACCAGGTGAGACCATTCACAGCCGCGCCGGCTTCTCCTAGGGTCACTCCCGCGGGAGTCGACAGCGAGACGGAAACGCTTCCGCCAGCGCCCGACAAAATCACAGTTTTGCCCGCATCCAGCGTTTGCCCCGAGCCTGTGGTTCCCGTCGGTAAGGCGGTTGTGCCCAGGTCACCTGCACTTCCGTAGGCGGTGCAAGTGCCCGCCGGAGGAATCGATAAGATCGGGTTGAAATTAAAGGGGCCCGCAGCTTGCTTGGTCATGATCTCCCAGACATAGTCGCTCACTGCCTCCACGGGTGAGCTGGTCCCAAGGTCTTCGTTCACCGAGTGCCGCATGGCGAGAATGACGCCGAGATTGCCACCATTGATCAATGGCGGCGCGAAGGCGTTGGCCGGCTCGGCGCATTGTGCACCACTGGGATCGATGGCCATAGTGGTGACATTGCTGACGATGGTCCCACCGGTCCGCACATACACCGGGACCCAGCATCCCGTGGGCGCGTTAGCTGGGACGGTGAACTGGATTTCGTCCGATCCAGCGCAGCAACCGCTGCGGCCCGAGTAAGCGACCTGAGCGGAGATGCCACCGACGAACACTTCCGTCTTGGTGGGCAGGGTCATAACAGTGGGAGCGGCATTGTCCGGGAAAGGCGCCGGTCCTAGGCCAGTGCCCCAGAGAATCGCCAGTTGCCCGGGTTTCGCGGCCAGAGTATTGGTATTGAGAGGAGTTTGGCCGGAGATGTAGTTTTGAAAAATACCGGGTCCTATGCCTGTGCCAGTTGCGGTGTAGATTCCAAAACTGGAGTTCACGATGTTGACCGGTATCGAATTGCTGGTTTGATTGTTATAGACCACGCGCACTGAATTCACGCCGAGAGCCGTGTTCGATGGCATGATGGCATTGACCTGTGAGCCGCTGACATATGCAGGAATGGCGCTGACGGAAGAACTGCCTTGAATCACCTGGATTGCGACGCCGGCCAGTGAAGTGCCGAGTGGAAAGCTGAGAGACGGACTGGACGCGGGCCCGAGTCCTCGCCCAAAAATTGTAAACACCGAACCGCGCGCGATAGATCCACTGGGAAGCCCAGACGGCATATAGCTTCCTGCGTTGACTATGCCGCGATAGTAGATGACCGGTTGCCCAAGCAACGGCGTGGCCAGGTAAGCCAAGAACAGAATCGAGGCGAGCGATTTCATAGCGATTAGATGTTAGCAGTGTTCTCAAGGATCAATTGGAATGACTTTTGTTCTCGCCTGTAGCCCGCTTCTCGATGCCCTATCCTGAATACGATCTCCTCCCGGTCCTCCCGCGCGGGCAAGAAGCCAAAGATTAAAATAACGCCACTCGCCGCAAAACCGGAGAATGCGTCAAGGCCTCTGGAGCCTCCACACTGTGGCGTAATAAAAAAGGAGCGTCGGCTCCTCTTCTTCTTATGCCCAGGATCGATTACGGCCTAGATGCCCCCAGAATGGTTCGCCGCCTCACGTCGCGCGCGCTTCTTATGCTCGCGGTGGCCGTCGTACTCTACTTCGTCAATCGCACCAGCAACCCGTCCGCGGCTGTCCCGCTGGCTGTTTCGCTGGCCATCATCGGGCTCTCGTTCGGTTTCGCGGCGCTGGTCATGTATCTGAGCAGCCGCATCGCGAAAGTCAAAGTACGCGATCTGATTCTGGAAAGCATCCGCTGGCGCGGCGACGAAAATGTCCTGGATGTCGGCTGCGGGCGGGGCCTGTTCCTGATCGGCGCGGCCAAACGGCTCAAAAGCGGGAAGGCCACCGGCATCGATCTCTGGAATCCGCAAGATCTCTCCGGTAACACCGCCGAAGCTGCGCTCGCCAACGCCAAAGCAGAGGGCGTTGAGAAGCGCGTCAAGATTGAAACCGGCGACGCCCGGAAACTCCCGTTCGCCGATGGCAGCTTCGATGTCGTGCTGTCGAGTCTCGCATTGCACAACATCAGCTACAAACCCGAACGAATCCAGGCAGTGCGAGAAATCGATCGCGTTCTCAAGCCGCGCGGCTATCTTGCGATCTTCGACATCTTCTACACGCGGCAGTACGCCAAGCAGCTGGAACAGCTCGGCTACCAGGACATTCGTGTGTCTCCGCTCACGCTACTGTGGTGTGTGCCGACGCGCAGCCTGACGGCGCGCAAGCCGGCGTGAATCGTTCCTCGCCGTATTCCTGCCGAAGTCCGGCGCGCCTCGTGTGGTTTCATAAAAAAGGATGAACGCCGAGCGTACGCGTCTGATCGAGGCCAAGAACAGAGTCAAGTATTGGAAGCGCTGGGGTCCGTACCTCACCGAACGAGCGTGGGGCAATCCGCGCGAAGACTACAGCCCGGACGGAACCGCTTGGGATTTTTTCCCGCACGATCACGCCCGCTCCCGCACCTACCGCTGGACCGAAGACGGAATCGCGGGCATCTCGGACAACCACCAACGGCTGTGCTTCGCCTTCGCGTTCTGGAACGGCTGCGACCCGATTCTCAAGGAGCGCCTGTTCGGCCTCTCGGGCCCGGAAGGCAACCACGGCGAGGATGTTAAAGAATACTACTATTACCTCGATTCCACGCCCACGCACTCCTACATGAAGTGCCTGTACAAATACCCGCAATCCGAATTTCCCTACGCGCAACTGGTGAGCGAAAATCGACGCCGCTCGCGCGAACTGGGCGAGTACGAATTGATGGACACGGGAATCTTCAGCGAGGATCGCTACTTCGACATTCTGGTTGAATATGCCAAGCACGACGTGGACGACATTCTGGTGCGCGTAACGCTGATCAACCGCGGCCCCGTTAAGGCGCCGCTCCATCTGCTGCCCACGCTCTGGTTCCGCAACACCTGGAGCTGGGGTTATGGCACACCGCGCCCCGAGCTGGAACGCTTCGACTCCCAGACCATCGTGGCCCGCGAGCAGACTCTGGGCGAATTCAAGCTGTGGCTCGAAGATGCGCCGCCGCTGTTGTTCACCGAGAATGTCAGCAATACGAAACGCCTGTTCAACTATGACAACGGCGAGCCTTACACCAAGGACGCCTTCCATCGCTACCTGATTGAAAAAGAAACAGGCGCGGTGAATCCGGACGACAACGGCACCAAAGCCTGCGGCTTGTACTCCCTGGAACTGGGCGCGGGCGAATGCAAAGTGCTCCATTTCCGGCTCTACGCTGGCGATGAGGCGGCGCCGGATCACCATCGCGTTTTCGTCGCGCGCCGCGAGGAAGCTGACGACTTCTACAGCTTTGCCCCGGCCAGTTTGTCGGACGACGCGTGCATGGTGCAACGCCAGGCGTTCGCCGGTTTGCTGTGGAGCAAACAGTTTTACCATTACGTGGTGGAGCAATGGCTGAAGGGCGATCCGTCCGGCCCGCCGCCTCCGCCGCAACGCCTGCAGGGGCGGAATCACACCTGGATCCACGTCTACAGCGACGACGTGCTTTCCATGCCGGACAAATGGGAGTATCCGTGGTTTGCGGCTTGGGATCTGGCTTTCCATATGATCCCCTTCGCGCTGATCGATCCGGATTTCGCCAAACGCCAGCTCGGTTTGCTGTTGCGGGAGTGGTATCAGTCACCCAACGGCCAGCTGCCGGCTTATGAATGGGAATTCAGCGACGTGAATCCGCCGGTCCACCCCTGGGCCTGCTGGCGCGTATTCCAAATCGATCAAAAGCTCACCGGAAAACCGGACTATGAATTCCTGGAATCCGCTTTTCACAAGCTGCTCATGAATTTCACCTGGTGGGTCAATCGCAAGGACTCGCAAGGTAACAACATCTTCGAAGGCGGTTTCCTGGGACTCGACAACATAGGCGTCTTCGACCGCAGCAAGTCTTTACCGACCGGGGGATTTATCGAACAGGCCGACGGCACCGCCTGGATGGCCATGTACTGCCTCACTATGCTGCGCATCGCCTTCGAGCTTACGCCGCACGACCCGGCCTACGAAGACATTGCCAGTAAATTCTTCGAGCATTTTCTGTATATCGCCAGCGCCATGAATCGCCTGGGCGACCACGGCCTGTGGAACGAGCCGGATGGATTCTATTACGATTGGCTGCGGCTGCCCGACCAGCGCAAGATTCCGTTGCGCGTCCGATCGCTGGTAGGCTTGCTCCCGCTGTGCGCGGTCGGCACGCTGGAATCCGCCGCCATCGACAAGATGCCCGGATTCAAGCGCCGCATGAATTGGTTCGTCAAGCACCGGCCGGACCTGTGCGGCAATATCGCGTCCATCACCCGGCACGGCGTCGAGGAACGAATTTTGCTGTCGATGGTGCAGCCCGCACGCATGCGCCGCGTGTTGGAGACCATGCTGGACGAGAACGAATTTCTTTCGCCGCACGGAATCCGCGGCATCTCCCGCTATCACAAAGACCACCCGTTCGTGCTGCAGATGGACGGGCAGGAATACCGTGTCGATTACGAGCCGGCCGAATCCACCAACGAATTATTCGGCGGTAACTCCAATTGGCGCGGGCCGGTGTGGTTCCCGATCAACTACCTGATCATCGAATCGCTGCAGCGCTATCACCACTACTTCGGCGACGAATTTCAAATTGAATTCCCCACCGGCTCGGGCGTCTCCATGAATCTGTCGCAAGCGGCCGCCGAGCTCTCGCGCCGTCTCTCGCGCCTTTTCCTGCGCGATAAGGACGGCCGGCGGCCCGCCTTTGGAGCCGCCGAGAAATTCCAGACCGATCCCCACTTCCGGGATTACATTCTGTTCTACGAATATTTCCAGGCCGACAACGGCGCCGGCCTGGGAGCCAGCCATCAAACCGGTTGGACCGCGCTAGTAGCGAAGCTGCTGCAACAGAGCGGAGAATGACGATTAGCTCTGGACTCGATCGTTAAAGGCTCGCCGGCCAGCCTCGTAGGCCTGCTTGCCAGCATCCACCGCCTGCGATACCGTGTCGGCTTGTTCGCGCAGAGTGCTCTTGGCACGCTCGACACTCTCGTTGGCCAGGTTCATCGCGCGCTGGCCTTGGTCCTTCAGACGCCCGGCGGCGTCCTCGGCTTTAGATTGTAAATAGTTCCGGGTTTCGGAGCCCGCCTTGGGAGCAAATAGCAGGGCGGCTGCGGCTCCGACGCCAAGACCTAAGAAGAAATAGCTGTATCCATTGTTCGATTGCATTGTTCACCCCTTTTGGATGCTTCAGGTTAGATCCGATTTAGTGCGCATGATTGAAGAGAAACCAAATGACGATCAGAAAGCCGGGCACGCCTAACATCCACGCGACGATATATTTCATCGAGCCTCCGCGTTCTGGAGAGCAGTTGAATTACCAACGCCTAACCTAAAAACTCGGCGATAGGCGCCAGTGGTCGAACATGCTCGCAGAAGATCTTCAACATCACCAGCGCCGGTACCGCCAGAAAAATTCCGAGAATGCCCCAAAGAAACCCCCAAAACGTCACCGCGCCGAAGATGATCACCGGGTTCAGGGTCATGCGTCGACCCATAACAAACGGTGTGAACAGATTGGCTTCAATGGCGGCGAGCCCGAGATAAGAAGCGGGCACCAAGAGCGCGCGGCTGAGCTCCGGGAACGTGGCGGTGGCAACCAGTCCGACGATGACGATCTCGGTGAGTGCGCCGAGGTAGGGAACAAAATTCAACGCGAACGCCAGCGTGCCCCACAGCACCGGATTGGGCATGCCGAAGGCCCAGAACACCAGACCGCCGGCGAAGCCCAGACAAGCGTTGATCATCGCCACGGTGATCAGGTACTGGGAAATATGATCCTCGATTTCACGCATGATCAATACCGCGCGTTTCTTGTCTTGCAAGCGAGGCAAAACATGGATCAGTTTGCGCAAGAACAGATCGCCTGACGACAGCAGGAAAAAAAGCAAGATGAGGAACACCAGCAGCCCTAGAACGAGATCTCGTGTTTTGCTCACAATACCCTCGAAAATGCCGGGTTGCCTGACCTCAACTTGCGGAGGTTGCTTAGCAGACGGCGCCGGCGCTGTAACTTGGGTGATCTTGCTGACCTGCTCGCCGGCTTGCGTAACTCTCTCCACCGGCGCCTTCCATCGCTGGAGACCGGTCGAGACTTTGCCGAGAATCTGGGGAGCGCGCCCCACCCAATCGCTCACCGATCCGGATAGCTCGTAGATCACCGAGGACGCCAAACCGAGTCCCGCCAGCATCACCACTGCGGCCCCCAGCGCTTCGGGTATATGGACTCTTTTGAGCGCACGGACAAAGGGGCTCAGCAGGGAATTGAAAACCACCGCTAAGACAACTGGTGCGAGGAACGCTTTGGCCAGGTAGAGCGTGTAGAAGCAGGCCAGCACCAGCAGCGCGGTCAGGACGAAACTCGTCCAGGCTCCCGAGTTCTGTTCGAGCGCCTCGGTAGTGGCGGCGATGTCGGGCGGGCGGCTGACTGCTTCGGTATCGTTGAGTATTAGTTCGTCTTCGGGCATGGAAATCGCCCAAACCCGTGTGGGCCACTTCACTTGTTTGACAGGCGTTTGCCGAGAGGCGTTTCGTTTGGACGAGACTACCGGCCGGGTAACTGCGTTCGCAGCATGACCAGAATCGCAGTCAAGCCGAGGGCTATGAAGATCAATACAATCCACAAAAACGATAGAGTGACACGCTTAGGGACGGCCGATCGCTTGTTGCGCGGATCGTATTGCGCTTCGCGGCGCTCGTCTTCCTGCAAATGTTCCACGAACTTAGGACGCTTGCGCGGACAGGTTGTTACCATGGCGCTAACCCTTCGGCCGCGGCTACGTCCATTGCCGGAGAGGTGCAACGATGAGAAAGTTGTTCCTATTGCTGTGCGCTGCCGCGCTCGCGTCGGCCGCTGACAGCGGACGCTCTCGTGAGGACTTCCATTACAGCTATCCGCAAACCGCCGGAGGAAGGCTGAACGTCGACAATTTCAACGGCTCGGTGGAGATCACCGGCTGGGACCAGAACACGGTGGACATCTCAGGGACCAAATATGCATCCAGCCAGGAGCTGCTCAACGCGATCAAGATCGAGGCTTCGAACGGCGGAAATGCAGTCCAGGTGAGGACCGTCCGGCCGGGCGGTGTGCATATGGGCAGCACCGGAGCGAAATACAGTATTCGAGTGCCGCGCCGCACCACGCTGGAAAGTATCGGCAGCTCCAACGGCTCCATTCGCGTGGAGGACGTGGAGGGCGACACTCATCTCACCACCTCCAACGGCTCGGTTCACCTGGCCAAAATTCGCGGCAACGTGGATGCGCATACATCCAACGGGAGCGTAGAGGTGAACGACGTGAACGGGCGCATGACGTTCCACACATCCAACGGCAGCGTGCACGCCGAAAATGCCCACGGCGCGCTCCAGGCCGAAACGTCCAATGGCGGCGTGCATGTCCACCTGGCGGATTCTGAAGCCGGCCAGTTGATCCATTTGGCCACTTCCAACGGACCTATCGAGCTCGAACTGGATTCCCCGCGCTCGAACGATGTGGTGGCCAAAACCAGCAACGGCTCCGTTACGCTACGCATGCGGGAGGGCGCCGGAGCGGCCCTGCACGCAGCCACCAGCTCTACCGGATCGATCCGCAGCGATTTTGAAATTCTCACCCACGGCCAGCTCTCCCGCAGCCACATCGACGGAACCATTGGAGGCGGCGGCGCGAGAATCGATCTCACTACATCCAACGGAAACATCCGCCTGCTGAAGATTTGAAAATTTCAGCGCCTCAGCGTTTGAGCCAGAGATCCAGAAACTTGTTGGCCTGGTCTTGCGAGATATTGGCCTGGACTTCGGTACGCGTTTGCTTCTGGGTGACCTGGATGGCGTCGTAAAGTTTCAGCATTTCCGGCTGATTATCCGGGGTATTCAACCGTCCCAGGCCGATGATCCCCTTCAGCAAGTCGTGCACGAACTTGGCATCGCGCTCGGTATTGCAGGTCACCGCTGCCATCAGTTGAAGGCCGTTGCTTAGGTCCATGCCGAGCGTCGCGCTGTTCACGGATCGAAGAGCTTGCATGATGTTGGCGAGATTGCTGTTCTCCGGCGCCGCGATATTCAACCCTGAGAGGCTGCCGTTAAGAGCCGCATAGATCTGGTCGCTTGGTGGAAGCGTGCGCAGTAAATCGCGGAGCGGGGCTGGTAGTCCTCCCTTGGTGCGCCCGTCCAGGATTGAGCGCAAGTCGGGGGTCGGGCCGGCCACCGCGGTGGAGTCGCTTAGGAACATGATGGCCTGATTTTCGTTGCCGAATAGCCGGTGATTCTTATAGGAGATCGGCTTGGCGCCCTGCTGTTCCAGGCGCGCTTCCAAATCCTTCCGGTTGAATTTTCCGCGCGCCATCAGCAAGCCGCGTTTGCCGTTGGAACAGGAAAGGATCTGCGACAGGTCCTTGCGCGGATCGAGACCGGTTTGGCGCGCGAAATCGTCCAATTGCGGAAGCGGAGCTCGGCTGAGCAGCTCCCGGTAAACGGTCGTGTCGCGGATGGCGTCCAGATTGGCGCCCGCGACGAATACCGTGTCTTGCGGAACCAGGGATTCGAGCGCGGGATCGATATGCAGCAGGCCGGGTTTCTTGGGTTGACAACCAGCTAGCGCCAGGCACAGCGCGACAGCAGCGAGCGCCCGCATCAAAAATCGCGCCTCGAAAATATTTGCAATGCCCCCATCAACACGACCGCGGCAAACAGTGCCGAGCTCCAGATGGGCATGTAGTCTTGGAAAGTTCGATCCTGAATGGCGTTCAGCGTGATGCGCCCCAGATCCCAGATCTTCGGCAACGCGTAGTACAGTCCCTTCCAAAGATCGCGCGACCATTCCGACGATAGCAGGCGCAGCATGGTGCTGGTTTGCGCAAGAATCGCGCTGATGATCATCAGCGCCACGCTGATCATGGTCGCCAGCGCCGCGCTCTCGAAGATCACGCCGACCAGCACCACCACCGCCAGCAACACGGCGAAGATGAAGACGGTGGTCGCAATCGAGATCAGGAACGTCGGCGACCAGATTCCGGTCTTCACGCCCAGGATGGTCCAGATTCCCAAAACCAGGAACGCCACATTGGATGAGATCACCAGCACGTTCCCCAGGTAGCGGCCCAGCAGAATGTGCGTGCGCGACACTGGCTTCGACAACAGCAATTCAATGCGGCCAGGTTCCAGCACACTCGGAATCAGACCGGCGGATGCGAACACCGACAGAAACATGCCCCAGGTATAAAGGAACGTCGCAATTCCGCCGTAAACGCCGCGCACGATGCGTTCGACGTCGGTGCTGCGGTTGGCGGTCCGGCCGAACAACGACACCGTCGCCACGCCGCCCTCCACCAGATCGATCTTCAACAGAAACAGGAAGAACAGGATCATCGCGACAGAAAGCCCGAACAAGCCCCAAAAAATCTTGCGTGCGAAAGCTTCGCGAAACGTGTCGCGGATCAAGGCCAGGGTCGCCATCATTTCGCTCCGTTCTCCACGGTCCGCACGAAGACATCTTCGAGCGTGCTGGTGGTTGGCGCCAGCGCCTCCACCTCGCAGTGCTCGGCGCGCACCAGATCCAAAGCCTGGTTGGCCAGCTCCCGGCTGGGAAATTGAAAATCCACCAGCCCGTTGCGCGCCGCCATGGACGTCGCTTGGGAGCGCAATTGCTCCAACAGATTCTGCGGGGCCTGCGAGATCGTCAAGCGATATCCTTTCCCGGCAATCAAGTCCGTCACTTTGCCGCTCACGGCCACTTTGCCCTGGTGCAGGATCGCCACCTCGCGGCAAAACAATTCCACTTCCACCAGCAAGTGCGAGTTGATGAAGATGGTGACGCCTTTCTCTTCGCAGCGCGTCAGAATATCCCGGATGTGCCGGCGTCCTACCGGATCGACGCCGTCGGTAGGTTCGTCGAGAATCAGGAGCGACGGCGAATGAATGAGCGCCTGTGCCAGCCCCACCCGCTGCAGCATGCCCTTGGAATATTTGCCCAGCCGCACGCTGCCCCACTGCGCCAGGCCCACCAACTCCAGCAGCTCGGGGATCAGTTTTTTCCTCTGCTGCGCGTCCAGGCCGGATAGAGCGGCGTAAAAATCGAGCATGCCCTCGCCGGTGAAGTAAGTCGGGAAGCGATGATTTTCCGGCAGGTATCCGATCGGCCGGCGAGCTTCCGGAACGCGCGCGTCCCGGCCGAAGAGCAGGGCACTGCCCGCGCTGGGATGGGTTGCCGAAAGCAGCAGTTTTACGAAAGTGGTTTTACCCGCGCCGTTGGGACCCAGCAGACCGAAAATGGTGCCGCGCGCGATCCGCAGCGAAATGTCGTCTACGGCCCGCACTTCGCGGCCAGTCCACCGTGACCGGTAGATCTTGGTCAGACCCGCTGTTTCAATCGCATAATCGGAAGGCACTCAATCTTAGAATACGCGGGAACATGCGGGCATTGTTCCCGCCAAGTGGGTTGAAAGTACCCGCCGCAGGGCCAGGACCCCAGAGCCGGGCGGCGAAGCTTAGCGGATTGTCATAATATCAATATAGTGTGAATGGCTGACTCCAACCCTCTGCTCCACATTCAATTTCAGATCCCTTTCGACCGGATCCGGGCCGAACATGTCGAACCGGCGATTGCGCAGTTATTGCGCGAGGCGCGCGAACGGTTGGACCGGCTGACATCGGAGCAGCCGCCGCGTACCTTCGCCAACACCATGGAGCCGCTGGACAGCCTGACCGACCCGCTGGATTACGCCATGGGCGTGGTGCGGCACCTGGAGGCGGTTACCACTTCGCCCGAGCTGCGCGCAGCTTATAACAACGTGCAGCCTGAAGTCAGCGCCTTCCACTCCTCCCTGCCGCTGAACGAGGCTCTCTGGAATACGGTGAAATCCTACTCCCAAACCGAAGAAGCCAAGAACTTGACGGGTACGCGCCGGCGTTTTCTGGAAAAAACAATGGACAATTTCCGGCGGCATGGCGCGGAACTGGACGCAGCCGGAAAGAAACGCATCGCGGAGATCGATGTCGAGCTCACTAAGCACACCATCAAATTCGCCGAAAATGTGCTGGACTCGATCAATGAATTTGAGCTGATAATTCGCGATCGGGAAAAGCTGGCGGGCCTGCCCGAGGGCGCGGTGGCAATGGCGCGCGCCGGCGCCGCGTCCAAGGATCTCCAGGAACCCTCCTGGCGATTTACGCTGCAAGCTCCCAGCTACATCGCGCTCATGACTTATCTGGACGATCGCGAGATCAGGCGGCAGGTTTACGAAGCTTATGTGAATCGCGCGGTAGATGAGCGGCATGACAATGTTGCGGTGCTGTTGCGCATTCTGGAGCTGCGGCGCGAGAAGGCCAATCTGTTGGGTTACCGCGATTTCGCCGACCTGGTCCTGGAAGACCGGATGGCGCACACAGGCCAGCAAGCCACGGGATTTCTGGAGGACCTGAAGCGCAAGACCGCCGGCCGCTTCCGTACTGAAAATCAGGAATTGCGGGCTTTCGCGGGGAAGGAACTCGAACCCTGGGACGTTGCCTACTACGCCGAAAAGCAGCGCGCCGCGCTCTACAATTTCGATGAAGAGGCCTTGCGGCCGTATTTCCCGCTCTCGAGCGTGGTGCAAGGAATGTTCGAGACCGTGCACCGTCTGTACGGAATCAGCGTGCTGGAAAAGCAAGGGGCCCCGGTTTGGGACCCGCATGTCAAGTATTACGAGATTCACGACGGCGGCCGGCTGATTGGCGCATTTTATGCCGACTGGTATCCGCGCGAGAACAAGCGTGGCGGCGCCTGGATGGACAGCCTGATCACCGGCATCGCGCGCGACGATTATTTTGAACCGCACGCGGCCCTGATTTGCGGCAACCTGACTCCGCCCCTGGGCGACCGTCCGTCGCTGCTGACGCACCGCGAAGTCCAGACCATCTTTCATGAGTTCGGCCACCTGCTGCATCACTGCCTGAGCAAAGTGGAGGTGCGCAGCCTGGCGGGCGTAAATGTGGCCTGGGACTTCGTCGAGTTGCCATCGCAAATCATGGAGAACTGGTGTTGGGAGCGCGGCGCCCTGGATTTATTCGCCCGGCATTTCCAGACAGGCGCGGAAATTCCCCAGGATTTGTATGAAAAAATGATCAGCGCTCGCAATTTTCGCGCTGCCAATGGGCAAATGCGCCAGTTGGGGCTCGGTTTAGTGGATTTAAGCCTGCATCGTGAATATTCGCAGGCCAAGCATGGCGATGTCCTGGCTTATGCCAAGCGAATCCTGCAGGAATTTTCGCCCGCTAAACTTCCCGAGCGCTACAGCATGATCTCGAGTTTCACGCATTTGTTCGCCAGCCCGGTGGGCTACGGCGCCGGTTATTATTCCTACAAGTGGGCCGAGGTCCTGGACGCGGACGCGTTCACGCTGTTTCAGGCGCGCGGCATTTTCAGTCCGGATGCCGGAGCCCGATTCCGCCAGAACATCCTCTCGCGCGGCAACAGCGCCGATCCAGCCGAGTTGTACCGCTCCTTCATGGGACGCGATCCCAACCCCAACGCGCTGCTGGAACGGTCCGGCCTGTTGGAAGTTACTTCCAGCGCCAACTCTTAGCCATCGCGCCGCAATTTCCACGCAACAAAACCGGGCCGGCGGCGATCCAACCACTAGAGGCCTGGATTATACTTTGTACGCGTACGCCCGGAGCAGGTGCGGGCGGGGAAGGCTGGCATGAAATCGAACATTCGGTTAGGACGCTTTTTCGGCATAGAAGTCGGCCTGCACTATAGCTGGTTTCTGATTGCTTTCCTGATCACGATGTCACTGGCATCGCAGTTCCATCAGACCAACGCCGACTGGGGCGAAACCGTGATCTGGTCCGTCTCGGTTGTAACCGCGGTTTTATTCTTCGCCGGACTTCTGGCGCATGAAATGTCCCACGCGCTGGTGGCGCGGGCGCACGGCCTGACCACGCGCGAGATCACTTTGTTCGCCTTGGGCGGCGTGGCCCAAATCGAACGCGAGCCATCCGACGCCAGGACCGAGTTTTGGGTAGGCATCGTGGGGCCGTTTTCGAGCGCCGTGATTGGTGTGATCTGTTTTCTCATCGCGTACGGCGCGGGCTGGCAGATGGGCGCCACGCCCAACACGCCCATCGAGGCGATGTTCTTCTGGCTGGGCTACATCAACCTCATGCTGGCGGCTTTCAACATGATTCCCGGGTTTCCCCTGGACGGCGGGCGGATCTTGCGCGCCATCATCTGGTGGTCGACCGGGAACGCGGAGAAGTCCACTATGCTGGCCGCGCGTACCGGCCAGGCTGTGGCGCTGCTTTTCATTGCTTTCGGTATTTTCCGCTTCTTCGGTGGGGCCGGTATCGGAGGGTTGTGGATCGCTTTCATCGGCTGGTTCCTGCTGCAGGCCGCTGGAGCCAGCTACGCTCAGGTGGCGCTCAGCGCGCGCCTAAAAGATGTCCGGGTCAGCGACGTGATGGACCGCGATTGCACCACCGTGGACGGACACCTGAACGTTCAGAATTTTGTCGAGGAGTATCTGCTGCGGACCGGCCGCCGCTGCTACGTGGTGGCGCAGGACGGGCACGTCGAGGGCCTGGTGACGCCGCACGAGATCAAGGCGATCGAGCGCCCGCGCTGGCCTTACACCACCCTGCACGACATCATGCGGCCGCTCGATCAACTGCATACCGTAACCCCCTACACACCCGTGATGGAAGCCCTGGAGACCATGGGACGCGACGATGTGAACCAGCTCCCCGTCGTGGCCGAGAACCATTTGGAAGGCGTGGTTACGCGCGCTCACGTCTTGCAGTTCCTGCAGACTCGCGCGGAGCTGGGGCAACTGGGAGCGCGAAGCTGAAAACGCCGGGATTGGATACACGAACGTCTGTGAACTTTGCTAAATTAGGCGCAGTGCGAATCGCGTTGCTCGCAGCCTGCGCCATGGCGTGTTGGGCTGCAACGGTCGACGATCAACAATTCAACGCCCGCTGGGACATCTCGGTCAATGGGCTGTCTTCGCCGCGCGGTTGGTGGCTGGAGGTGACCGGCGCGGGCACGCCCAATCCCAAGGGCAAGTTCACCGGCGCTCCACTGACAATAGTCGCGGAGATTCCGAAGATCGCGATCGCCGACGGCGAGTTGCGATTTGGAATCGAGAGCCGTTACCGTCAGAACCGGCCGGAAAAGGGCGTGTATTGGGCGCGCCTGGAGGACGGCAAGCTCAGAGGAACGTTCGAAATTGAAGGCGATCCCTCGACCTATCTGGAGTGGACCGGCGTGCGCGCTCCCCTGCTGCCGGAGAAAGATGATGGAAGTGCAACCTGGAAGCGAAGCGACCCTGTGGTTCTATTCGACGGCCATAACCTGACCGGCTGGCAAACGGTCGGTTCGGTACGCTCGCTGGGCTGGACGGTGAAGCAAGGCATCCTGACCAATGGCCTGGGCACCACCAATTTGGTCTCGGAAAAGAAATTCTGGAATTTCGCCGTGGAAGTGGAGTTCACTCTCGGGCCGCACGCCAACAGCGGTGTGGGGCTGCGCGGCCGTTATGAAGTGCAGCTGGCCGATGATGCCGATCGGCCGGTATCCGCTCTCACCAGCGGAGCAATACTGGGGCGCATCGCACCCACTCTGAACGCGGCCAAGCTCTTCGACGAATGGCAAACTATGTCCGCCCGGCTGGTGGGACGGCAAGTGACCGTTTTCCTGAACGGCATGCGTGTCATCGACAAGCAAACCATCGACGGACCCACGGCCATCGCCGTAGATACGAACGAGGCGGATCCGGGGCCGATCCTGCTCGAAGGCGATCGAGGCCCGGTGGGCTATCGCAAGATTGTGGTCTACCCGCTCGTCAAGAAACCTTGAGCGAAGCCAAAGTAGCGCGATTCTACCGGATCCGCGGGCGCGTACAAGGTGTGGGGTTCCGCTACTTCGCCGAAAAAGCCGCGCAACAGTTGGGCGTTAGTGGATGGGTGCGCAACGACGACGACGGGACCGTCCAGGTCTACGCGGTCGGCCATCCGGAACAATTAGCGGAGCTGGCCGGGATGTTATGGAAAGGGCCGCGCTGGGCCGAGGTGCGGGGAGTAGATGAATCGGAAGCGGCGCTGGAGAGGCTTTCGGGATTTTCGGTGCGCCAGTAAGGTCACGCCAGCAGTTTCGCCGCGTCCTTGGCGAAATAGGTCAGCATGAAATCGGCGCCGGCCCGGCGGATCGAAGTGAGCGACTCCAGAATCGCGCGGTCGCGGTCCAGCCAGCCGTTCTGGATGGCCGCCATCAGCATGCTGAATTCCCCGCTGACCTGATAGGCTCCCAGTGGCGCGTCAAAACGGTCTCGTGCCTGGCGGATGATATCCAGGTACGGCATGGCGGGTTTGACCATGATCATGTCGGCGCCTTCCTCCAGATCCAGCTCGATTTCGCGCATGGCTTCGCGAGCATTGGAAGGATCCATCTGGTAGCTGCGCCGGTCGCCAAACTGCGGCGTCGATTCGGCCGCTTCGCGGAACGGGCCGTAAAACACCGAAGCGTATTTGGCGGCATAAGAAAGAATGGGGGTGTTGGGAAAGCCGGATTGATCGAGCGCTTTGCGGATGGCGCCCACGCGCCCGTCCATCATGTCGCTGGGTGCGACCATATCAGCGCCCGCGCGGGCGTGCGACACAGCGGCCTTGGCCAGCCATTCGAGCGTGGGATCGTTTTGCACCTCCCCATCCACCACCAGGCCACAATGGCCGTGGCTGGTGTACTCGCAATTGCACACATCGGTGATTACCAGGAGCTTGGGCAGTTCGCGCTTGACGGCGCGGACGGCCTGCTGCACGATGCCGTCATCGGCGTACGCGCCCGAGGCTTGCTCATCCTTGGTTTCCGGGATTCCGAACAGGATGACGCCGCCGATCCCGAGCCGCAGCGCTTCGGCGCACTCCTTCACCAATTCGTCGACCGAGAGCTGGTAATTGCCGGGCATGGAGCTGATGGCTCGGCGCACGCCCACTCCGGAACAAGCGAATAGAGGAAGAATGAAATCGTCCGGGGCGAGATGAGTCTCGCGGACGAGTCTGCGCAATGGTTCGGTTGCGCGCGCCCGGCGCATGCGGTGGACCGGAAATGGCATGGATCTCCTTATTTTAGACCGGCGGCGGGAGTTTCCTACGTTTCCTCAACGACTACCGCTTTCAGTTGATCGCCCTGCTTGATCTTGTTGACAACGTCCTGTCCTTCGGTGACCTGCCCGAACACGGTGTGTTTGCCGTCCAGCCAATCCGTGACGACGTGCGTGATGAAGAACTGGCTGCCATTGGTGTTGGGTCCGGCATTGGCCATGGACAGAGATCCGACCTTATGCTTGTTGGGATTATTGCGGGTTTCGTCTTCAAAGCGATAGCCCGGACCGCCGGTGCCGGTAGCCGTAGGGTCGCCGCCCTGGATCATGAAATTAGCGATGACGCGATGAAAAACGGTGCCGTCATAGAAGCCTTCGCGCGCCAGGAAAACGAAATTATTGACGGTCTTGGGCGCGTCCTTGGCGAACAGCTCGCAGGTGATTTTGCCTTTAGAAGTGTCTAACGTAGCGCTGTACTTTTTATTCGGGTCGATGGTGAGTGCCGGTGCAGCTTGGTATTGTTTGGCCATGCTTCCAGTGTAAGGCGTGAGCGGGGTTAGTCGCGGAAGTTAGCGCACTTAGGGTGTGCCATGGTTCGCACCATGCCGCTCGAAAGTGCCGACGGCCCGGGTTATTCAGGGCTCGATCCACTGGTCTGGTTCTTGCAACATTTTCGCCGGAGGACTGACATGAAGCTTACTCTTAGTGTCATCAAGGCGGATATCGGATCGATCGGCGGGCACGTCGCGCCATCGCGGCGTCTGCTGGAAACAGTGGAAGCGTACATTCACAAGAACGGGATCAATTTCCTGATCGACTACAACATCAGCCACACCGGCGACGATGTGGCAATTCTAATGACTCATCGCCGTGGCGAAGGAAACGAAGATGTTCACAATCTGGCTTGGAACGCATTTCTGGAAGGAACCGCAGTGGCCAAACAGCAGGGGCTATACGGAGCCGGTCAGGACCTGCTGAAGGACTCGTTTTCCGGAAACGTGAAGGGGATGGGTCCGGCGGTGGCTGAAATGGAGATCGAGGAGCGTCCAAACGAGCCGTTCCTGTTCTTCGCCGCGGATAAGACCGATCCCGGCGCCTACAATTTGCCACTGTATCTGGCTTTCGCAGACCCCATGAACACGCCCGGCCTGCTGCTTTCACCGCACATGTCCCAGGGTTTCAAGTTCGTCATCATGGACGTGAACTTTACCGAAGGCGACCGGGTGATCGAGCTCAATGCGCCCGAGCAGCTGTACGACATCGCGGCACTCCTGCGCGATCCGGAACGTTTCGTAGTGGAGTCGATCTGGTCGCGGGCCAGCGGCGAGCAGGCCGTCGCGGTGGCCACTACTCGGCTGCACAATATCGCCGGTAAATACACCGGCAAGGACGATCCGGTGATGTTGGTGCGCGTGCAGATGAATTTCCCGGCCACCGGCGAGGTGCTGACGCCATATGCGATCGGCCATTTCGTCGCGGGCGGCATGCGTGGGTCGCACCAGATGCCTCTGATGCCGGTCGCGGTGAACACCGGGATCAGCTATTTCGATGGCCCTCCCATCGTGAGCTGCGCCGGCTATTGCGTCCACAACGGGATGCTGACCGAGCGAGTGGACAATTTCGCGCAACCGTTCTGGAACGAAGTGCGCGATCATGTGGCCCGCAAGTCGATCGAGATGCGGCGGCAAGGCTTCTTTGGCGCGGCCATGTTGCCGATGAGCGAGCTGGAGTACACCGGGATCGTGGAGAAGCTCGAGGTGCTGGAGAAGCAATTCGTGGTGCGGCCCGCGCTGGTTCCGGAGCACGCTTAGAATCTACAGATAGCCTTTTTCGGCCAGCTTCGCGACGGTGCGGGCCGCGGCGGTGTCGGGCGATTCTGTGTCGCCCGCCACGACAACATCTGGAGCCTCGGGAGGTTCGTAAGCCGCTTGCAAGCCAGGAACATTCGCGGCTGTTGCTTCGCGAGCCTGGCGGTAGATTCCTTTGGGATCGCGCGCCATACAGATTTCGAGCGGGCACTCGACGTAGACTTCCAAGAATCGCGGGATTTGTTGCCGCGCACGATCCCGATATTCCCGCCGGTTCGCGGTCGCATCGATAATGACGGGCACTCCATGTTCGGTAAGGAGCGCGCCCATGTAGGCCAGCAACCGATAGAAGGCGTCGCGTTCCTGCGGGTCGTAGCGCGGCTGGTCGGATAGCACTCGCCGGAGCGCATCGGATTCCAGCACCGCCGCATTCACTCCCCGCTCGGCAAGCTGGACCTTGAGAGCGCGCGCCAAGGTGGATTTTCCGGAGGCCGGAAGGCCCGTAATCCATACCGCAAACGCCCTGCTGTTATCCCCCACAGTAAGTATTGACCAGCGCGGGATCGAACCGGTCGGATTCCAGCACGTTCAGAATGAAGTTCAGCAGTTTCCGCCGCACTTCGTCCGCGAGATGCGGATACCAGACCGGGCTGGCCATAACCAGGCCGCGAAACGCAAAGAACGGCGCTGAAACCATGAGCATCTCGCGATCGCCGGTCTTTTCCAGATACCGGTTCCAGAAACGCCGCCACAACGTTTCAAGGATGCCCTCCAGGCGTCCAGTGCGTTGGAGCGAGAAGAACAAGTAATTGGCGGTGAGGCAGGTGACGTCGTCAGCCGGATCGCCGTATTCGCCGCGGGACCGATCTAATAGACGGAAGTCAGTCCCTTGGCCGAAAAGGATATTCCAGGGATGAAAGTCTCCGTGGACCTGCCGCAGCCGGTGCGTGTAGTCCTTCAAGCGCCATCTCCAGGCTACAGCCCGGTGCTCGATCTGTTCCAGCACCTGCGGCGTGAACAAAGGGTGATCCGGATAGGAATCGCAGAGCCCCATGATGCATTCGCCGTCGCCCACCAGCTCCCGGCTGCGCCGGATGTATAGATCGGGATTCTCGACGCCCGGGCGATGAATGTCCACCAGGTAGTCGCACAGGGCGTCGGCTCGAGCCAGGTCCAGATCGGCCAGCGTGCCGGAGTCGCGCAGGCGCTCCAGATCGCATGCATAGGCCTGACCTTCGGCATATTCGGTCAGCAGGTACAGCTCTTCGACGTTGGCCAGCGAGTGGAGACTTCCATCGCGCTCAAAACCGCCTACATCGAAGGATCGAACATGCCGCGGTAGGCGATTGAAGGCGCGGTGAGACCACAGCAGAATCCGGGCGCGATCCGCCATGTGTTCGTGCCCGAATGGCCCCGGGCTCATGGTATGAAGCACGGCGCTTTGCATGGCGCCGCCGGGAATTTTGTAATCCACGCGCAGCGGAGTGCCGTAACCGAAGCCTTTGACCAGGTTCTCGGCTGACTGCGCCAGCGAAACGAAGCCATCGACGATGATGTCGTTGCCCAGCAATGACTTGAGGTACTGTTCCAGCCTTTCCGCATCAATGCCTGGCGCTTCTAGATTGGCGATCACGCCCTGGCGAGCAGCATTTGGATTACCACGCGGACTCATCGTTCCGGTTCTTGGCCCTTACGAAGTTGCTCTACCGTTTCGCGATCCAGCGGCTGTCCGGGATGGGATTCGAGCAGCGGCAACCGGCTTTCGAACGGAATGGGAGTAGGCGCCGGGGAACGACGGAGCACTACCTGACGCTGGGAGCTTTCCTGGGGCGGCCTCGCCACACGGGTGCCTGCCGGGAGTCGACCTGACAAGCTCGCGGCTTCGGGCACCACCGGCGGGAATGACGTGGTTAGCTGTTGAGCGGCGGCCGCCCGCGATCCCACCACTAAAATTGAACCCTCTACTGGCCGCCCCGAGGTGAAGACCGCGCGCGGCACCGCAGTCATGGCGTTTGGCGCAACGCGGTTGGCGTACGGTTGGCGCGGCAAGATTGTGGGTTCGATGGTGGGGAGGCTCTCGGCCAGAGGATTCAAATTCGTGAGATATCTGAGGCTGGCCCGATATGCGGGAACGTAGATCTCCTTTGGAGCCAACGGAAACCACGCCACAGCGGCGCTGCCAAGCTCCGTGCCTCCAACGAACACCACCAATGCGGGTGCAAAAACTGCCTGGCCGCGCACCGGCCCTGGTATCCAGGACCATGCCCCGTCGATGGAAGCCCAGCGGCCGTAGTGGAACGGAGCGAAACCCCATGGCGCGTCATCGATCCAGGTCCAGCCCCAGGGTTCGATCCAAGCCCAGCGGCCAACCCGGTATGGCGCCCACCCGGCCGCGACGCATCGCGGCGTCCAATAGGCGCCCAGCGTGGGGCTCGTAAGCCAGATGCCGCAGTCCTCCAGATCGTACGCTCCGATGACACCGGAGGAAACATACTTTTGGGACTCGGCGTGTTCTTCCAGGTGATCCCGCATTTGACAGAACTGATCGAAACGGTCGGCCAGGGGGGCGGGAGTGACATTCCTACCCATTAGCTTAGTGTGGTCTACGCGAGCCTGCTGTCCGGTCGGCACCTCGAACGCGAGCCTCGGGTTCGTGACTTCGGCCTCGCCGGAGCGCACGATCAGCGCAGTGGTGTTGGCTTTCGGGCTAACCTCGACGCGATATTCGCCGGCTTGGGAGGGAGTGATGGACGCGTTCGGAGTGTCGATTTCGAAGGCGTCTCCATGCTCCAGGCGCCGCACCGTGAATCGAATCACGCCTTGCATCAGCTTGGCTTGAAACGCATTGTCACTCAATTCCAGGACTCCAAAATCGGTTCCCTCATTGAGACGAATGGCCGCAAATCCGAGATGAAGTTCCGCGCGCGCTCCCGCGCTGGTCCACAACTCGTCTCCGGTGGTGACAGGCCGATTCAAGACCGCCGGCGTCCAAACTCCGGAGCCGGCCGCGCGGAAGGAAACCGGCCCGTCCAGATAGCTCAACCGTGCGATCCGCGATGGCGGGTCGGATGGATTAGGCTGAGGCGGAGCTGGAATGTACCGGCCGCTGTTTCCGAAGTTCATGTCGCAAGCAGATCCGAAAAACAGCAGCGCGCCCAATCCCAGGGCGCCCATAAGGTATGCCACCGCGTGCTTAGATTCAGTCATGGTTCTACCTCTCTAGTGAGTGAGCAGCTTGCTGAGCGCCGGCCACAGGAACAGTCCTCCTAATGTTCCCGTTGTGAGAAGCAGAAGAAAAATCAGCCAGAACAAACGATTGAAGCCCCGCATGGCATGCTCCTTTCTTCGCCGGTCTCCGCCGGGCGATCTGGCAGGGCGCAACTAGACGTTGAAACTCGCGTCCCAGCCCCATTTGCTGCAGACGCGTTTCCACAACCGGGCTCGCTGCAACTCACACGTTACGAGAATCTTAGGCGACAGCAGGGCCGCGGTTGTCCGCTTTCGCGCACCCGGTAGCTGCGTGAAGCGACCCAGAAGAGGTAAGTTCCGGTTACAACGCAACTTGCAGTCAATGATTTGGTGACCCGCAAGTCCCCCGGTACTTACCGTGCTGTTCCCATAGGTGTTGCGAATGGATTGCGTTTGGAGTTTGAGCAATCAATCGCGCGTCGGCAGTGAGTATCGTCCGTTTCCAGCGCGATGGAGAGGAATTTAGCGTTATGAAGCGTGCCAGCATTCATAAGATTTGCTCCCGGGGATGGCTGGTTCTAGTGACTGTCCTGCTGTTGTTCTCGTATGCCACGGCGGCGAGGGCTGCCGACGATCAGGATAAGGAGAGGCGCGGTAATCCGCCCGCAGGAGCGCGCGGCGGGCCTACTCATACGGCGCCCGCGCCGCGAGCTCAGCAGGAGCAGCCGCGTCCAGCGCCGGTTCCCAATGTTCAACGGGAGCGGCCACGTCCGGCGCCCAAGGTGAGTCCTCCGCCGGCTGCGCCAAAAACAGAGAATGCGCCGAGAATGGAGCAGGCGCCGCGGCCTGCGCCGCATGCCGGGACACCGCCCAGGCCTCCCAGCGGAGGCACTCCGCAGGTAGCCGCGCCGCAACCCGGACGGGGGCCACGTACCCCCAGCGCCGGTGGGCCTGCGCGGGAAGGGCCCCAGGTCGCGACTCCGCGTCCGGCGCCCCGCATAGAGAATGCACCGCGCGGGGCACAGAGCACCGGCGCTCCGCCCGGCGCAACTCCGCAAGCGGGCCGTCCGCCGCGCGAATCACAGAGAGCCGATGAAACAGCCCGACCTCGGTCCGGCCAGCGAGTGATCACGCAGAGACATGTTCCGCCCGGGCAAATCGCCACGCAGAAAGACGGCTCGTACGCGGTCCGGACCAAGGCCGGCAATCAATACTCGATGCGGCCGAATGGTTCCGTGCGCAGCTTCCAGAGCCAGCACGGCGAGGCTCAATTCCGGAGCGACGGCACGGTTCGCACGGTTCACTCGCGCGATATCACCATCGTGCACCGTCCCGAGGGCCGGAGTCTCATGCTACGCGAGCGGCCCGACCATACCGTGATTGCGGCTTACGGCGGCGGACATGGTTATATCCAGCGCCCGTTCTCGACGCGCGGCCATGATTTCATACAACGAACCTATTATGGCGATCACGGGCGCTTCACCCGCTTCTACCGGCCGTATCGTTACCACGGCTTCGGGCTCTACGCTTATGCTCCGATCCAGTACTACCCGCCGCTTTTCTACAGCTGGGCTTATGCACCGTGGTCTTTCGGCGTCTATTTTCATTGGGGCTGGCTGGGAGCGTCCTGGTATCCCTACTATGGTCCCTACTTCGCTCCGTATCCGGTGTATCCGGGCGGTCCGTTCTGGCTGACGGATTATCTGTTGGCGGCGTCGTTGGAGCAGGATTATCGCGACCGGATGGCGGCAGCCGCCGATGAAGGGGCCGCTTTTGCGCCGCCCTGCGCTCCCGGCCAAGTGCCGCTGTCGGCCGAAGTGAAGCAAGCCATCGCCGACGAAGTTCGTCTGCAGCTTTCGCAGGCCAGTCTCGATAGCCAAGCCGTGGCCAGAAATGGGACGGCGGACCTGACATCAGGCGACCTGGGCCGGCTGCTCAGCGACAACCAGCCGCACGTATTCGTAGTGTCGAGTGGGCTGGACGTAGCCGCGGGAATTGAAGAATGCGTGCTTACTCCAGGCGACGTTTTGCAATCCACCGGAGCGCCACCTCCTTCCGATTCTCAGGTTGCTTACCTGCGAGTCCTGGCGAGTAAGAGCGGGGACTGCGCGCGAGGCAGCCTGGTAGCGGTCTCGCTCCAGGATTTACAGGACATGCTAAATCGCATGCGAGAGACCATCGACCAAGGCCTGGGCGAGTTGCGGTCCAGCCAGGGGCAAGGTGGTTTGCCGCCCGCGCCCGCGGCAGCGTTGCGCGGCGATGTACAAGCGCCCTTTGCGTCCGCGGCCCCGCCGCCGGATCCTAATGACGTTGCCGTTCTCAATCAGACTGAGAAGGACGCGAGCGACGCCGAGCAGGAAGTGTTGAATCAAGCCTTCGAGGAGAATCAAACTTCGGCGCCATCGACGGTGGCGGCAACCATCCAGCTCGGCCAAACAGTGGATCAAGTGACCGCGATCCTCGGCCCGCCCAACGTGGTGGTCGATCTGGGAGGTAAGAAGATGTATGTCTACCCGAACTTGAAGATTACCTTCACGGCCGGGAGGGTGACGGACGTTCAATAACTGGGATCCCTGGCGCCGGCAGGATTGGCGCCAGGCTGAGATTTTTAAGGGAGTGACCATGAACTTTCGATTATCAGGCAGCATCGGCCTTTTGATTTTCGCTATGGCTTGGATAGTGGCGCCTCAGAGCGCTCAGACCGGGCAGGCGCCGCTTCGTCCCACGCCGGCCGGCGCTGGCGGGGAAATGTATCTGGATTACTGTGCTTCCTGCCATGGCCGCGATGGAGCGGGCAGCGGGCCGGTAACGCCGGCGCTGAACGCGCGCGCAACGGATTTGACAACGCTGGCGAAACGAAACAACGGCGTCTATCCGGCCGAGCGCGTCAGGGCCACCATCCGCGGAGATCTGCTGGTGGTGGCGCACGGGACCAAAGACATGCCGGTCTGGGGTCCGTGGTTCCGATACCTGGGCGGCGGAAGCCACGCGGAAGTTACGGTGCGGATAGACAACCTGACCAGGTATATCGAGTCCTTACAAGTCGCGCCGTGAGCTGGGCACTCCGGCTGGTCTAGGGATTGGGCTTGGCCCGCAGCGCTTCAAACGACGAGATGATGTCCAATAGCTCGTCGGTGATCGAGGTCTGCCGGAACTGGCGGGATTCCGTGGTCAGCGCTCGCAGACGATCGTCGATGTTGTGCTCAGCCACCTGCATGGACGCCAGGCGGCTGGCGTTTTCGCTCGCCAGCGATTCGGCGAAAGCGCGGTAGAGAGACACAAACATGTACTCGCGGATGAGCGCCCGGAAAAGCTGGGTTTCATCCATGCTGAACTGGGGCAGCACTTTGGAGGGCCAGCGCTTGGCCTTCAGCCCGTTGATCCACTCGCGATCCACCGGCAGCAGCCGCACGCCGCGCACGCGATACCATGCGCCCGAGACGGGCCGCGCGTAAAACAGCACGACGAATTCGATGCCGCGCTCGAAGTGCCACTCTTCGATCTTGCGCAGGACTTCTTCGACCGCGGCCGTGATACCGGAAGTAGAGCTGGGGACTTGGACGGATCCTTCCAGCTTTCGTCCTAGGCTTTCTAACTGCCCGGCGGCACGGACGCCGACGGCCAATAGCGCCTGGCTCTCGCGCTTGACGGCCAGCTTCAACAACGCGCGCGAGGCATGCGACACCACTTGATCGTTCAACTGCCCGCACATGCCTTGATCGGACCCGAATACGATGGCGCCTAACTTCACGCCCGTGGGGTGCTCGGGCGGCAGAGCATGCGCCGGGATGCGCTGTAGCGCGATTTGGAGTCCCATCTCGATGGTGCGATTGTATTCGGCCACGGCGTGCGCGGCGCGCTCGTACGCCCGGATGTTTACCCCGGCCAACGCCTTCATGGTCTTCACCACCGATTGCAGCTCCTCGGTGACGGCCAGCGACCGTCTTAGCGATTCGGCGGTTTCCATTGGATGGCATCCTGGCCTAGCTTCACCAATGCCTCAAGATCGGCATCGCTCAGCTTTTGGCTGGCTTCGATGGACTGGTAGATGCGCGGCAGTTGTTCGAGCAGCGTCTGCCGGATGCGCGCGGAAGCGTCCACGATCTGCTCGGCGCGCAAATTGTCGAACAGTCCGGCGGTGGCAGCTACCAGAACGGCCACCTGTTCGGCGGCCGGGATAGGATCGAATTGCGGCTGCTTCAGCGCTTCGCGTACCGCGCGGCCGCGGGCTAGCGTCTGACGAGTCCGTTCATCCAGCCGCGAACCGAAGCGCGAAAAAACTTCCAGTTCCTCGAATTGCGAATAGAACAGGCGCAGGTCGCCGGCCACGGCGCGATACGCCGCCAATTGCGCTTTGCCGCCTACCCGCGAGACCGATTTGCCAACGTCCACCGCGGGCAAAACGGCTTTCTGAAACAAGTCCGGGGTGAGATAAATTTGGCCGTCGGTGATCGAGATCAAATTGGTAGGAATGTAGGCTGCGATGTTCTGCTCTTCGGTCTCGACGATAGGCAGCGCCGTGAGCGAACCGCCTCCGAGCCCTTTGCGCAGGTGGGTGGAGCGTTCCAGCAAACGCGAGTGGATGTAGAAAATGTCGCCGGGAAAGCTCTCGCGGCCGGGCGGGCGCCGCAGCAGCAGTGAAACCTCGCGATATGCCCGAGCGTGACAGGTCAGATCGTCGAATACCACCAGCGCGTCCCGGCCCTGCCGCATGAAATACTCGCCCATCGACATGGCCGCGTAGGGCGCGACGAATTGCAGCCCTGGCGTGGAGTCGCCCCCGGCCACGACAACGATCGAATATTCCATGGCGTCGCGCTGCCGTAAATCGGCGATGACCTTGGCTACCGAAGAACTGCGCTGACCGATGGCGCAGTAGATGCAGATCACATCCTTGCCTTTTTGGTTGAGAATGCAATCCAGGGCGATGCCGGTTTTTCCGGTCTGGCGGTCGCCCAGAATCAGTTCCCTCTGGCCGCGACCAACCGGGATCAGCGCATCCACGACCTTGGTCCCGGTTTGCAAAGGCACCGTGACCGGGTCGCGATCCATGATGGAGGGGGCGTCGCACTCGATAGTGGAGCGCAGGTGCGTTTCGGGAGGACCGGCATTGTCGAGCGGCCTGCCTAGCGGATCGACGACGCGCCCCAGCAGCGCCTCGCCCACCGGCACATCCAGCACGCGGTTGGTACGCCAGACTTCAGAGCCCGATTCCACCGCGGTGCAATCGTCCAGCAGCACCACGCCCACTTCGTCCGGATCGAGATTGAAGGTCATTCCCAGCCGGTCGCCCGCGAAGCGCACCAGCTCCTCGGACTTTACGTTCGGCAGGCCTCGCACGCGCGCGATGCCCTGGCCGACAAAATTCACGATTCCGTATTCGCGCACCTCGGGGGCGGCCGCCGGCTCGCTCGAGACCTGCTCGACCGCTTCCAGCGTTTCGTCCAGCACGCTGGCGAGCGAGATGCGCGCTTCTTTCATCGCGTCACCAGCTCCGCTCTGCGCTCCAGGGCTTGCTTCAAGTTCTCTTCGAGGGATTCAATGTAGCTGTCCGGCGTCCAGCCAATTCTACGGCCGTTGCCGCGCAGTTCGATGCCCCAGGCCATGGCCGGCGCGCGTTGGAATTGTAAGGGCACCGGCGCGCCCAAGCGCTCTTCGAGTGCAGCCTGGATCTCATGCTGCTCCGGGCCGGGCACTTCCACCGCGCTCAGCACCGTAAGCTCCTTGCCCACCAGGTCGCGCAGCGCCGCGGCGTCCAATTTCTTGATTTTTTCGAGGAACGTGTGGGTGGCGCATTCCTGGATATTGGTACAGGCCAGATCGGAGAGCGCCCGCCGGATCACGGTCAGCATCTCCGCCGCGGCGCGCCGCTTCAAATTGTCCAGAAAGGCCGCCTGTTCGCGCTCCAGATCTTCATGCCAGCGTGCTTCCAGGCTCCGCACCTCGTCGCGCGCGCGCTGGATCATGGCGCTGCGTTCCTCTTCGGCCTGGTGCTGGGCTTGTCGGATGATCTGATCGTGCTTGTCGGCTAGCGAGGCCTCCTCGGCGCGAGCCTGCTCCTTCAGCCGCTCAGCTTCCTTGTCCTTTTCTTCGGCTTCGGCCAGGCGTCCGGCGATGCGCTTTTCACGCTGATCGATGGCCGCAACCAGCCGTCCCCATAGGAAATGCTTCAGCAGCGCCACCAGCACCAGGAAGTTGACGATCTGCGCGACGACGGTGAACCAGTTGATCAGCATTCACTAGCCTCCCGGTTTGACGGCCACAATATGGTTCCAGAATGGATTGGCGAAGATCAGAATGATGGAGATGACGAAGCAATAAATGGCAATGGATTCGATCATGGCCAAGCCGATGAACAGCGTACGGCTGATAGTGGCGGCTTCATCCGGCTGCTGCGCGATGGAGCCGAGCGCCTGCGCGACCGCCCGAGCCTCGCCAAAGGCCGGGCCAATGGAACCGATGGCCATGCACAAAGCGGCAGCCGCGATTGAAAAGATGGCGATCACCGTTACGCTATCCATAAAGCCTCCTAAGTCGCATGTGCATCATGACGCTCCTTCCTGCTCGCGTTGTACCGCGGCGCCTATATAAACCATCGCCAAGACCGCAAAGATGTAGGCTTGAATCAGCCCGATCAGCAGCCCCAAAGCCTGCATCAGCACCGGAACAAACAGCGGCGCGATGGCCAAAAGAATTCCTGCGATCATCGTCCCGCTCATGATGTTGCCGAACAACCGCACCGCCAGCGCCAGGTTGCGCGTGGTCTCGCTCAGCAAATGAAAAGGCAGGATGATCCAACTGGGACGCAGGTAGTGGCGCAGATATCCAGTCACACCCTGGCGCAAGATACCGAACGCCGGTACTGCGACGCCCACTGAAATCGCGAGCGCCGCCGTGGTGGAGAGCGACCCTGTGGGGGGATGCCAGCCCGGTACGATATCCAGGACGTTCGAGACCGCGATGAACAGGAACAGCGTTCCAACGAACGGCAGATAAGTGTCGCTGCCGCGCGGGCAGATCTCGTGAATTTGGCCGCGGATCAGCTCCACCACCGCTTCGAGACCCGTTTGCCAGCGCGAGCGATGGTCAACGGAGGTGGTCAGCCGCCGGGTCACCAACCAGGAGACCAGGGTCAGCAGCAGCATAACGATCCAGGTGAAGACAATGGTGGCGTTGAGCTGGACAAAACCCCAGCGCCACAGCACGATCTCGTCAGGCGTTATATGCATTTAGCGACCGGTCTCCGCGCCGGTATGAACCTGGAAACTGCCACGCGTCCCAGAAGGAAGCTGGCCATCGCGAACCCGACATACGGCAGGCCGGCGCGGGTGAGCAAGACGAAGGCTGCCAGCACAACCGACAGTCGGATCCAAAAACTGCCCAGTGTAAGCAGGACCGGGTGCTCCGTGGTCGCAAGGCGGAGCACTGTGAACCACAGCCCGCCATAGAAGAACAGGCCGAGGGCAACTCCGGTCAAGACGCTCAAAATGGCAAAAATACCGCTCACGGTTGATCTCCTTTTACGCGCAGCCACGCGCTCGCGCAGCCGAATACCAGACCGCCGATCAGCAACATCAGGGTCCAGGAAAAGCGGCTGGGCCAATGGTGGTCGATCCAGAGGCCAATCGCCACGCCGGCCAGCGTCGGCAGCGCGACCGACCAGCCCACCACGCCCAGAATGGCAATCGCACTCCAGGCTCCGTTCTTGTGCTGGCGCGCCCGCACCATGCGATCCTGCTCTGCGCCCACCTGCCGAATCATGCGCTCGGCGCCCGGAGGAAGTTTTTGTTCCGGCTCAGGCACGTTTTTCCTCCTCCAGCAGCCGGCGCACCAGGTCGGTCTCCAGTTTCGCTTCGAAAGCGCGCGCTTTCCTTTCCTGCTCCTCACGCTCGCGGAATTTCTTCTCGACCTCGTGCTTAAGCTGCTCCAGGCTGGTCCCCCGCACGGCGTTGCGGGTCGAAACCCGGACATGCGCGCCGCACTTCACCAGAATTCCGTGATCCACCGCCAGGTACTCTTCCGGATGCCCGGGCCGCTCGAAGACCAAGACGCTGGGCACCAGCGCCGTCACCGTGTCGACATGCTTAGGCAAAATGCCGAACCAGCCGTTCTCGGCTTCAGCCTTGATGCGCACCACTTCTTCATCGAGCAAGACTTCCGAAGGCAGCAGGACGGTGAGCTTCATCGGCGCACCTCATCGATGGCCCCAATCATGTAGAGCGCCTGCTCGGGCAGCGCCGCGAATTCGTCGTTCAAAATCCGCTCGCACCCATCCAGGGCATCCTCGCGTTTCACCAGCTTGCCCGGATGCCCGGTGAACTGTTCGGTCACGAAGAACGGTTGCGTCAGGAATCGCTCCAGGCGGCGCGCGCGATGCACGGTGTGGCGGTCTTCCTGCGACAGCTCTTCCAGGCCCAGCATGGCGATGATGTCGCGCAGTTCGTCGTAACCGGCCAGCGTTTTGCGAATCTCCTGCGCGATCAGGTAGTGCCGCTGGCCCACGATCTGCGGTGTCACCATCTTGGAGCCCGAGCGCAGGGGGTCGATGGCCGGGTACAGGCCTTCGGAGGCACGCTTCCGCGAGAGCACGATGGACGCAGAGAGATGGCTGAAGGTATGGACCGCGGAAGGATCGCTGAAGTCGTCGGCCGGAACATAAACCGCCTGCACCGACGTGATGGCGCCCGCGGCGGTGTTGCAGATGCGCTCTTCCAAATCCGAAAGATCGGTGCCCAGCGTGGGCTGATAGCCGAGGCGCGATGGCAACTGGCCCATCAATCCGGAAACTTCCGAGCCAGCCTGGATGAACCGGAAAATGTTGTCGATCAGCAGCAGCACGTCCTGGCGTGCATCGTCGCGGAAGTACTCGGCCATGGTCAGGGCCGAATGCCCGACCCGAAAGCGCGACCCGGGCGATTCGTTCATCTGGCCGAATACCAGCACGGTCTTGTCCAGCACGCCGGCGGTTTGGATCTCGCGGTAGAGCTCTTCGCCCTCCCGGCAGCGCTCGCCGATCCCGCAAAACACGCTGACGCCTTTGTGATGGCCGATGACGTTATGAATCAGCTCGGTGATCAGCACGGTTTTGCCGACGCCCGCACCTCCGAACAGCCCGCTCTTGCCGCCGCGTTCGAGCGGAGCCAGCACGTCGATAGCTTTGATGCCGGTCTCGAACACTTCAGAAGTAGTGGAGCGGCGCATCAGCGGCACCGGATTGGCGTGAATGGACCGCCACTCGCCACCCTCCACCGGCTCCTTGCGATCGATAGTCTGGCCGAACACGTCGAATACGCGTCCCAACACGCGCTCGCCGACCGGCACTTCCAGCGTCTGATGCGTGTCGACCACCCGCGCGCCTCGCCACAAGCCGCGGGTTGGAGTGAGGGCGATGCTGCGAACGGTGGTCGAGTCCAGGTGAGAAACCACTTCCATCACGATTTCCTGCTCCGGGCCGGCTTTGAGAACGTGGTAAATGGCGGGAATGCGATCGGGGAACGAGACGTCGATCACGCTGCCTCGCACGGCTGCCACAGTCCCTTCGTTGGGCGTCACGTTGGTCATCGCGCACACGCGGCTACGCCAGCGCGGGCTCGTTTAGACATCAAGTCTCGCCAGGGCTGCTGCCGCCCCCTGAAATTGAGGCGGCAACCGATGGACCAATCCGGCCGGCGGCCGCGCGATCTGTTATTCGCCTGGGTTCGTGCAAACGTTGAAGATTTATCGCTAGCTTAGTCCTGGTACGGACCGCGAATGGACCGCACTGGGCTAGGTCGCGCACCGGCAAGTGAGTGAAAATACGCGTGTGAGGCCTCGCGCAGAGAGCCAGGTTGTCAAATCGGTCTTGGTCGGAACATCAGGCTGGCACTACAAACACTGGCTTGGTCCGTTCTACCCGGAGCGCCTGCCGCCTGAACAGATGCTCAGCTTTTATAGCGAGCACTTCGACACGGTAGAACTAAACACGACGTTTTATCGCCTGCCACCCGCCGGCGCCGCCGCGCAGTGGAAGAAAAACACGCCCGCCGGTTTCTGTTTCGCCGCCAAAGGCAGCCGCTTTCTGACACACATGAAGAAGCTGCGCGATCCGGAGCTTGGAGTCGAGCGCTTTTTCGATCACCTGAGCGGGCTGGGCAAGAAGCTGGGTCCGATTGTGTTTCAGCTTCCACCGCAATGGCCGGTGAACATCCCACGGTTGGAAGCCTTTCTGGCGGTTCTTCCCCGCCGCAGGCGGTATGCGTTCGAATTTCGGAATCCCACCTGGAATACGGGCGCCGTCTACGATCTGCTTGGAAAAAACAACATGGCGCTGTGCATTTTCGATTTGGCGGGCGTGCAATCGCCGATCGAGCTTACAGCCGACTTTACCTACATTCGCTTGCACGGCCCGGGCGGCAAGTATCAGGGTAGCTATGACGACGCGGCCTTGCGCGACTGGGCGGACCGGATCAAAACCTGGCGCCTGCCAGCCGCGTATGTCTATTTTGACAATGACCAAGCCGGATACGCGCCTAAAAATGCCGCGCGGCTCCGCGAAATTCTGGATGGCTCGAAGACGTTACAGCTTCCAAGGTGAGGGCTTGGGCTAAGTGGCGCACTCTAAGTGAGTGAGAAAACGCGTCTGCGGCCTGAGCTTGCAGCAGTATTCATGATTGTGGGCGGTCGCGGGCGGTAGCCGGATTGCATCCCTCAAAACTAAAGGACGAAGCCCGTGCAAACGACCGAGGTGGTAAGCACGCATCCTCGAGTGGGGCCCGCTCCGCCGCCGGACGCTGGAGTGACGCCGTCCCCAGAGACCAACCGCAAGAAAAGATCGAAAAAATGGCTGATCGCGGTCGGCTCGGTAGCGCTGCTGGGCGCGGCGGCGCTGGCATATTACTATTTCGGCCAGACCCATCAGCCCGTTTACCTGACCGCAACAGTGGACCGCGGAGACATCGACGCCACCATCAGCGCAACCGGAAATTGCAACGCGGTGGTGACCGTCCAGGTTGGCAGCCAGGTCTCCGGCAATATCAGCGCTCTCTACGCCGACTTCAATACCAAAGTGAAGCAAAACCAGCTAGTAGCGCGCATCGATCCAGCCATGTTCCAGGCCCGCGTGGATCAGGCCAAAGCCAACCTGGACGGCGCCAAACAGGCGGTGGTCACGGCGCGGGCCACGGTGACCAAATCGGAGTCCGATATCGCCAATGCGGAGGCCAACGTAGCCAGCCAGAACGCGAATGTGGTTCACGCGCAAAGCGCGGTGACGCTCGCCAAAGTGGAGAACGACCGGCGCGTTGTCATGCTCCAGGAGAAGATCATTTCGCAGGAGGACGCCGACACGGCCAAGGCTACCTACGATCAGGCGGTCGCCAACCTGGACGCGGCCAAGGCGGCTATGACGGCGTCGCAGTCCGCCGTGCAATCGGCCAAAGCGCAGCGCGACGTCGCCAAGGCGCAACTGGACGGCGCGGCTGAAACCGTGAAGCAGGATCAGGCCGCTCTCGACCAGGCCGCCTTGGACCTGGAACATACCCAAATCCGAGCGCCCGTAGACGGCGTCGTGGTTTCGCGCAACATGGACGTCGGCCAGACCGTCGCCGCGTCATTCCAGGCGCCCACCATTTTTCTGATCGCGCAGGATCTTACCAAAATGCAGGTGGACACCAACGTGGATGAGTCCGATGTCGGGCCGGTTCGTGTTGGACAACGCGCCAACTTCACCGTGGACGCCTATCCGGGCACGATTTTCCGAGGGGAGGTGACCCAGATCCGGCAGGCGCCGATCAACGTCCAAAACGTGATCACCTATGACATCGTGGTCGGGGTTTCGAATCAGGATTTGAAGCTGTTTCCAGGCATGACGGCCAACGTCAAGATTCTGACCGGCCGCGCTCAAAATGCGTTGCGGATTCCGATGGCAGCGCTGCGATTCCGGCCTGCTGGCGCCGCGGCGGGCGCGCGTCCCAAAAGCCCTGCTGGAACCACGAAAGCCACGCAGGGGCTCCAGACCGTCTACGTCCTGGACGAGCGCGGCAATCCCAAAGGGGCGCAGGTCAAGCTGGGCCTGAGCGACGGGAATTTCCTGGAAGTTCTGAGCGGCCTTACCGAAGGGCAGCGGGTCGTGACCGGGACGGCCTCTAAAGCGGCCTCGAGTTCCCAGGCTCCGAGCGCTCCCGGCGGCACGCGGCGGATCGGATTCTAGTGGGAAACGGGGGATTTGTGACGCCTCCTCTGATTCGAATCGAGAATCTCACCAAGATCTATCAGCTCGGCGACATCACCGTTCAGGCGCTGCGCTCGGTGTCGGCCACTATCGAGCGCGGCAGCTTCGTAGCCATCATGGGGCCCTCGGGGTCGGGCAAGTCGACCTTCATGAATATCATCGGCTGCTTGGACAAGCCCACTTCCGGTTCCTACTATCTGGACGGGATCAGCGTGGGCCATCTGGGTCGCGACCAACTGGCCGAGATCCGCAATAAAAAGATCGGGTTCGTTTTTCAGCAGTTCAATCTGCTGGCGCGGACCAGCGCGCTCGATAACGTCGAGCTTCCTTTGCTCTATAGCGACCGCGCGGTGAACGATCAGCGCCGTCGCGCGATGGAGGCGCTGGCGGTGGTTGGCCTGGCGGAGCGCGCCGATCATCGTCCCAACCAACTCTCGGGCGGCCAACAGCAGCGCGTGGCGATTGCACGCGCTCTGATCAACGATCCGCGTATCATCCTGGCCGACGAGCCCACCGGCGCGCTCGATTCGCGCACCAGCATCGAGATCATGGCCATCTTCCAGCGGTTGAATCGCGAGAAGGGCATCAGCATCGTGATCGTCACGCACGAGCCCGACATCGCGCAGTATGCCCAACGCATCATACGATTCAAGGACGGGCGGATCGTCAGCGACGAAGCGGTGGAGATGCCGCGCCAGGCTGATCAGCAGCTCGCCGAAACCCCGCTCGAGGAGGCGCTGGTCCCATGAAGAAGCTGGCCGCCAGCATGAAGATCGCCTTCAACGCGCTGCGCATCAACAAGCTTCGCTCGGCGCTGACCATGCTCGGCATCATCATTGGGGTTGCGGCCGTGATCGCGATGGTAGCGGTGGGCTCGGGCGCGCAGGCACGCATTCAGGAGCAGATCGCTTCCATTGGCAGCAACGTGATTATCGTTCTTTCGGGCAGCATCACCAGTTCCGGGATTCGGCTCGGCTCCGGTTTCGCGCAGACACTGACGGAAGACGATGCACGGGTGATTGCGCGCGATTGCCCGGGTGTGCAAGCGGCCGCGCCGATCTCGCGCGGCGGGGTCCAGGTGGTGTACGGCAACAACAACTGGGCCACACAGCTTCTGGGCACGACCCCGGATTACCTCGGCATCCGGGATTTGCAGGTGCAGGACGGCCAGGCGTTTACCACCGGCGACGTCGATGCGGCGGCCAAAGTCGCGTTGCTAGGAAAAACCGTGATCGACAACCTGTTCAACGGCGAGGATCCGGTGGGCAAGGTGATCCGCATCAAGTCGGTTCCGTTCACGGTTGGCGGGACGCTGGTGCCCAAAGGCCAATCGCCGACCGGGCAGGACCAGGACGACGTCATTCTAGTTCCCATCAGCACGGCCAAGAAGAAGGTGATCGGCTCATCCCAGGCCAATGCCGCGGCGGTGGGACAGATCATGGTGCAGGCGCACGAGGGCATGACGCAAGACGCGCAGGATCAGATGACCGCGCTGCTGCGCCAGCGCCACCACATCCAGCCCAATCAGGACGACGACTTCACCATCCGCAATATGGAGGAAGTGTTCAAGGCTCAGGAAACCTCGGCGCGCGTGATGTCGATGCTGCTGGCGGCCATCGCTTCGGTTTCGCTGATCGTGGGCGGCATCGGGATCATGAACATCATGCTGGTTTCGGTGACCGAGCGCACGCGCGAGATCGGCTTGCGGCTGGCGGTGGGCGCCAAGACCAAGGATATTCTGTCGCAATTCCTGATTGAGGCGGTCACGCTGGCGGTGGTTGGGGGCGCGGCGGGGATCGCGGCTGGCCTGGCTGCGAGCACGTTGATTTCTTTCTTCGCCGGCTGGTCTACCTTGGTCAGTGCGGGCTCGATTCTGCTGGGCTTTGTTTTTTCGGCGCTAGTCGGTGTTTCTTTCGGCTACTATCCGGCGCGCAAGGCCGCCTTCATGGACCCGATTGAGGCGCTGCGTTACGAATAGGGTCAGTTGGCAACAACGATCCAGAAACGCGACACTAGAATAGAGAATCTAGGAGTTAAGGATGCTCTGGAAAACCATTTCGCTCATCTCACTCGGCGCCCTGGCGTTCGCTGCCGCTGAAAAATATGACGGTCCTGTGCCGCCCAAGCCGGACATTCCCTATCTGTTGCATGCCTCCAATCTGGTGGAGACCGAATCCGGACAGGCGCGCTCGGAAAAGAACGGGGCGGTCATCTCGGGGGCATCTTCGCCCGCGCGCACCCCGCTCGCGGAACCGATCTTCATCATGGACGCCCGTAACATCTCGGCCGAACGGCTGGAGCTGGCGCGGCTGGAGGTGAAGGGCGGCAATCGCGAGGTGACGTTGTCCGGCGGCCGGCGCAGGGGCGGATCACGGTTCCTGCACTTGGCGGTAACTCCGCTGGGCGGCCATCTCTATAAGATCGAAGCCGACGAGCCGCTCGAAAACGGCGAATACGCGCTCTCGCCGAGTGGGGACAATCGCGTGTTCTGCTTCGAAATTTACTAGCTCCAACCGGCCTTTATCGTGCTAGGCTTGGATGAGAGGCTCGATGTTCACGCCCTCCACAGCTCGGCCCTCCCTGTTCGGCTCCGACTAAAGCCGTCTCTTCAGCGGCTGTTTTTCCATCCAATAAGTGTCGATAGAAGAGAAGGAGAGTCGTCTATGGTTACCGAGGCGGTCCGTCTGGACCTTCCCCACATTCTGACGCCGCTGCCGGGTCCTCGCGCCCGCGCGGTCATTGAGCGCGATCAGGCGGTGCTCTCGCCGTCCTATACGCGCTGTTATCCACTGGTTGCCAGCCGCGGCGAAGGCGCCATGATCGAAGACGTCGACGGCAACCGTTTTCTGGACTTCAACGCCGGGATCGCAGTGGCGGCCACCGGACATTGCCATCCGCAGGTGGTGGAGGCGATTGAGCGGCAGGCGGCCCGGCTCATCCACATGTCGGGCACCGATTTCTACTACGAGAACATGGTGGAGCTGGCCGAGAAGCTGGCGGCCCTTGCTCCGGGCGGTGTCGCACGCCGAGTTTATTTCGGAAATTCCGGCACGGAGGCAGTGGAAGCCGCCATGAAGCTGGCGCGTTATCATACCGGCCGCGAGAAATTCATCGCCTTCCGCGGCGCATTCCACGGCCGGACGCTGGGCGCGCTCTCGCTCACCGCGAGCAAGGCCGTGCAGCGCCGCGGATTCGGGCCGCTGGTACCAGGCGTCTTTCACGCCGAGTTCCCGGATTCTTACCATCGTCCCGCCGGGGTGTCGCCCGAGGATCATGCCATGGCCTGCGTCCACGCCATCGAGCGCGATCTGTTCCGCACCGTCCTACCGCCGGAGGAAGTGGCGGCCATCGTGGTGGAGCCGATCCAGGGCGAAGGCGGTTACCTGATACCGCCGAAGAATTTTCTCGGCGAGTTGAAGCTCCTGGCCGAAAAGCACGGCATCCTTCTGGTCTTGGACGAAGTCCAGTCCGGCATGGGCCGCACCGGCAAGATGTGGGCGGCCGAGCATTTCGGTGTCACGCCCGATATTTTCACGGCGGCCAAGGGTATCGCGAGCGGTCTGCCGTTAAGCGCCACCATCGCACGGGCCGAAATCATGAATTGGACTCCCGGCGCGCACGCGTCCACGTTCGGAGGCAATCCGGTGGCGGTGGCGGCTTCGCTCGCCACTATCCAGTTGCTCGAGCGCGAGCTGATCGCCAACGCCGTCAGTATGGGCGCGCATATTATGGACCGCATGCGCGAGTGGCCGCGCCGCTTCCCGCACGTGGGCGAAGTCCGCGGCCTGGGTCTCATGATCGGCATCGAGCTGGTGCACGATCAGCGCTCCAAGGAACGCGCGCCCGAACTGCGCGATCGGTTGACCACCATGGCCTTCGAGCGCGGCTTGCTGGTGCTCGGGGCCGGACGCAACAGCATCCGGCTTTCGCCTCCGCTCATCATCACCCGCGATCAGGCCGATTTCGCTGTCGATACACTGGAGGAATGCCTGAAGCTGGCGGCCTAGACGCCGCCTCGCCGTCTCAACGCACGCTGGACGTCGGCTGCGGCATCAACAAATATCCCGGCGCCATCGGCATCGACCGAAATCCGCGCAGCCGCGCCGACGTCATCTGCGATCTCGACCGCTTTCCTTATCCCTTTCGCGACAATTCGTTCTCGAGCGTGCGCGCCGTCCACGTCATCGAGCATGTCTCGGACGTGATCGGCGCCATGGAGGAATTTCATCGCGTGGCCGCGCCCTCGGGGCGCGTGTTTTTGGTGACACCGCACTACACCGACTTCAGTTCTTTCTGCGATCCCACGCACCGCTGGCATTTGAACAGCTTTTCGTTCCGCTACTTCGGCGAGAATCACGGCGGGTTCGGCTACTACACGGCGGCTCGGTTCCGCGAGCTTAAGGTGCACGTGCGGCTGCTGGCCCTGTGGCGCTGGCTGGGATTCGAGTTTCTCGTGAATCACTTCCCGCGGTTCCGCCGGTTCTGGGAATACTATTTGTGTTACGTAGTGCGGGGCAAGGTGATGGAATTCGAATTCGAAGCCATCAAGTAGGAGAGAGAATTGGGCGCTGGCGCACCATGTTTGTGCCATGCTGAGATCTCTCTATCGGTTCGCCGACGTTCTCCGCGAGCAGAGCCGCCAGCACTCCCTGAATCCGGACCAGGCGCTGGGCGCGCGCGGCGAGGACCTGGCCCATCGCTTTCTGCAACGGTCCGGCATTGTTGTGGTCGCACGTAACTTCCGAATGGCGTCGGGCGCGGGCGAGATCGACTTGATCGGCTGGGAGCGGGACAGCCTGGTCTTCGTCGAGGTGAAATCGCGCCAGACCGATGACTACGGCGCACCGGATCGCGCCATCGGCCAGGAAAAACAGTCCAGCCTAATGCGCGCGGCGCGCGAATACGCACGTCACGCCGGAGTGCCTTGGGAGAAGGTCCGTTTCGATGTTGTTACGGTAGTATTTTCCAAGCCGCCCGCGATCAGGCATTTCCGCGACGCCTTCTCAGGTAAAATGAAGGTTCGGTGAGGTGCGAGAGTGGTTGAATCGGGCGGTCTCGAAAACCGTTGAACCTTTGCGGGTTCCGTGGGTTCGAATCCCACCCTCACCGCCAGATTAGAATCAGCGACATAGCTAGTATCAGTTAAAAACTTGGGCAATTTTGGGTATGCGTGCTAGAACCATGGCACTCAGCATGGCTCTGAACTTCTATCGCCGACATGGCTCGCATTGCCCGGACGGCCGCTCTCTCCACGAGATGACCTATGAGGCCGACGAACTTCCCCGCGACTGGAAGAAGTGCCTTTGCCCGATCTGCGCATCCGGAACGCTAGGCGGCCAGTTCAAACGAAAGAATACTGAGCACACTTCGCGGAGGCGAAGGCGATCGTTTCGCACTAGGACGGCGCGGGTTCTTGGAATGGCAAACCGCAGCTGATCGGGCGTCCACCGGTCGCGCCGGCAGCAGCGGTTCAATCGCTCACCGAGTCTGCTCTACCTCGCTCCGATTCATCTGCGCCTCGCGTCACGATAGCCGAAGCGTTGAAACCTACTTGGCGGTGCGGTCCGGACCCGGCATCGTTTCCGCTACGCTGCGGAAACATCGAACATTCGTCAAACAACTCGAGCACGGGCCCTAGCGCCACCTGCAGGGCGATGAGCTTCCAGTGTTCACCCAGCTTCATGTTCTGCCCCGAAGCAGTGCCGATGACGAAGACAGCGATCCCGGCGAGGATTCCGCTCGCTCCAGCGATCGCAGTTCATACGATGGGCGGACCACAAGCGAGCATGATCGAGGCCAAGGCCACGCAATCGGTCCTGGTTCGCCCACGCGAAAGCAAGGAACGATACTGCGCCAATAGCGCCGATGATGCGGGTCTTGCCGCCTGGCGATGCCAAGAACTGCCAACTGCCAAGCAGCAAAAGTCAGAATAATACCACCCGATAATCGCCGCTCCTGACGTTCGTTGAGAGTCCGGACATTCCGTTCTACTGGTTCTGCGGCACACTGGCGTGAGTGGTCTCTCACAGCGTCGATGTTCATTGAGATTTTGAGAATGCGATTTCAGAGGCCGCGTTCATCGAGCCATTGCGCCGAGGACACCTGCTGCGGCCGCTCTTGGCAAAGATCGACGCGCGCTTTTGCTCAACGCAACGCCCTGCAGTGCACGGAGAGCCTGGACGCGAAGGTGCACAGCTTCATTCTTTTCGAACTGGAAACCATCAGCGAGCAGTTCTTGTGGCTTGCAATCGGCCTTGCCAAGACCTCTGGAGGCATGATGCGGTGTATTTGCAAAGATGTGATAAAGCTCGTGCGCGACGATACGACCTACCGCGCGGCCAAAGGTTGGAGCACGGTCCTCGGGAGCCCGGGTGCGCAGCTGCGTGGCCAGGTATGCCCGAATGGCATCACAGTAGATGTCAGCAAAAGGCTTGATGTTCCGTCCTGTCATCTCGGTTCTGCCAAGCACAAATGGGTAAGGGGGGAACTCCGTCAGATCGTCAGTGCTACATGCGCCTCTGAAGAAAAGAGTCGCCTGCCTTATGCTGGTCAGCCCCGTATCCGTGTACAGTGATTTCCATTCAAAGTTCCAGCCGAGCGGGCTCATGATAGCATCCACTTCGTCCTGCATTGAATGTTGAATCAATGCGGAAGGCTCGTCCTGGAAAACTGTGTAGAGACGGAAGGAAACACTCCGAAGATCGGGCTCAGCGCCAGCTAAGGGCAAAATAGCGAGCACCAAAGCCAAGAGGACGACCATATACTCGATCGAATAATGCCAGCCTGCTTGCCTGAGGTGCAGATAATCACGCGATTTCTGCTAAACCTCCAACAACTATGAATCGCGCCTGCGCTTCGATGCATTATCGAATCGAGTCACCTGAGACAGAGGCTCAAGGATGCTTAGGAAGTCAAATCATCTTCCGTCCAAACTGTCGAATGCTGCTGGTCACCCGCCGCTCTCCCGCATCGGCATCCTTGAGCCATGGACCGCTCGAGATACTAGTAAGCAGTTGCGGCGATTGTGTTAGTTGCGATTCGTCGACTCGGGCAAAGAATTTAGATCGGCCGCGCTGGGCCGTCAATTATTGTCATATGCCGGCTTATCGTTCTCGCAGGCGAACGACATGATCATAAAAATCCCCGATCGGATCCTGTTTCTTGCGGTGCTGTTTTCAGCCGTTCTATTACAGCCAAGCTTTGCCGGCAAAGTGCGAACCCAAACTGGAAAGAACATTGATCTTTCTCAGTACAAAACGTATCAATGGCTGCCGCCGCGCGTGCTGACCCAGGCAGGAGTTGTTGAGGACCACCCTGCGAATCCCATCCTGAAGGAAGTAATCGGACGCCAGCTTGCACAGAAGCGTTTGAGTGAAGTTCCCGACGGAGCCGATCTACAGATTCAGGTCTATGTGCTCACCGAGTCCGTGCCGCAACTAGAAGCGGTGCTCATGGGCGAGGCCGGGATGTTCTACGGAACTCCGATTGCCACCATGAGCCGATACAATCGAGAAGGTACTCTCTACATCAATCTGATCGATCGGCGGGCGAAGAAATCGGCTTGGCTGGCGATGGGGACGGAGAGCTTGTCAAACGGGACGCTGAAGCCGGACGAGATCCACAAGAAACTTGACCATGCGGCGACAAACATCTTCAAGAAATATCCGGTGAAGAAGTAAAGTGCTGTGGATCACATGACACAACCAGCCTCGGGCCGCTCTAAGGCCGGCTCCACTCAAAGTGCTGTCAACCAACGTCGTCGGATGTTCAAGACCACGTTTGAGTAACGTCCGCTTAAGCAGTCGGCTACCGGCGCTTCCAAGCGTTGATAATTCAGCCGGCCACGGGAACGCTCGGTTCCCGCAAACCCCTGAGAATCCTCGATCGAAGCAAAAAAATGAATCCTCGCATCACTTCGTTTAGTTTTCACCATGGGCGTGAACGCGCTCGGTTGGGGTCCACGGGTGTGCAAAGCGTGGGAAGATTTTTGTAAAGCGATCGCGCTCGTGTCACCATCCTCCGATTGATGTTTCCATGTTGGTTCGCAAGGTGCTAAAAGTCGCTGACATATTTATTGTTGCGCTCGCCGCTATTTGGGCTGCATCAGCTCTGTACCTGGATTTTCCCGTTCACACCGTTGGCATTTTCCTCGCAGTAGCGGTGGTGATCACGATGTCTGCGGTCTTGATTTGGGTGCCGAAGAGAACTCTCGCGATTGGACTGTGTATCGTGCTATTTGCGATTGTTCTCGGATGGTGGCTGACCCTGGCGCCCGCAAGTGACCGACCCTGGTTGGCCGATGTAGCACAAACTCCCTGGGCGGAAATTCAAGGAGACAAGGCCACCATCCACAACGTCAGGAATTGCGATTACACCACCGAAACCAACTACAAAGTTCACTGGGAAACCCGCACTGTCGACCTGTCCCAGATTCGGGGCATCGATCTTTTTATGAACTATTGGGGCTCACCATCGATTGCCCATACGATTCTAAGTTTTGATTTTGGTGCAACTCTCCCGGTAGCCATCTCGATTGAAACCAGAAAGACGATCGGCCAAAGCTACTCAGCGGTTCTTGGCTTTTTCCGCCAATACGAATTGATCTACGTAATTGCCGATGAGCGGGACGTGATTCGCCTTCGCACCAACTATCGCCATGGTGAGGATCTGTACCTTTATCACACAAAGGCAACGCCAGCCCACGCCCGCGCCGTTTTCCTGGACTATTTGAAAACGGCTAATTACCTCCACG
>Ga0335083_10000919_pt1 | contig 42150 bp, 43 predicted proteins | sample Lox_Sample_42_FD_206716 | JGI IMG/M metagenome (GOLD analysis project Ga0335083, IMG submission 206716) | Soil microbial communities from Loxahatchee National Wildlife Refuge, Florida, United States - Lox_Sample_4.2 | ecosystem: Environmental > Terrestrial > Soil > Wetlands | place: USA...
CAATGGCTGCGCCAGTATAACCATATCCGGCCGCACCACGCCCTTCGCATGCGACCGCCGGTCCCCGAAACGATCTTAGTGAACCACCAAATCACTGGTACAGACCAAGGGGGCTAGACAGCAGTACGATTCGGATTCCCCAGAGCTAATCGAGGACCTGCAACTGCGAGCTTGGAAAATGGTTCTGGTCCATCATCAATTGAAAAACGTCGTTGCAGCATTTTTCATCTTTCTTTGATGCAACATTGATCAAGATCAATGCTCTGCCGCCTGGAGGTAATGTTCTCATGCAGTCGAGGGGCGCCCCATGCAAGCCAAGGCCCAAATCGAACGTAAACGCGCAAAGCCAGGTAGTCGTAGCGGCGGTCGATTCTTTCACATCGAGGTTCGGCCGGCTCGTGACTTCGTCAGCTTTCGCGTGCAAGACATCGGAAAACCGGGGGGTGTCGAGCGGCTCGCGGGCCGGCGTGCCAACGGCTCTTGGGACACCCAGAAATGGCTAATCGAAAAGACCGACGCCCACATTGAAAACGGCCAGCTCGTCGCGGACAGCGTCGAGGCCAAGAAGCTCCTCGCAAGCCTCGGTTCTATTCCGGTCCATGTCGCCGGCGACCGCTTCAAGGCAAAGCCGCGACGCGACATTCCGGAAACGGAGAAGCCGACACCGGCCATGCGCCGCGCACGGATGCAAAATATAAATATAAAGAAGGCGCAAGCCGCTGTGAGACGCGCACATAAAAAGAGGCGCCGCAAAAAATAGTCGACTGCTTGCGTCGATTAACGAGGCCATCAGATCATGAGACAGTTGCCCTTGCGACTCTTCGCTATGGATGCGAGCGCGGACCTCGGGTCGGCAATTGCTGCGGTCCTGAATCAGCCCCTCGCATTGCATGAAGAACGCGAATTCGAGGACGGCGAGCATAAGGCGCGGCCGGTCGATGCTGTACAAGGCGCAGACGTCTACGTCATCCAAAGCCTGCACAGCGGCCCAGAGCAAAGCGCAAACGACAAACTCTGCCGGTTGCTGTTCTTCATCGGCGCGATTAAAGACGCCGGAGCAGCGCGCGTGACGGTCGTTTGTCCGTACCTTTGTTATGCTCGAAAGGACCGGCGCACCAAGCCGAACGATCCTGTGACGACGCGCTACATCGCCGGCATGTTCGAAAGCGTTGGTACCGATTGTGCGGTTACGCTGGAAGTTCACAATCCTATGGCGTTCGAAAATGCCTTCCGTTGCCGCACCGTCACGCTGACCGGAACACCACTGTTCGTGGATTTTGCCAAGATGAATTTGGCGGGCGATAAGCTTGCGGTGATTTCGCCCGACGCCGGTGGCATGAAGCGCGCGGAACTCTTGCGCGAGGCCCTGGAAGCCGCACTCAACCGTCCCATCGGCAAAGGGCTCGCCGAAAAGCACCGCAGCTCCGGCGCCGTGTCTGGCGACTTATTCGTTGGCGAAGTTGCCGGCGCGACCGCGCTAATCGTCGACGATCTGATCAGCACCGGTGGCACCTTGTTGCGCACGGCGCGCTCAGCACGAGCAGCCGGCGCCAAGCGCGTGGTTGCGCTCGTCACCCATGGACTGTTCATGCGCGGTTCCGCAGAGGTCATCGCCGACCCGGCCATCGACCAGATTGTTGTCAGCGATGCCGTGCCGCCTTTCCGGCTTGACTATCCCGCACAAAACAAAAAGCTCGTGGTTTTGCCCTCCGCGCCCCTCCTCGCGGAAGCTATCCGCTGCCTGCACGAAGAACGCAGCCTGACCGATCTCATGGTATTCTGAGCATTGCCTCTAATCTTCGCGCGCTCTTCTCCGCCGCGGCGAGGTAAGTCGCGCAAAGCACCGGCCATTTTTCCGGCGTACGCAGGTGCTCTTCAAACAGATGCGCAATGGCCAGCCGCGCGCGCAGCATGGCGCGGTGGCAGCGATAGAACGCGAGAAGCTCATCCGCAGGTCCATCACGCAATATGCACTTCATCCTCCGCTCAAGATAGCCTCCGGCCCAAGCCGCCCCGAGCCGTTCACACTCGACGCTGAGAAAGGCAATCTCATCGAATGGATCGACCACGCGCAGGCGATCGTTGAATTCCAGACAATCAATGATCCTGACCTTGTCGTCGAGCCAAATATGTTCCGGGCGCAGATCGCCGTGCCCGTCCACGATGCGGCGATGACGCATGCGCCCGGCGATGAGCCAGCCACGCCGTTGCAGAAAATGGCGCTGGACGAGATCGATCTGACGTATCAAGCCTGCGGGAAGTCGAAAGCGCGGGTTGAGCAGCACGCGTTTGTTGTATGCAAGACTGCGCATCCATTCAACGAGATGGATTGCGGTCGGAAGAAATACTGGCGGCGCCGAGTGATAAAAACGCGCGAGCGTCTCGATCAGCCGATCGAGATGCTTGGGTTCCAGACGCTGCTCTGCGATCAGCTGGTCGAGCATAAATCGCTCATCGAGCCGCTTCATCGAGACGAGCCAATCGACTGGATCGCCTTCACCGCCGATCGATAGGGCACCGTTGTTCTCGACCAGCGGCACCACGTCCAGATAGACATCCGGTGCCAGGCGGCGGTTAAGCCGAATTTCGGCGCGGCATGCCGCTTCACGCTTTACCAGCGTCGAAAAATCGAGGTAAGGAAAGCGGACCGGCTTCTTCAGCTTGTAGACTTGGTCGCCAGCGAGAAACACCCACGACATATGGGTTTCCCGGCGCACCACCTGATGCGGCGGAGGGTCGTAAGCCTCTGGCCGGCTAAGAACATCGACTTTGGCCGCAAGTGCCGGCTCCATGCGCTGGGTCAATAGTCCGTGCACGGCCGCTCCTGTTCGCATCAATTTCTTAAGGCATTTTCGAGCCGTTGCGATTGATTCCGATCAAAATCGTGTGCCCGCGGTTGCGACATAGTGCCTCCCATGGTTTTGGCACAGCCGCTTCAAAGTCACACGCGCAAGACGACTGAGCGCGAGGTGGTCATTGGCCCGCTCCGCCTGGCCGGGAACCTGCGTCTGCCGGCGGCGGCCAGCGCGCTGGTCGTCTTCGCGCACGGCAGCGGCTCGAGCCGCCTAAGCCCGCGCAACCGCATGGTGGCTAAAGCGCTCAATGAGCAGGGCATTGCGACACTCTTATTCGATCTGCTGACCCCCGACGAAGAGCAGGACCGCGCCAACGTTTTCGATATCGCGTTGCTCGCCGCGCGGCTGGTCGACGTCGTACGCTGGATGATGATCAACCGACACTCGCTCGTTTTCCGCTCGGTCTGTTCGGCGCCAGCACCGGTGCGGCGGCGGCGCTCGTTGCCGCGGCACAGCTCGGCCGGCGCGTGGGCGCCGTAGTGTCGCGCGGCGGCCGGCCCGATCTCGCCGATGCTGCGCTGGATAAAGTGACCGTACCAACTCTGCTGGTCGTCGGCGGTCGCGACACGGTCGTTATCGAACTCAACGAACAGGCCTACGCGCGGCTGCCAGCGAAAAAAGCGCTCGAGATCGTGCCGAGCGCAACTCATCTGTTTCCCGAACCCGGCGCGATGGAAGCGGTTATTGCGCTGGCCGGGCACTGGTTCCGCACCTATCTCATCGCGGCCCAGTAAAACAATTAGAACGCGGAGACAATCATGCCGTTCCGCAATCGCATCGATGCCGGCCGGCGGCTCGCCAAGGCGCTCGCACCATACAAGAACAAGAACCCCGTGGTGCTGGGCTTGCCGCGCGGCGGTGTGCCTGTGGCGGCGGAAATCGCCGCCGCACTCGACGCGCCGCTCGATCTAATCCTGGTGCGCAAAATCGGTGTACCGTATCAGCCGGAGCTTGCCATGGGCGCGGTGGTCGATGGCGCCGCGCCGCTGACGGTGCGCAATGAAGAAGTCCTTGCCCTTACCGGCGTGAGTGATGAGGAGTTTGCTTCCATCCGCGACCGTGAGCTCGCGGAGATTGAGCGGCGGCGGAAAGCGTATCTTGGCGATCGTCCGCATCCCGACCTGTCCGGCCGTACCGTCATCGTGGTCGATGACGGCATTGCGACCGGCGCCACCACTCGCGCCGCTTTGCAGGCTATGCGCCAGCGCAAGCCGGCGAAACTCGTGCTCGCGGTGCCTGTCGCGCCAACCGACACGCTGCGGCGCTTGAAAGGCGAAGCCGACAACATCGTCTGCCTGGAGGACTACGCAGAGTTCGGCGCTATCGGGCTTTTCTATTCGGATTTCCGGCAAGTCTCCGACCTGGAAGTCACTAAATTGATCGCTCAGCACCCGATCAAATCCGAAGCTGTCGCAAGCCAATAAACTTGATTTTTATCCTTTAAATACGAGGAGGCTGATATGGCAAAATCGAATTCCGACGCGTCGGTTGCAACTCACGACGATATCACAGCCATCCTGGGTGAAATTGACCGGGACAAATTGCTGGAGATCATTGAGTTGGCGCCGACGGTCGTCGACGTCGAAACTGCATCGCTGTGGCTGTCCGGCGACACCGATGTGTTCGGCGCCGGCGAGCCTGTCAAGGGCAAAGCCTCACGCATCGTCACGATCCTCGCGGCGGAAGAAGAAGAGCCGCCACCGGCCGCCTTAACGCTGTAAACTCCTTTGCGCCGGTGAGGGAAGGAGGGCGCATCATGAATCCTTTGACCAGCCCGCTGCTCACTGATCTCTATCAGTTGAACATGCTCCAAGCCTATCTGGAGGACGGCAAGACCGACGTGGCGGTATTCGAAATCTTTGTGCGCAAGCTGCCGCCGCGCCGCAGCTTTTTGATGGCGGCAGGGCTCGAGCAAGCGCTCCAGTTTCTCGAAAATTTGCGTTTTTCGCCGGAGGAAGTCGACTGGCTTGCTGGCACACGGCGGTTTGACAAGTCGCTGCTCGACCGATTGTCCGACTTCCGCTTCACCGGCGACGTTCACGCCATGCCGGAAGGCCGCATCTTCTTCGCCAACGAGCCAATTCTCCGTATCACCGCGCCGATGCCGCAGGCCCAACTTGTGGAAACTCGGTTGATCAATCTCTTGCATTTCCAGACGCTGATCGCTTCCAAGGCGGCGCGCATTGTACTGGCTGCCCCGAGTAAGCTCCTGGTCGACTTCGGCTTGCGGCGGGCGCATGGCGCCGAGGCGGGGCTTCTCGCGGCGCGCGCCAGCTACATTGCGGGATTTGCCGGGACAGCGACGATGCTCGCCGAGCATGAGTTCGGCATTCCAATCTGCGGGACAATGGCGCATTCCTTCGTGGAAGCGTTCGATTCCGAGAGCGCGGCTTTCGAAAGCTTCGCGCGCTCGCGGCCGCAGAATCTCACACTGCTCATCGACACATACGATTCCGAAGCCGCGGCGCGAAAAGTCGTTGTCCTGGCGCCGTGCCTTTCCGCAATGGGCGTCAAGATCGGCGCGGTGCGGCTCGACAGTGGCGATCTGATTCCGCTGGCCCGCAGCGTGCGTCGAATCCTCGACGATGGCGGCCTCTCGCACGTCACGATTTTCGCGAGCGGCGGACTTGACGAGGATTCCGTTGCCGAAATTGTTCACGCTGGCGCTCCAATCGACGGATTCGGCGTCGGCACTAGCTTAACGACCTCTTCGGATACGCCGGCGCTCGATTGCGCCTATAAGCTCCAAGAGTATGCCGGACGGCCCCGTCGCAAACGTTCGTCCGGAAAGGCGACCTGGCCCGGACGCAAGCAGGTGTGGCGGAGTTATGCGACGTCGGATGGGCGCATGGCCGGCGATCTTCTCTCGATCGACTCGGCCTCACATCCGGGAGAGCAGCTCATCGAGCCGATCATGAAAGATGGCCGCCGCATTGGTCCAGCCCCGACGCTATCGGAGATCCGGGCGCGAGCGGCGAGCGAGTTGGGGCGTCTGCCGCAGCCCTTGCGCGAACTTGAGCCGGGGATGACATACCCCGTCCAAATCGCGGAGGCGCTGGTCACACTTGCCGCCGAGGTCGACAATCATCTCGCGCAAAGTGAAAGGGTCCAACCTTGAAAGACAGCCTCACGACCGGCGAGCGCGATGTATTTCTCGTCGTCGATGTCCAAAATGACTTTTGCCCGGACGGCAGCTTGGCGGTTCCCCGCGGCGGCGAAATCGTGCAGCTCATCAACGTCTTGGCGTCGAAGTTCGCCCACGTCGGGTTAACGCAGGACTGGCATCCGCGGGGACACCTTTCGTTTGCCTCTTCGCATCCCGGCAGACAACCGTTCCAGACGATCGAGGTCGCTTACGGCACGCAGTTCTTGTGGCCCGATCATTGCGTGCAGGGCACGGTCGGCGCAGCCTTCCGAGACGACCTGCGCATTCCGCATGCCGAATTTGTGCTGTGCAAGGGCTATCACCGCGATATCGATTCCTATTCGGCTTTCTTTGAAAATGACCGTAAAACGCGCACGGGACTGGCGGGTTATCTGCGCGAGCGCGGGTTCAGCCGGGTCTTTCTTGCCGGTCTCGCCTTCGATTTTTGCGTACGTTACTCCGGCGAAGACGCGCAGTGCCAAGGCTTCGGGGTGGTCGTGATTGAAGACGCGTGCCGCAGTATCGATGTGGATGGTTCGGCGGCCGCAACGCGGGATCAATTCGCCTCCCTGGGCATTCGCTGCGTTTCGGCCGGTACCATCATGGACGGCAGGTTCGTCCGCTGATCGGCCGACGGATTCATGGCCCTCAAAGATCATGCCGCAAAATAGCGACGCAGCAGCAGCCGCGGCCGACAAGCCCGCGGCGCGCGTTTTCGTCGCCGTCAAAGCCGCGCCCGAGATCGCCGACCCGCTGGTGCGGAAGGTCGTCGGCCTCGAACGGCTTGGCGTGCGTCTGATTGCAATCGCCGATTTTCATCTGGCGCTACATCATGTTCGGCGGCGGCGGTGGCGACTTGATCATTGCGCCGTATTTTCGCACCATCTCCGCCGCCTCGATCGATAGAGCGTAGGCGGTGCAATAGGCTGCAAGAGGGCCGCGATCGACGCTGTTAAATAATCCCATCGGCGTGACCTCACCATTGCGAAGGTGCGGGCAGGCATTGTCTGGTAACGCATGAGCGCTTTCACGGATTCGCTGGCATTGCTGCGCACCCGCCGCTTCGGCACGTACTGGGTCGCGAGCCTCCTGTCGAACATCGGCCGCACCTGGCGCCGGACGCGGCTTGACTAGGCCAAAAGCGACCTACGCCAGCTCGGTTCCGCTACCTCATTGAAAACTGCTGTAACTGGCTATAGCGGTTTCGCACAGGGAACGAATTTTACGTAGCCCTGGAAGCGAAGTCCCCGACTCGAGCCTTGCAAGAAGGATCGCCGCGAAAAGGACGCAATGCTGACGTCGCCCTTGTCCGGACTGTCTTGAGCCATCAGCAAATCTCGCACGTTTATAAGAAGCGAATAGACGAACCGCCGACCTCGATTTTGGTCAAAAAGGCATTCGCCGATTGCTCGCATGTAAGCATATCCTTCCGATTTTTCGGCAAAAGAGAGGGAGATCTGAGCCGAAGCGGTCAGAGTCGACTTTGATTTCGGTGCCAGGTGCTCGCCTTGTTGCGATTCCATGGCACCTAACGATTATTTTTGTTGAATCTGCTTTAGATAATTAATAACGGCCAATATGCGATTCTTGTACCTAAATGCCTCCGGTGGCCCAAACCGGTATCCCCAAACCGGCATTTCACGAGTGCCGTGGCTGCCGATTGTATGTCGGCCGTCGATTGTTTCGTACACCATTTCATAAGGAAAAACGCCGCTATTGTTCTTGGCAAGAATAGTCAGATCAGTAGGCGGTGTCTTCAACTCTTTGCCAACCGGTCCGTCACCTTTTCCGTCGGTGCCGTGGCATGCCGCGCAACTGGACTGGTACTCGGTCTTACCTACATCGGCGTTTTGGCCCGAGGCTTGCGCGCTAAATGCCGCGGTCACACACGCAATCATTAGCCATCTTGCTGGGATCATTTTGACCATAGCAACGCCTGCCCCCTCACCGAGCCTTGCGGATACTCATAAGGTATCCGACCACCTGTCTGATCTGAGAGTCGAGCAACTGCGGATTGGGCGTCCCTTTTGGGTTATCGATATCGCGCTGGGTCGTTTTCATAAAGTTTCCAACCAATCTGAGGTTACGTCCTTGCGCTGCATTATCGACGGAAAGCTTGGAGCTGGAGGCCGCAAAATTGGCTGCTCCGGCTGGTCTGAAGCGGCGACATGACAATTGCCACAGACGATGATCGCCAATTTATGACCCCCTTCGATATCCTCCGGGCTTAGGCCTTCTTGTCCCCACGCCTGACCGGATGCGGCCCAAAGCACAGCGAAAATAAACAAGATTTTACGCATCACCCCGATCATCCTCACTCGTTTTAGTGATTTATTGATCGAAAGATCTGTGCGCAGATTGACATGAGTCAAAAATGTCGGCGCACACCACGGATCTCTTTCATTGCAAAAGCTGATTTGGATCAAGGAGGAACTCCGTATCGGGGCTGATAAACTCGGCCGTGCCAAAGCGGATCAACAAAGCATCTTCATTAGTCGCTGTGCTGCTGGTCGGCGGACTTGTGCTTGGCTATTCGTGCAGGGGTGATGCCCGGCGACCACCGAGAAATGTCTCCTCCTCACGGCTGGCGGATTGTGGCGGCCCATGTGAGCATGATCGACGCGCCCGCCGCAAAACCTTGAGTTCTATTCGGCGGCCTGCTGACCGAAATCGCCCACTTGGCAGGAGCAGATTAGGTTGCGGTCGCCATAGACATTGTCGATCCGGTTGACCGGCGGCCAGTATTTGCCGCGCCGCAGCGATGACAGCGGAAAACAGCCCTGCATGCGCGTATAGGGCCGTTGCCAGCTTTCTACGGCGAGGTCCGCCGCAGTGTGCGGCGCGTGACGCAGCGGATTGCTGGCCCTGTCGATGCGGCCTTCCTCAACATCCGCAATTTCCGAGCGAATAGCGATCATGGCGTCACAGAAACGATCAAGTTCGGCTTTCGATTCCGACTCCGTCGGCTCGATCATCAGCGTCCCGGCGACCGGAAAACTCATGGTCGGCGCGTGGAAGCCATAGTCGATCAATCGCTTCGCAATGTCCTCAACCTCGACGCCAGCGGTTTCCTTGAACGGCCGCACGTCGAGAATGCATTCATGCGCGACACGCCCGGCGCGGCCGCTAAACAGCAGCGGGTAATATTCCTTCAGCCGTGTTGCGATGTAATTCGCATTGAGAATGGCGATACGGCTTGCCTCGGCTAGGCCGGCTCCTCCCATCATGAGAATATAGCTCCAGGCGATTGGCAGGATCGACGCCGATCCGAACGGAGCGGCGGCAACCGGCCCGACTTTGCCCGGCAGATCCGGCCGCTCGGGATGACCGGGCAGGAACGGCGCGAGGTGAGCCTTTACGCCGATTGGACCGACGCCGGGACCCCCGCCGCCATGCGGAATGCAAAACGTTTTATGCAGATTGATGTGGCCGACATCGGCTCCGTAATCGCCGGGCCGGCACAGTCCGACCTGCGCGTTGAGGTTAGCGCCATCGAGATAGACCTGACCGCCATGCGCATGCACGACGTCGCATAGCTCGCGAATCCTTTCTTCGAACACACCATGCGTTGAGGGATAGGTGACCATGACCGCGGCCAGAGCGTCGGCGTGAAGCGCGGCCTTTGCGCGCAAGTCCGCAAGATCGACATCGCCCTCTTGCGTGCATTTAACCGCGACGACCTCCATGCCGGCCATGTGGGCGGAAGCCGGATTGGTGCCGTGCGCCGAGGTGGGGATCAGGCAGACGTTGCGCTTCCTGTCGCCACGGCTGCCATGATAGGCGCGTATGGCCAGCAATCCGGCATACTCGCCCTGGGCGCCTGAATTCGGCTGCAGTGAAAAGGCGTCGTAGCCGGTGATTTCGCAAAGCGCTCGGCTGAGAGCTTCGAACATTTCGGAATAACCGCCCGTCTGCGTGGCCGGCGCAAACGGATGCAGCGCGGAAAACTCCGGCCACGTGATCGGGATCATTTCCGCCGTGGCATTGAGCTTCATTGTGCAGGAGCCGAGCGGGATCATCGTGCGGTCGAGCGCGAGATCGCAATCGGCGAGACGTCGCATGTAGCGCAACAACTCCGTTTCCGAACGGTGCGAATGAAACACCGGGTGTTGCATGAATTTGCTGCGGCGCGCCGAAGCGGCTGGAATTGCCGACGGTATCTCGGCCGCGATCTGATGGAACGACGGCAGGCCAGCCGGTTTTCCGTTGGCGGACCCGAAGACCCGCCACACGCTTTCGATCACTTCCGGCGTCGTTGTCTCGTCGCAGCTGATACCGATAGCGGCGTTCTCTCCGCTGCCGAGCGCGCGCAGGTTGATGCCGTATTGTGTTGCCGTTTCGAGAATGGCGGCTTGGCGCGCGCCGGCTTCAATCGTGATGGTGTCGAAAAAGGCTTTCGCCCGCAGTCTCCAGCCCAGCGTTTCGAGCCCGCCCGCAAGCACGCTGGCCAGCCGGTGCACGCGCGTAGCAATGCGCCTGAGGCCATCCGGGCCATGATAAACCCCGTACATTGAGGCGATCACCGCGAGCAGAACCTGAGCCGTACAGATGTTCGATGTCGCCTTTTCGCGGCGGATGTGTTGCTCGCGCGTCTGCAAGGCCAGCCGGTAGGCGGTTTGTCCCCGGCTGTCGACCGAAACGCCGACCAGACGTCCCGGCAGAGCGCGCCGGTGCAGATCGTGCGTGGCGATATAGGCTGCATGCGGCCCGCCATAGCCCATCGGCACGCCGAAACGCTGCATCGAACCGACCGCAATATCGGCACCAAGTTCACCGGGTGGAGTAAGCAAGGTCAGCGCGAGCGGATCAGCGGCAACGACGGCGATTGTGTTTGCCGCGCGCAGCTTGGCGATCAGCGGCACGAAATCGCGGATCGCGCCGGACGAGCCGGGATACTGCAACAGGGCGCCGAAGACGCCGCTCGGATCGAGATGCGTGAGCGGATCGCCGATGATGATCTGCCAGCCGAGGGGCTCGGCCCGGCAACGAAGCACCGCGATCGTCTGCGGATGGCAATCGGCGTCGACAAAGAAGGCTGTGTTGGCGCTGCGCGCGATCCGCTGCGCCATAGCCATTGCCTCGGCGCCGGCCGTTGCCTCGTCGAGCAGGGAGGCATTGGCGATTGCCAGGCCGGTAAGATCGGCGATCATGGTCTGGAAATTAAGCAGCGCTTCCAGGCGCCCCTGACTGATTTCCGGCTGATAGGGGGTATAGGCCGTGTACCATGCAGGATTCTCGAGAATGTTGCGTTGAATGACCGGCGGCAGGATCGTGTTGTAGTAGCCTTGGCCGATCATCGACGTCAGCGCCCGGTTCTTTGCCGCGACTTGGCGCAGCATGGTGAGCGCCTCAGTCTCCGACAGTGCCGGCGCCTGCGACAATGGTTTTTGTCGGCGTATCGCGGACGGAATTGTCTCGGCGATCAGTGTATCGAGGTCGCTTGCTCGGACACTCGCCAGCATCGCAGCCGCGTCAGCGGGCGTAATGCCGATGTGCCGTTGAGCAAACTCGCCGAAATCCGAATCGGGCCGTTTCGCCGATGCACCCATGACGAACTCCGTTATTGCTGAGTCGCGTTGACAAGCGAGCGATAGTCCTGCTCGTCGAGCAATGCGTCGACCTGGGCGCGGTTTGCGATCTTGAGCTTGGCAAACCACCCCGCCCCCATTGGATCCTGATTGACCAAAGCAGGGTTCTCGACGATCGCCGGGTTGATCTCGACGACGTCGCCGGTCACCGGCGAGTAGACATCGGACGCGGCCTTGACTGACTCGACCACGGCCGCCGGTGCGCCCTGCGCAAGGCTTGCACCAATTTTCGGCAGTTCGACAAAGACGATGTCGCCGAGCTGGCCTTGGGCAAAATCGGTGACTCCAAAAGTGACAGTGTCGCCCTCAACCCGCAGCCATTCGTGATCCTTGGTGAATTTGAGCATTTCTTTCCCCTAACCTAGGTTCTCTTGTAGTGCGTCGCGACGAACGGCAGGTCGCAGACCGTCGCGCTGATCTTGTTGCCGCGCACGTCGGCGCAAAGTGCCGTGCCGGATTGCGCATAGGCGCGCGCCACGAACCCCATGGCGACCGGCCTTTCGACGCTTGGCCCGAACCCTCCGGACGTCACGATGCCGGCCGGCTCGTCACCAGCAAACATCTCGGCGCCAGCGCGAACCGGGACGCGCCCCTCGACGCGCAGACCGACACGGCGCCGCGCCGCGCCGCTTTCGAGCTCGCCTAAAATTCGCGGGGCGCCCGGAAAGCCGCCGGTCGTCGGGCCGATTCTTCGGCTTTTTTGAATCGACCATTCGAGCGAAGCTTCGACAGGGCTCGTTTTTTCGTCCAGATCGGCGCCGTAGAGACATAGTCCTGCCTCCAGACGGAGGCTGTCGCGCGCGCCAAGCCCGACCGGCGCTACCGCTGGATTTTCGAGAAGCGCGCGCGCCAACGGCTCTGCATCGGCCGCGGCAACACTGAGCTCGAAGCCGTCCTCACCGGTGTAGCCGGACCGCGAGATTTCGCAGGCAATACCGGCCAAACTGACGGTGCGGACATCCATGAAATTCATCGTTGCCACGGCCGGCTCGAACGGCGCGAGGACCGACTCCGACTTTGGTCCTTGCAGCGCCAGAAGCGCGCGATCATCGTGCCGCTCGATCGCGCAGACTTCGGCGAGGTTGGCTTGCAGGTGGGCGGCGTCGGCATCTTTACGCGACGCATTGACGATCAGGTTCAGATAGTCGCCACGGTTGGCGACCATGAGGTCGTCAATTATGCCGCCGGTCTCGTTCGTGAACAGCGCATAGCGTTGCCGGCCCACCGGCAGGCTCCATATGTCTGCGCAGACCAGGCGATTCAAAGCGTGCGCGGCGTCCGCCAGCGTGCCGCGCCGGGAACGCAGCGAGATTTGCCCCATGTGGGAAACGTCGAACAGCCCGGCAGAGGATCGAGTGAGAAGATGCTCTTTGATGATTCCGGTTGGGTACTGAAGCGGCATCGCATAGCCCGCAAACGGGACCATGCGAGCGCCGAGCTCGCCATGCAGCGCATGCAGTGGCGTTTGCTTCAGAACAGTGTCGAGTGTGACGCTCATGCGCCGGCTCCGCCGCGGCGCGCGGGTCGACATTGCGATATAGATGAAAAACTGCGGAGAAAATGCACAGAGCACCTGTTGAGCCGGTCGATGACCGGTCTGTGGTGCCCCCTCTGTCTTTTTGGCCTGAGAACGTTATCCCGTCGGCGGGCGCATTCGCGCGCCTCTTTCCAGAGTTATCAACGCTGCGGTTCTGGTGCCTGAGAGTTTCCGGGGCGGTTGCTCCTTCGGCGTCGGCGTACCGATCTCTCCCGCAGAGTCGTCGTGCTCTTCTCGTTTCTCCCTATTCAGGACTGCAAATCTATACCGGGATTCCCTGGCAGAGGGCAAGCTGCCGGTACAGGCCAGATCGACCCACTCCAAAGTTGTCCTTATCGAGCTCTAGGCCACCGCGACAATCGCTTCAATTTCGACGGGATCCCGTTGGGCAATGAGCTCACGCCCACTGCGGATCGTGCATGGCGCCCGCGATCACCGAATATTTCAACAAAGAGATCTGAACAGCCATCTAACACCAGCCGGGCCGGATCAAACATGCCTTGTTCTCCCATCCAGCGCCGCCGCGCCCGTGCCACGTCCGCGCGCTCCTGCGGCGCCGCGCACAGACTTTTTTTTGAACGTGATCTTATGATGCCAGAAGCGGAAATCCGAAACGAAAGAGGCCACCATCTGACGTTGTATCCATGGGCATCCGCAGGGATAGCGGCAGTGCTGACGCTGGCCGGAACGCTCATTTTAGGAATCCAATCGAAATCCACGGAACCGCTGCGACGACGAGAAGTCCGATCAGCAACGCTGACAGATAAGGCCAAATCGGCCGCATGCCTTCGTCCGGGCTGACTCGGCCAATCGCGCAGGCTGCGTAATAGCCGATGCCGAACGGCGGCGCAAAAAGGCCGATGCCCATCGCCAGGATGACCACGATCGAATAATGCACCTCGTGGATGCCGATCTGGCGTGCGATCGGAAACAGCAATGGGCCGAAAAGAACAATCGCGGGAATTCCCTCGAGCACCGAGCCGAGGATCACGAAGGCGACGATCGACACGATCATAAAAGTAATCGCCCCACCGGGAAGTCCAGTCATGGCAGCGGCGAGATCACGCGAGAAGCCAGACTGTGTCAGGGCCCAAGCCATCGCGGTCGCGGCACCGATGATCAGTAGAATCGCACCACACAGAGATGCGGTATCGACCAGCATCGGTATAAGTCGCGATATTGGAAAGCTGCGATTTATGACGAGGCAGGCGATGATGGTATATGCGATGCCGAGGGTCGAGACTTCCGTCGCGGTCGCGATCCCCTCAACCACCGCAGCGCGGATAAGGAACGGTAGCGCAAGACCGGGCAGCGCGATCACAAGGGCGCGCCCGGCTTCTCCCCACGAGGCGCGGGTCACGGCGCTGAGGTTGTCGTCGCGATAGCGGCGCCAAACAATGACGCATAGCGCGAGCGCCAGCACCAACGCCGGCAATAGACCGCCACTGAACAGCGCCGCGATCGACACGCCGGTGACCGAACCGATGGTGATCAGAACTAGACTCGGCGGAATCGTCTCCGACATCGCGCCGGATGACGAGAGTAGTGCGACCAGTTCGCCGGGCTTCGCGCCCCGCTGTATCATCTCCGGAAACAGCACAGGGGCAACCGCCGCCATGTCCGCCGCCTTGGAACCGGAAATACCGGACACCAGATACATCGCGCCAAGCAGAACATAGGACAGTCCGCCGCGCACATGGCCGAGCAGCTTGGCAAGAAAATCTACCATGGCGCGTGCCATGCCGGTCGCTTCTATGAGCAGACCCAGGAAGACGAACAATGGCACTGACAGTAGGACGATGTGGCTCATCCCCTCATCCATGCGATTCACCACCACGGTCAGCGGTGTACGTGTCGTGATGGCGAGGAAGGCAAATGTCGCCATCGCGAACACAAAGGCGATCGGTGCGCCCGCGAGCACGCCCGCCGCGACAATGATTACGAAAAACACCACAAGTTTGTAGTTCCCCATCGCGATGAGCACTGGCTTGAGCATCCACAAGCCGGCGCCGATGACCGCGATGACCAGCAAAGCGAGAGCAACCCACCCAAGGCCGCCGACGCGCACTAGCCGCAATGCCGCTAAGATCAACATCAGCGCGCAACCGATTGGGATAGCAGATGCGCGCCAGATGTTCGGAATTTCCATCGCGGGCGTGACAACGGCCGCCTCGTCGAGGGCGTAATCGATGCTCGAATGTAGGATCAGAGCAAGAAACGCTATCGCAGCGGCCGCCGCGAAGGCTTCGAAGAAAATGCGCCAGCGCGACCGCGCGCGTGCAACCAGCGTCGACATTCGCATATGCTCGCCGCGACGGAAGGCAACCACGGCGCCAAGCATCGCGAGCCAGAGAAACAGGATCGAGGCAAGCTCGTCTGACCAGACGAGCGGATTATGGAACACGTAGCGGGAGATCACGCCGGCCAACAGAATCAGCACTTCCAGCCCAGTCAGCAGCGCAACCGACAATTCGACAATGCGGCCGAGCCAGCTTTCGATTTGGGCCGCGACTGAAGCCGAGGAGGAGGCCGGAAACACGGCCCCCTCCATCTGATTCAAATCCATGACCGACGCCGGATGCTTGAAGTTACGAAATGGCGCCGGTGTATTTTTCCAGTACCGACCACGCCTCGTCGCCGTACTTACCCTTCCACTCCTTGTAGAAACCCGCCGCCTGCAGCTTTTCGCGAAACGGCTTCTGATCGACCTTAATAAACTCCATCCCCTTGCTCGTCAGATCGGCCTTGAACGTCTCGTTTTGCTTTAAAATGTCCGCGCGTTGGTCAATCGCGGACTTGTTAAGGTTTTTTACTATGACGTCGCGGACGTCTGCGGGTAGCCCATCCCATACCTTGCCGTTGGCCAGGAACCAGAAGCCGTCCCACATATGGTTGGTCTCGGAGAGATACTTCTGCACTTCGTACAATTTAGCGAAGTATATGATCGAAAGCGGGTTCTCCTGACCTTCAGCGACCTTGGTCTGCAGCGCCGAATAGACTTCGGAAAAATTGATCGACATCGGTGCGGCATCAAAAGCTTTAAACATCGAAGTCCACAGCGGGCTCGGCGGGACACGGATCTTGAAGCCCTTAAGGTCGTCCGGTCCCTTGATCGGCCGTGTCGCAGACGTCATCTGCCGGTAGCCGTTGTCCCATTGCCGCTCCATGGAGTGCAGGCCGGCCTTCGCAATCTGCGCGCGCACGTAGGCGCCGAGGCCGCCGTCCATCGCGGGCCAGACCTTGTCGTAGTTTTCCCAAATAAAGCCGAGGCCGTTGATCGAAGCGACCGGTACCAGGGTCGAGAGGATCAGCCCCGACAGGGTAAAAAATTCGATGGCACCAGAGCGTAGCTGACTCAACATGTCGGTGTCAGAGCCGAGCTGATTGTTCGGGAAGATCTGGATTTCCACCCGACCATTGGTTTCCTGTTTGATGCGCTCCATCGCCTCCACGGCGCGAATATTGAGCGGATGCGCGACCGGGGAGTTATTGGCGTATTTGAGTTGAAATTCCGCCGCGCCTTTGGCAATCCACGGCATCGCGATTGTCGCGCTGGCGGCGGCGCCTACCAGCAACAAGGTGCGGCGAGTTGGCTTGAACCCCATGGTTTTTTCCTCCGTTGTTTTTTTCCGACGCGAATGCTGACGGACTCTCGTCAAGGATCTATCCGGTACGATCTTCAGGTCTTTATGGTAGGGCCGTTCGATTTCATCATGGGAAACGCCGGTAGGCCTGGCAAAGGACATGACGAAATAGAAAGGTATCAAAGCGCGGGAGGACGGTCCATGCCGAATAAGGGAAGGCCCCTCCGCGCCGCGATCGTCACTGGCGGCGCGTCTGGGATTGAGCTTGCAACGACAGAGCGGCTGCTCGCATCGGGATGGAGCGTCGCGGTGTTCGATTGTGACGAGACAGCGGTCGCAAAGCTACACAACGCGTTCGGCGACAAGGTGCGAGTTGACGTGCTCGACGTTACCGACGAAGCGGCTGCGGAAACCGCGGTGCAGAACGTTGCCGCAGTGTTCGGCCGCCTCGATGGGGTCGTTAATTCGGCCGGCATCGGCATCGACCTACACGTATTCGACACGCCGGTGTCGCAATTTCGCAACGTGCTCGATATCAACGTGACTGGCACGTTCATTATCGGGCGCGCCGCGGCACGAGTCATGAAGGACCAGGGTGCAGGCGCCATCGTCAACATCGCATCGATCGCCGGCCTGCGCGGTTTCAAGGGTCGCGTCGCCTATGGCGCCTCTAAAGGCGCAGTCGCGATACTGACCCAGGTGATGGCAGTGGATCTGGCACGCTACAGTATCCGGGTGAATGCGGTCGCGCCCGGCCCGGTAGACACGCCGCTAGTGCAGATGATGCACCCGGCCGCGGTGCGGCGTGCCGTCCTGCATCACACGCCCATGCGGCGCTACGCGGTGCCGGATGAAATCGCGACAGCGATCGTGTTTCTCCTCGATAGCACACAGTCCAGTTTCGTTACTGGCGCGATCCTGCCGGTGGATGGGGGCTTCACGGGCGCCGGGTTAATGGAACTCGAAGAGGAGTTGCCAAAAAAAGATTGAAGCGGCGGGCGAGACGCAGCAGAGGAGCCTGCAGTGCATGACACTACAAAGCGATCAGTCCCTTCACCGCATTCACAACTTTCTCCGGGGTCGCACGCACCTCTGCTTCAAGGGGGGGCGAGAATGGAATCGGGATGCGCGGCGCAGCAAGGCGTTTGGCAGCTTTCAGAATGTTTGTTCCGACTTCATCGAACACGCGCGCGATGATTTCGGCGCCAAACCCTGAGACCTCCACCGCTTCGTGCACGACCAGCAGCCGGCCTGTCTTCTTCACCGACGCGATCACGGCGTCCTGATCCCACGGCCAGATCGTGCGCAAGTCGAGCAGATCAACCTTGATCCCTTCCGCGGCCAGCATCTTCGCACCCTCGGTGGCGACCGGCATCCCGGCCGACCAAGACACCACCGTCGCGACATCGCCCTCCGCCACCCGGCGAGCGACGCCAAACGGGATCGGCTCGATTTGTTCCGCGACGTCACCTCGCACGCCAAACAAATCCTTCGGATCGAAGAACAACACCGGATCATCCGAGCGGATGGCCTGTACCAAGAGGCCTGCAGTGTCTTCCGCAGTTGACGGCGTCACAACGATGACCCCCGGCAAATGCGCGAACCAAGCTTCCAGCATCTGGGAGTGTTGTGCGGCGGAATTGCGCCACATCCCGTGCGGCATACGTACGACCAAGGCGGGCCTTGCCTGTCCACCAAACATGTAACGGATCTTAGCAATTTGATTGGTGAGCTCGTCCATCGCGCACATAACGAAATCAAAGATGCGCATCTCAATGATCGGCCGCGTACCGACTAGTGCCGCGCCGAGCCCTGCGCCCATGATGGTTGATTCGGAGATGGGGGTAGAAAGGGCGCGGTCAGCGCCGAATTCCTCTAAGAAGCCCTTATACTGTCCCCACAGTCCGCCGCGAGCAACGTCCTCGCCGAGCACCCATACGGTCGGATCACGCCGCATCTCCTGTAGCGCAGCGAGACGCCCAGCCTCGATCAATGTCACTTCGGCCATGCCACCGCTCCAACGTCCTGGACATCATTGTATGCGGCCGCGGGTTCGGGCCATGGCGCGACACGCGCGTCGGCGCGCGCGCCCGCCATTTCTGCTTGGGCCTCGGCGGCGATTCCGGCAAGTGCATCACTGCCAATCCCGCGCTCGAGCAGTAATGCGGCAAGCCGGATCAGGGGATCTCGCTTGTGTGCTGCGGAAACCTCATCGGCATCGCGCCACGCCGCGGCGTCGGTCGAGGTGTGGCCCATCAAGCGATAGGTCTTGGCATGGACGAAGCGCGGTCCGTCACCACGCCGTATGTTCGCCACCGCAGAGCCGATGATTGCATCGACGGCGATAACATCGTTGCCGTCGACGGCCTCGGCCGGCACACCACACGCTTGCGCGCGCGCCAGAGGTCCGGGACCGGCCGTTACGCTGTCGGCACGGGTGAAGGCGGCAACGCCGTTGTCCTCGCAGACGAACAATACCGGCAGGCGGTAGAGCGCGGCCCAGTTGAGCCCTTCGAGAAAGGGGCCGCGGTTGACGGCGCCGTCGCCGAACATGCAGGTGACGATGGCGTCGGATTTCTGCAGTTTGAGACCTTGTGCCGCACCACACGCAATCGCGATTCCGCCGGCGACAACCCCGTTCGCGCCAAGCATACCGACCGAGAAGTCAGCAATGTGCATTGATCCGCCTTTGCCACCGCAATAACCAGTTGCTCGGCCAAACAGCTCAGCCATCATGCGCGCCGGGTCCGCGCCTTTGGCAATAGCGTGACCATGACCCCGATGGTTGGAAGTGAGCCGATCGGCACCACGCAGATTGAAGCAGACGCCGGTTGCCACCGCTTCCTGCCCGATTGACACGTGAAGCGGCCCGGGGATTTCGCCCGCCTTGTGAGCGGCAAGGGCCGTCTCCTCGAAGGCGCGGATACGTGCCATTGTGCGGTAATGGTCAATGAGGCGGCGTATATTGCTGGCAGGATCGTTCATTGCAGGGGAAGGCAATTGGTTTGTGTGGAGGCGTGTGTAGCGTTGCTAATTTTTTGGCTCACAATGTCCACTATGCGAAATGCGATCTGCCCGCAAGTCGTTCGTTCCCAATCGCTATGCGGCAAGCCGTACGCAAGAAAAGCCCAAGTGGGATGCGCAAATTTTGTAGGCACATAAACCAAATCCAACGGCGAGACACTCGTGCAGCTCGATCAACCTCTTGGGAGAAGAATAATGAAATTGCGGGACCTTTATGACCGGGGATTGAAACTGCGGCAAGCAATGTACGGCAAAGACATGGTCGAAAAACGAATGAATGCATTCGGAAAATTCGGCGAACCCCTGCAAGACATCATCAATGCTCATGCTTACGGGGATATTTGGAGCAGGCCAGCGTTGCCGATGAGAATGAAAAGTCTGACTGTAGTCGCCATGCTTGCGGCTATGGGACGGCATCCCGAACTCCGCGTCCACATCAAGGGGGCAATCAAAAACGGGGTTACCGCCGACGAGATTCGCGAGGTTTTCTTATTACTCACATTATATGCCGGTATTCCGGCCTCGATTGAGGCGCATCGAATCGCTATGGAGGTCATGCAGGAGCTCGAACGCTTATGAACTTCGGCGCTCACGGGTGCGTCTACCGAACTCGCCCGCATTCGCTCGGCGTCATCGTGCCGAGTCAAGCGGAAGGCTAAGACCATCTATCCGAACCTTCCACCCGACCTGGATGGATTGGCCGATGTTCTGTCGGAACAATCCCACCATCCTCGAGTCTGGAATGGCTATTTTTTCACTGGCGGGGTTCGCGAACACAAGACGGGCTTGATGGCGGTTGCCGGCGAAACTGTGATCGTAGCTGATACCGGTTACGAACGGCTATCTCGACTTCCGCTCGACTATGTTCGCTGTGCGTGAAAGGAGGCAGGCAGCGGCTCGGTGTCATCGGATGAGAGCAGGCTAGATCCTTTCAAGGTAGAGTTAGGTGGATATCGACCCACGCGAGGGCGTCATTTGGGAAGCTTACGGTCGCGGGTGTACCTCAAAAGCTTTCCAAGCCTGTCGCCAATGCCGCCAAAATGTCAGCTAAGTAATTGATTTCATTAAATGGTGGGCCCGGGAGAAGTGCCACGATCTTGCGATTTCAATTACATACAGTGTCAAACTTCGCTAACGGCGCTCCCGGGCGCTAAAGACATTTTTTCGGAGTGTCAAACCGTGCCTTCATCGCAAGCATAACCGCACGGAACCATCGCCCTTATCGGCTACGCATCATTTTTGCGTCGTGCCAATTGGCCAGACTTTCGAATGCCAGTGTTCGGCTTTATCTGGTGAGCCTAGAAGCGGTGAAATTTCCGCACCTTCGCTTCCGAGTTTTCGCATGGCTGCAAGCACATTATCGCGTCCCGTAATTTCACCTACAACCGCGTGGTAGAGCGGCGTTTCATTGTTTGCAAAAAGCCGGATTTCTGCAACCAAAATCATTCTATTCAAGTCGCCGAACAGACGGGTGCCTAGGACGTGGCCGCTTCCCTTTGGATCAGCTTGAATGGCCTCCACTGACCCACCGACAATAAAAGACAGGTTTGTATTCTTGCCTAAAATGTAAGGCACGCAGAATTCGTTAAAGTCGTCTGGTTCAAGCTGAGTAAGTATGTGCCCGTAACCGATCTTTGCAAGCAACCGCGCAAAACTCTGCGGAACGTGACGGAATTTTGCTGATGGCTCTATTCCATACTTGTCCTTGAAGTTGGCCGCCTTGGCTTTGTCGAAAAGCGCCACGAGCAGCCAGCCGCTAGAAGTGTCGATGGCGGGCGGCAACCCCTGCAACAATCCCGCCTGATGCATTTTATAGAATACCATTGGGGCTGGATAATCGGCATAAGGGACGCGCACTCTCCGTCCGGTTTGGCTAGTTGTATCCGGCAACGAGACGTGACTAGGTCTAGCCTTTTTACGACGTGATGGCACTCCATAGCTAATGCGAGCGTCACCCCACAACTCTCGCGCCACGTCGCGCTCGAATTTTGAAGTGATTTTCGCGCAATCGTCGCAACTGGCTTTCTCTAAAACGTGCTGCCCGCCAAGCGAAAGTGGGACAACATGCTCGTCTGTCAATGGAACGTTTAATCTCCTGCAATAAATGCAAAAGCCTCTGGACGGAATTCTGGTGTGACCGTCACTCATTCAGTTACTTGGCTGCTCCACGCGGCAGCCTGATCGTGAAGCACGAAGGCGCGGGCGTTGGAATTGACCATCTATCCCCACATTTTGCGGACCGCAGCGATCCGCGCACGTTAAGCCCAAACTTCTATGTCTACAGCCGGTCGAGGTGCGACGTATTCCATGTGTGGTCGAACGAGAGTTCCCCGTCTGGGTGCGCCAGCGGGCGGGGGCGCGTAATCCCTAACTTTGACCACACCAGTCCGGACGCACTCATCGAAAGTAACAAGGCGCGGCGACGTTTCATTTGGCAGCACAAAGTCATCAAAAAATGCGTCTGACAGACATCGCGCTTGCGCACAAAATCCTGGTCCCGGAGGATGGTCAACATTCTCGGGGTACTCTGTGCAATTAATGCCTATGACATCGCCCCCTGAAAGCGTGGGGCCACCGCTAGCCGCGCCGTGGATGCGAAAATCCACTTGGATGAAGGGAAATGGCAGCATAACTCTGTCTCGATGATCCCCAAACGCTTGCACGCGCCCCATGTAGGCATTTGGCGACAGACGAATTCTCCTACCGTCTGCCGAAACGGCGCTGTTAGGAAATGCATATGTAGCGGCGACCGCGCCAATATTCGGTACTCGCCAAGACAGGGTCCAACACCAATTTTTCAATTGCTCGCCTGTCGAAGAATTCGTCGCGCTTGCTGCGTAGCCTAGAGCCACATCAGCCGTTTCTCCGAGCCAGCACTGAGCGATTGGGCGAAACAGAACTTCAGACGGCCCGAAGAGGCCCAAATTTGAATGAAGGTGCAAAATAACTAGCGGCGAGATTTGATGACCATTTTGCATCACGTCTTCAATTACGTGCCGGGCCGTCGCGAACATACCACTGTCGTTAACATAGAAGCCGGTTCCAACGATGCGCCAGCGTTCCGAGGCATCATGCGTGATGAGCGGAAATGTATGCCCAACCGGATTTGGAAGCGGGCCTTCCTCTCCCACGCGATTAAAATACCAAGCGTTTGGATCAGCTTCCCCGCCAAGCGTTGTAGGAGGGAGGTCGCTCATGGCACCACTCACAGAATAGAAAGTAAGTCTCGCACCGTTAAGCGCTTAGCTACGCCAGAAACTCCTAAACCGCGTCGGCGACAGTTCAGTATAGCGCACCGTGTGCTGGATGTTGCGGTGCCCGAGATAGGCTTGCAGGGCACGGGTGTCGTGCCCCTTGTTCGCCAACGCATAACCGCAAGTGTGCCTGAGCACGCTGCTTTTTAGTAACCTTCAACCCTCGAGGTGAGTTCGCATGTCCGCTTGGACCCGCCGTCACTTGACGGGGGCCCCTCGCGGCCGCGTAGCAACCCCCTTCCAGTGTTCTGGTTTAAGCCGCTACGATGGCCCTGTCCTGACCCTCGGGGGAAGGAAATGAGACGGCGCGAGTTCATAATGCTTCAGAACAAGGGGATCGTTGGAGCCGCGGCGAGCTAGAGGTTAGTTCGTCACGCGGGGTACGTGGGGAGGATAAACTGGCTGAACCGCTATTTGAGGCAATTCCGGTCGCCTATCGTGGTTTGTATGCCGATCAGCATCTCGTTGACGCGCAGCAGCTTGGAAAATCTCTCGTCGGCATTAGCAAAGTTGCCAACAGCATCGCTCACGAGTTTTTCTTTGAGACGGTAACGCACGATCCCCGGTCGTATCACATCCGTTTTTTTGCGGGGCCATCCAGAGAGAATGGGCTCTTGCAGGAACTGTTTGCGATTGTCGCCTCGGGACAGCTACCTCTGTTCTCGCCAGTTTTCATACAACTCGGAAAGCCTTTTGTCGTTGCCACGTTCGACGCGGTTGTGAAAAAGGTACTCAACAGAAAGAGTGAAGCCGCGGTCGCTGTCGACAAAATTCACGACTTGGCGGTCAGACACAGCGAGTTCGCTGCGCAGGTTCATCAGGGGCACATGCGCGACAAAGCATGGCTCCAACGAATGGTAGAGCGCCTTGCGAAGGAGAACCGCGCTCCCCTTCGCGAGGTGCCCGAGCCCATCGGTAAGACTGTCCGCCGGATACAGTTTGGTGGTGACAAAGACGGAACGCCAATCGAAGAGCCCGAAGCGGAGGTTCTCCGTTCTCGCGAGGTTATGACCGTCGGGGATCCGAAGGAATACGATGTGAAAATCGAGGGCGTCTTCAAAACGAATGGTTCTTGCCGAATACGCCTTCTTAATGAGGATCGGATTGTGCCGGGGAAAATCACCGATCCAGCATTAGAGCAGCCACACAACGTGTACACGACCGCGCTGGATACGACTGCGCCGCTTCATGTCGTGGCAAAGCCGGTATTTAAAGACAAGAAATTGCACAGATTGTTTATCAGCCACGCTGAAATAATCGGCCCAGAGAAGCGTACAAGGCGTAGCGCGTAACCAACTCGCTAGTCGCGCCAGAAATCCTTGAACCGCGTGGGCGATAGCTCGGTGTACCGGACAGTGTGCTGTATGTTGCGGTGGCCGAGGTAGGCTTGAAGAGAACGAGTGTCGTGGCCCTTGTTAGCCAAGGCATAACCGCAAGCGTGCCGCAGCATGTGGGGGTGCGCCTTGAACGCCAGCTTGGCCTCCCTGCCAGCCCTTTCGACCATGCGAGCGAAGCCAGCAGTGCTGAACGGCGCCCCCCGTTCCGAGGTAAACACAAAGGGCGACTTCGGTTCCTGCTCGCGCTGATGCCGCCGCAGCGCCCGTAGCTCGTCCCCGAGGATCGGATGGGTGCTTGGGGTGCCTCGCTTGACCCTGCGCACGTGCAGCGTGGCTGTGGCGTAGTCCACTTGATCCCAGCGCAGGTCCGCCAGTTCGGAGACACGCAGACCATGCCGGTAGGCTACAAGGATCATCGTGGCGTCCCGGTGCCCCCAGCGGTTGCCCTTGGCCGCTGCTATAAGCCGCTCGACCTCGGCGTCCGTTAGGTGCTCGCGCCGGCGCAGGTCGGCGTTAGGCGCACGTTTGGGGGTGACTGTGCGATTTATGGTGGCTGGTGTGACCGGCTTGAGGTGCGACTTGGCCATGGGATTTGTCCTTCCCGAGCCGACGACTGTTCGTACAAAGTCTCTTTTACGACCAGTTACGAGCGACGCTTAGGCTGCGGTCGCCGCTGTATCGGCAAGAGCCAAACCGCGAAGGTAGTCCGCCGCCTTTGATGCCCTGTTGCAGGCGGTGAAGAACGCGCGCTTGTCAGTCTTCAACAACCCAATCCAAGTAGCGATATAGCCCGCGTTGCGCAGGTTCCCATCAAAACCGAATTCGGCAGACAGGAAGGCGGCACCTAACTCAGCAACCAGTTCCTCGGCCGCGTATTCGTACGAGCCGAACCGCTTCTTTAGGTCTCGATCGAGGCGCGACTTGTGCCCCGTCCAATGCGTCAACTCATGGAAGGCGACGTTGTAGAAGTGGTCGGCGCCCTTAAACGCTGCGTATGTCGGCATGGAAATGAAATCGCGGGATGGCAAATAGTACGCCTCACCGTTTCCCTCGCGGATATCTGCCCCCGTTGAGTGCAGGAACTGATCGGCCAGCGCATCGCGCGCGTCGGGATTTCGCACGCGCATTGGCTTGCCGGCCTTGATGCCGTCCGGCAGGTTCTCGCATTGATCGACGTTGAAGACCGTGTACTCCCGCAGCATCTTGACTAGGCGCGCGCCTGCTTCGTCGCCATCATCATCCTTGATCTGCAACTGCTTGACGAAATAGACCTTGGTGCCGTGCTCGCCCTTGCGCACGTGGCCGCCGGCCTCGATTGCTTGCTTGAACGTGAGGAACCGCGGCGTCGTCCAGCCGCGAGAACGTGCAAGCCACAGCAGGATCACATTGCAACCGGAGTAAGGCCGGTTCGTCACCGCATTCTGTGGCACGTTCTGGCCGGCTGTTGCCGACCACGATTTGATCCAAGGGGCCGCGCCACGTTCCAATTCGGCGATAATGCGCGCAGATACCTCTGCATAGAGATCGCGTTTCACGACACTGCCTCGCTGCTACAGCGCGGCCGTGCTTGTGATGGCCGCATTATCGCGGCGTTGCGCGGCTGTGGGCTTCGTGAGCCCGCCCCCCATGTTGGACAGGCCGGCCCCCTCGGGCGCGAACGGAGGGACCCGTTCGCAAATATCTAGGACCAAAAATCCAAAAAGGTTAACGACGTTAAATGTTCGCGTAGCAGACGCACGCCTGAAAATTTTACGGCGAGTCTCTATATTAGTAGAGTCGGTCGTGAGGCAAAATCCGGCTCCATCCCACAAAGGTAGACGGGCGACCGGCACCAGCAAGGTCTTGGTTCGAATAACTCTGCCGAGCTACGGTTCAATCCGGAGGTGTAAAGGTGCAAAGCTAACAAGGTCGTCCGGACCGGACAACTTCACCTTTGAACCTTTGCACCGATCGGGATTTAGCGGGCGTCTCACCTTAAAACCTTGCCACCTTGTGACCACGCGATAGGCACCACAACGACAGTAGAGCCTATGACACTCGGCAACATGCGCGCCAACGGGGTGCGCTCCTTGGCCATCTACTGTGAACGTTGTCATCATCAAGAATTGCTCGGCGTCAACGAGTTTTCTGATGACATACCAGTGCCAGCCTTCGGACCGCGCATGGTCTGTACGCGGTGTGGTGCAATCAGCGCCGATGCACGGCCGCACTGGAACGAGCGTGCACCTGTCTGTTTGTTTGGCACTTCTGCCGATAAATAGCGTTCGACGGCTAACCGCACGTCTGCTTTTGGGGCGAAGCGGAAGTCAGCCGTGGAAGAAACCCAGCTAAATCCGACGAGAATGACCCGCAACGAACAAATAAACAAACCGCAAGACTGGCGGCCGACAGCGTTTTGTGCATCGCAACGGCCGTCTAAGCCGATCTCGTGAAACCCCGCGTTATTCCGAGCACTCGTTGCTCGGCGCGCTGCGCGCGCCTAATATAAAAATACCATAAAATTGGAGGCATCGGTCATGGTCCGGTTTCTTGTCGCACTGACAGTCGTCGCGCTGACGGCATGGGTACCAGCGACAGCGGCCGAGTTCGGAACGAAGAGCGAAGCCATTGCCATGGTCAAACGGGTTCAGGAGATGTTCAAAAGGGACGGCCCTGAAGCTACGTTCAAAGCAGTCGACGACAAATCCACGAAAGAATTCCATGATCGCGATTTGTATCCGTTCATTTATTTCCGTAGCGGGCCCAAAGAGGGCATCTGTGTTGCCCACGGCGCTTTTCCGGCGCTCATCGGAAAAAATCTAATCGGCCTCAAGGATCCGGACGGAAAATATCTCATCCGTGAGTTGGCCGATATAGCCAACGGCCCGGGCAGCGGCTGGGTCGACTACAAATGGCCCAATCCGATCACCAAGAAGATCGAGGACAAGTCGAGTTACGTCGAGCGGATGGGCGATTACTACGTCGGCGTCGGCATCTACAGGGAATAATCGATAGCGCCAATGATGACGGGCCGGCAGAAAGAGGCCGCCACAATGGGATCGCCCGACGATCAGCGAACACATTCCTTTTTCGACAACCTACCCATTCAGATAAAGGCTTTTCTGGCGCTGGCGGTCCCGCTCATCTGCCTCGTGTCTATCGGCGCAGTCGCCTACATCACGTTGAGCAATTCGGAAGCGGACTTTAATTTCCTGTCGTTTTCGCTGGTGCCGAAGCAGCGTGCCTTCGCGCTCGTCAATGACAATGTCGTCGCTATCCAGACGAAGGTGTTTCGCTATGTCTCCTGGGCGAGCAACGGCATCAACCAGAATCTGCTCGGCAACCTTCGCGCGGAAATCGATTCGGACCTGCGGCTGACTGATTTCGATTTTAACAATCTTTCGCAGCGGACCGACCTCACCGCAAAAGAAAAATCGGACCTGGCTGACCTCATCGAGAAATGGCAGCAATACGAAAGTTCGGCGCGCGACACCCTCGATATCGGCAGCACCGACGCCGCAATGGCGACTATGACGCTCGGCCAGGCCGACGACAAGTTCGGCGCAGTCGCGGATGCCGTCAAGGCCATGAACAATTCGGTCACCATGACGACCGACCAGATTTCAAAAGCCCTTTACACAGACTTCTCGCGAAAGAAAGACATGCTTGCCGCGGGAGCCGTCGCCGCGCTGCTGCTGAGCATCATCGCCACCGTGCTCGTCTCACGATCGATTGTCACGCCGATCCGCGGCGTCACCAGCGTCATGCGGCAACTGTCGGCGGGCGATACCGCCGTGACGATCGGCTACCAGGACCGCCGCGACGAGATCGGGCAGATGGTCGACGCCATCAACGTGTTCCGAAAGAATGCCATCGAAAAGCGCGCCATGGAGATCGAGAACCTCGAAACCGAAAAGCGGAACATGAGGGAAATCGCCGAGGCGCGCGCGCGGCTGACCGATGCGATCGAGACCATTTCCGAAGGCTTTTCGCTCTACGATGCCGACGACAAACTCATCATCTTCAACAGCAAATATAAGAATAATTTTGCCGCCCATGGCGACATCATCAAGGAGGGCACCAGTTTTGAGGCGATCGCCCGCACGGTCGCCGAAGCTGCAATAATTGACGACGCTAAGGGCGGCCTTGAGGGCTGGCTAGCGGAACGAATGGCGCAGCACAGGGCCGCGAGCAGCACGCATGTCCAGCATCGCAGGGACGGTCGCTGGATTCGAATCAGCGAGCGGCGCACCGAAGGTGGCGGTACCGTGGCGGTCTATTCCGACATCACCGAGCTCAAGCAGCGCGAGGAGGAACTGACCGAGAAGTCCAACGCGCTGGCCGCACTGTCGTCGAAGCTCGCCAAATACCTCGCGCCGCAGGTCTACGACTCGATCTTCACCGGCCAGCAAGACGTCAAGATCGTCAGTAAGCGCAAGAAACTCACGGTCTGTTTTTCTGACCTTGTCGGCTTCACCGAGATCACCGACAAGATGGAATCGGAAGACCTCACGCAGCTTCTCAACAGCTATCTGACCGAGATGTCGAAGATCGCCATGCAATACGGTGCCACCATCGATAAATATGTCGGCGACGCCATTGTCATGTTTTTCGGCGATCCGACGACGCTTGGAGTCAAGGAAGATGCTCTCGCCTGCGTGCAAATGGCGATTGCCATGCAGCAGCGGGTCAGCAAACTAGCGCACGAATGGCTCGATATGGGCATAGCGACACCGCTGCGCTGCCGCATCGGCATCCATACCGGCTACTGCACGGTCGGCAATTTCGGCAGCGATGACCGCATGGACTACACCATGGTCGGCGGCACGGTGAACCTTGCATCACGGCTGGAGCATGAAGCCCCGCCGGATGGAATACTGCTCTCCTTCGAGACCTATGCGCTGGTCAAGGACAAGGTACCTTGTGAGGCCCGTGGCTACGTTCAAGTGAAGGGTATCGGGCAGCCGGTCGCAACCTATCTTGTTAATGATGTGACACCGGATGTTGAACAATCCGTCGCCCGACATTTGCGACTAGAGTTTGATGCCGAGCGCATGTCCGACGATGAACGCAAGAAGGCGGTAGACACGCTGCGACGCGCGCTCCAATCGTTGGAGAAAAAAGTTAATCCCTAGAGGCACCGCTTCACGTCGCCTATGGCCCTCCGCACATTTTACGGCGAAGCGGGATCGGGCGTCTTTTGGAGCGGACCGGACATCGAAAAATGCGAGGCATTTTGACCCGTCAGCGATAAAAAATAAGACATCGCTGATAACAAGCCAGTCGTTTAGAATGCTTGAGTTGTTGGTCGCCATCGGCGGTGACGGCGGACATGGCGAGTTTGCATGAATGTCCTCATCAACATCGTAATTCCTGTCTTTGGAATCATCTTGACCGGCTATCTTGCTGCTCGGCTCAATGTATTGGGGAAAGATTCCGCGGCCGCTCTCAACCATTTTGTTTTTTATTTCGCGTTGCCTGCTGCCTTATTCATCGTTATGGCGCGAGCACCTATCCATGAAATCTTCAATTGGCCGTTCATTGGAGCTTTCCTCGGCAGTTCAGTACTGACGCTTTTGATTGCGCTCGGCGCGGGGCGGCTTTGGTTTGGTCAACAACTACCGAAACTTACCGTTGCTGGGCTTACCGCCGCGTTTGGCAATGTGTTTATGTTGGGGCTGCCACTTCTCCTGACAGCTTATGGAAAGGACGGCGCTCTTCCCGCAATTGTGGCTGCTCTTAGCCTCACCACATTGATTTGCGGCAGCACCGCCATCTTAGAGATCGCCCGCGCCAAAGCCTCGTCGACGCTGCGCGCGGCATCCCAATCGGCTAGCGCAATTTTGCGCAACCCAGTGGTGATCTCGCCGTTACTCGGCATCCTGTACGCCGCATCCGCGTTACCCCTTCCCAAAGCCGCCAGCAATTATCTTGATTTGATGGCGGCCGCAGTAGCCCCGACCGCCTTATTCTCCCTCGGGCTCTCGTTGATCGATCGCCAAGTGAGAGGTAGTACGGCCGAAGCGATCTGGCTCACAACGCTGAAAGTCTTAGTCAATCCCATTCTGGCGTTCGCGCTAGTTACCTACGTGTTCAATTTGGAGCCGCAGTGGTCAAAGGCGGCTATTATTCTCTCTGCAATGCCCATTGGGGCAAACCCTTATATCATCGCGCGGCAATACAATGTGCACGTCGAGACGGTTTCATCGGCCGTCGTCATCTCGACAGGAATTTCGGTGGTTACCATCTCTATATTGCTGATCTGGCTCGGCGTTGGTTGAGCTTTATGGTCCGTGCCGTCTCACGTGCCGACGTCTGAAAGTGGCACATCGCTGCACTCGCGGCAGGCCAAAAATTCGGTCGCTATTCGGGTATAGCGGACAAATGAGGCGTTAGCCTCGACCATCTAGGTCGCGAATGACCCGAAGCGGGCATGCCAAGGATATGACGGCGAGCCAGCAGCACACGCACAGCACGGCGACTTACCCTTGATACGCTACGACAATGTAGCCGGTATCTTTCAGGGTAAATTCGGCGACTTCTTGCATTCCCATTTTCATATGCACGTTTCTCGATGCGGTGTTATCCGCTCGGATAAAGGTAAAGCCTTCCCGGCCCGGGAGTCGCGCCCGCAATTCCTCAAACATTGCAACTGCCAATCCTCGGCCGCGGTGTTTTTCAGCAACGCAGATCGGCCCATAATTATAAGCGCCGGGAGAGCCGGGATAGGCCCGAAGCATCGCTTGAATTATAGGATCATGGGCTTGTGCCGTCAGTGGAGTTGAAACGACGTAACCCACAACATGCGTATCGCTGCGAGCCACAACAATTGGCATGTCCGAGATTGCCTGCTCATACCACTCGCGTGGGAACCGAACTGACAACGCTCCGCCATTGCTCCTCAAGTTTTGCTCCTGGAGGTCAAGAATAGCCGGGACATCATCCCGTGTCGCAAGAGTGACTTCGTAGCCTGAAATGCTCATGGAGGTCGTCCCCCCAGGTTGAGATAAATTATCCTGTAAGATCGACAATGTCTGCATCTGGCACGAAGCGACGTTTCGCTGCCGCACGATCGCCTTACGGGGGCAACAACGGACATCGGGCAGCCTTAGGACGTAGATGCGTCGGTCGAACATGACCCGCAGCCGACATCGAAGCTGTGCTTCATTACCTCTTTGTGAAGTCCTTTATCGCGTCCCCGACCTGCTCGACAAAGAGCTTTACAGCCGGACTTGGTGTTCGATTTTTCAATGTAATGATTCCGACTGGGTAGGGTCGAATGCGTACATCGACCGGAAGAACCTTCAGCCCGAGATTGGTCGCGCAAAAGTGCACGACAGTTCGTGGCAGAATTGTAAGAAACCGCCCCGTAGCGACCAGGCCAGTCAACAAAAGTACGGACCGAGTCGTTACTATCCTACGCGGCAATCTTAGTCGCGCCGCTTTAAAGGCATCGGCTGTAAGGGTCCATGGGTAATCTGCGAGAGACGGCAAGCACCAAGGCTCATCAACCAATTCCGCAAGCTTGATCTTGCGACGCCTAGCCAAATGGCTGCTCGATCCGGCTAGGACGAAGACTGTATCGTTATACAAAACCTCCGCATCTGCATCGTCGGGAATAACGCTCGGCAATCTCCCAATGATTAAATCGAGATTATGCGCCTGTAATTCGCTATCGGTGAGGCCTGCCCCAAGCGTCACCTCAAAGGTGAGGCGAGGATGCCGCATAGCGAGCCTGTCAATGACAGCACTGAGCAATCCCGCAGCGACTGCTTCGCTGCTCCCGATCCGCAATTCTCCCGCTGCTGGATCGGCCAAATGATCAAGCTCTGCCACGCTCGTTCTTAGATCGTTGAAAACGGCCGCGCTCCGTTTGAGGAACGCACGGCCGTAAAGTGTGAGCTCGATTCCTCGCGAGTTGCGATCGAACAAGCGTACACCAAGCGTGCTTTCGAGGTCGGCGATTGTTTTTGATACGACCGGCTGAGTTATTGCGAGATGCTCTGCAGCCTTTGCCATGCTCCTACACTGTGCGACGACGAGCAGCACTTCCAGTTGGCGTAACTTAAGTCGGCGGCTGACATTCTCTGCCCGTTGCATCGCCACGCCTATTCAAAAAATCTATAACGATAGAGAAAAATAGAACTTCTAGCCTATATCAAATCAAGTGATCCTAGCGTTCGTCAAGCAATAGTGCCGCCCAATCTGAAACGCCGAACCTCCTTCGACACGGAGAGCGGTAATAGAAATGGAGGTACTTATGTTTCGCTACGTATGTGTGACGCTCGGAGTGTTGTCTGTTACGGCCACGCCTTCATCCGCAAAATGGAAGGAACAATACAGCCAGAGCCCGCCGACGATTCAAGCCTGGTATCGCGCGCAGCAAAATGAAAAAGGTGAGTGGTGTTGCGACAATGCCGACGGCCATCCCTATTTCGGTAGTTATCGATTAACTAAAGATGGCGGCGTCGAGCTTCAACTCGAAGGCGGCCGGTACAAGATACCCGCGTACATGTTGTTGAAAGGGCCCAATCCAACCGGCCACGCGGTCTGGTGGTACATCGACAATGAGGTTGGACACTTCGATTTATGCTTCGCAGCAGGGGCTTTGAACTGACGCAACCAGGCAGGGCCGAATGTCGCTATTGACCCAACTCGGACATCATCTCCGCGCAATGAACCGGCCATCTGCCTTACGGAAATGGCCGGTCTTCAGTTGCGGCATTGGTGTTTAATTTTTGGAGAAGACGTACACGGAGGCAGCCTGGAGTGGTTTGGCGTCCTTGTGTTCCACATTAAAGGCACATTCGGGTATCTCGGAGTGGCCGACGTCCTTGAGCATCCTCGTCACATCGCTGGCGACCGCCATCGCGAACTCGCCGCCTGCCGGACTGACCGAAAGTGAGCCACTTCGTTCATCGGCACTCAATGCGATCGGTGTCCTGGTCGTGGAATATACAATATCCAACCCTGTCCCTAGCACATCCACTTTATGCATGAACGGCTCGCGTTGCGGCGGATCGAGCGAGGCCATTCGCACTGCGTCCAGCTTTTCCGACTTCGGGACGACATAGACCGTGACCGGGCTCGTTTTGCCAGTCGCGGATACAGCCCGGAAGGTGCAGGCCGGGGCGTTCAACACATTGACGTCCCCGAGCATACCGAGCGTCGTGTCGTCGACGGCGAAGACAAGCTCGCCATTGCCAGAGTAGATTATCAGCGGATCGGGCATGCCGCGCAGATCGCTTCTGGCGCCGTCCGGCTTGGCCATCGCGAAGATAAGATTGAAGCCCTGGCCAGGCATATCGACTTTCAACAGGGTGGCCTCCTGCTGCTGAGCGTGCAGCGGGCTCGCAGCCACAGCAAAAGTGGCGATGGCGATCCCGAGAGAGAAGGTCTTCAACATGGCATCCTCCATTTGTAATTCGTTCGCACCTATCGCGATCGATGCGTTGAGGATGTCGGGGAAGCGGAGAAAAGGCTTTGTCGAGACGCTGAAGTCCCATTGAAAATGGCTTGGTTTTTGTCCAAGCAGCGTCCAAGATCGCACCGTCGCCCACGGGCCGGGGGCTAGTTCTTTTCAATTTTTCAATGGCTTGCCGGGCACTCTATGATAGGCTCAAGCCATTCTTGCTAGCTTTGTGAAGCCGCAGTTACCCGGCGATAGGGGGCGTCGTCGTGCAGCATTCGTTCGGCGATTACCAATTAGATACCGAGCGGCGTGAACTGACCCACGGCGCCGAACCGATTTCGGTCGGGCCACAGGTTTTCGACCTGCTGGTCTTTCTGGTGCAACACCGCGACCGCGTCGTCAGCAAGGAAGATTTGATCGAGAATATCTGGGGCGGACGCATCGTCTCCGAGTCGACCTTGACTAGCCACATCAATGCTGTGCGCAAGGCGATCGGCGATAGCGGCGAAGAGCAGCGGTTGATCCGAACTTTCCCGCGAAAAGGGATCAGGTTTGTAGCCGCAGTTCAATCTAAGCCGTCGCAGGACTTAACATCAAACGACATCCAGAAGCTGCCTCTCACACTGCCAGAAAAGCCGTCAATTGCCGTGCTACCTTTCCAAAATCAAAGCGGCGACCCCGAGCAAGAATACTTCATCGATGGAATCGTCGAGGACATCATTACGGCGCTGTCGCGGATTCGCTGGCTGTTCGTGATCGCTCGCAATTCAAGCTTCACCTTCAAAGACCGTGCGCTTGACGTGAAGCAGGTCGGCCGAGAACTTGGCGTGCGCTATGTGCTCGAAGGCAGCGTGCGCAGGGCAGGAAATCGGGTGCGCGTGACAGCACAGCTCATCGATGCCTCGACGGGCGGCCATATCTGGGGCGACCGCTTCGAGGGCGCACTAGCGGACATCTTCGATTTACAGGACCAAATTACAACGCGTGTAATCGGCGCTATAGCGCCGCAACTGGAACAGGCCGAGATCGAACGCGCCAAGCGCAAGCCAACCGAGAGCCTTGATGCTTACGACTACTTCTTGCGCGGTATGGCGAGCTTTTATCAGCGCAACAGGGAATCCATCGCTGAAGCACTCCGGTTATTCTACAAAGCCATCGAACTCGATCCGAATTTCGCTTCGGCTTATGCTACGGCCGCGTGGTGCTATCATTGGCGCAAGATCAACGGTTGGATGATTGACTCCGTTCAAGAGATTGCGGAAACGGAACGACTGGCTCGACGGGCACTGGAACTCGGACAAGATGACGCAGTTGCGCTGGCTCGGGGCGCTCATGCGCTGGGCTATGTTGTCGGCGATATAGATGCCGCAGTTATTTTTATTGATCGCGCTCTCGTGCTCAATCCAAATTTAGCGACGGCGTATTGGGCAAGCGGCTGGACGCGGCTCTGGTTTGGCGAGGTGGATACGGCGATCAACCATTTGGCACAAGCCATGCGATTGAGTCCGCTCGATCCGTATACCGTTTCAATGCAGGCGGGAATGGCGCTCGGACATTTTCTAGCGGGTCGTTATGACGAGGCGTCGTCTTGGGTGGAAAAGGCACTATGGGAGCAAGAGAATTATGTCACCGTATTGCGCATTGCGGCAGCAAGTTATGCAGCCGCCGGGCGGCTCGAGGATGCACGGAAAGCCATGGCCCGCGTGCGTGAGCTACAGCCCGCGCTGCAGGTGTCCAATGTAAAAGATTGGGTACCGCTGCGCCGACCTGAGGATCTCGAAAAGGTAGAGGATGGCTTGCGTAAAGCCGGACTGCCGGAGTGATTGCTAACCGACATTCCTGTTTGACGTATTTGATGTCGAATATTGGCACATCGCGTCATTTTGCGGTGACGCAGCAATTTGGTCGCTTTCGGAGCGAAGCGGCCATGGATGCACATTCTGCTGGCCGGGTCCCCGTCGAACATGACCGAAAGCGGGGTAGTGTTCTTTCAAACTGAGACACTACCGAAAGCGGGGTAGCGTTGACATCTTGGCCGAATCGATATCCGCTCAATGTCGCCTCGATGGGCCAAGAACTAAGAAGAACGCCCGGGCTACGGGTTTAAGAAGTAAGCGGTGATCCAACCGCCTCCCATCGGCAAACAATAACCACTGCGCCCCCCGCTCGCAGCTCCGCGCTGCGTTGGTGGCGAGCCGCGTAACCATTGAAAGGGAAAAGCAAATGAAATTCGCCATCGTTGAAGGGGAACGTCGAGAAGCTCAGCCGGGACTCTCGGCCAAATGCCGTGTTTGCGACGATGCAATGATTGCAAAGTGCGGACACATCAGAGTCCCGCATTGGGCGCATCGCGCAACGACTACCTGCGATCGTTGGTGGGAATCCGAAACAGAATGGCATCGCGCTTGGAAAGATCACTTTCCCAAAGCCTGGCAGGAATTTATCCACCAATCAGAGGATGGCGAAAAGCACATCGCCGACGTGAAAACTGAAAGCGGGATAGTTCTTGAGTTCCAGCACTCACACTTGAGTCGAGACGAGCGGGAGGCGCGGGAGAACTTTTATCCGAAGATGGTATGGGTCGTTGACGGGCGAAGACTTAAGCGAGATAGGGCGCGATTCTTTGCCTCCCTTGACTCAGGCATAGTCATTACCCGTGAACCACGGATAGTTTCGGTCCTATCGAAAGAGAACGAACTTCTGCGGGACTGGGGATCCAGCCGCGTACCGGTGTACTTCGACTTTGGGGACAGTGACCGGGGGATACGCCACGCTTCGATACACCTACTCTTTGGCGACTTAGCCCGCGTGGCCCGAACGGCACGGCGTATTTATCAGCAGTGCCGAAAGTCTCGTTCTTGCACACTCACCTTAAAGGTTTGCCTTTCGAAGAGACGTGCACGGAGGCCGTTAAGCGCGCTGCGACCCACCGTTTGTTGCAGCAAGCCCCTCGGTCCCGACCGCTTGTAGGTTTCGAGCGATACTGGGCTAGGCAGCAAGCGCGGAGACGTCGATTTTAGCGCGACGCTACGACAAGGCGGCTCAGTTTTCCACGCCAGCCCCACTCGTCGAGCCTTGTCACATTCTCTAACGCCTAACGACCGGTAATCAGAATGGCTTCCCAGCGCGTGAAGGCAGCCTCAACGGCCAAGAAATATTCATGTTCTGAATATTTGGGATGCTTCTTGACGGCAGCGCGAGCCCTCGCAAGTCGTCCGCGTCGCGCAGCGCCAACGGAATTTTCCGCAAGAACTTCTGTCAACGCAGCGGTGAACTCTTGATAAAGCACCGTTATGTCGGGGTTGCTGGTCATGCTTTCATGGCCTCCCGCAAGGCTCTGAGGAAAACATAATACAAGGCCAAATTGGTGGTTTAAAAGGCCGCCGCCGCCGGCATGCCGTAGTAGACACCGCCGTAGTAGCCGTTACGACGACATCCGCCGGCAGGGCCGAATGGCGGCCGAGCGCCATGTAGGCGCCCTTTTTCCGGTAACGACCACCACAGGTTCGCATGGTGAAGGCCGAACGTCGCTGGCACCTGACCGCCTTTTGCGCGCTCGAACCACGAGGCGGGAATGATCTGCTGTCCACTCCAATCGCCATTGCGCAAATAGAGGCAGCCCGATCTGACGCAACCGGTGGCCTGTGCAGCAAACATAGTCGGAAATGCTGCCAGTTTCTGCGACCGTAACGTTCGCTCAGGCGCGTTCTTCGCTTCCCGAAAAATCCCGCTATTCCGCTAGAAACGACAAGGTGTTCCCGAAATCTTCCGATTGGAAAATGCCAAGCATTTTGCAGGACAAAACGCTAAGATAGTGCGGATTCCACCGCCGTCGCCCATGACTACAAGGGCAACTGAGCTCTTATTTCGCGATCATTTCCCGTTTGGTCGGATTGTTCGAAATATTTCGAAATCAATGGGATTCCGATACAAAAGTGCGCCGCAGGGGGCTGAACTGGTTGCGCGTGCCGTCAAGCTGCCGTTCGCACCAGGCCCCCAAATCAAAAAATTAATATGTGGCCGCCGGCAACCTGCCTCTCGCGCCGCGCCGACAAGTGCTCTAAAATTCGTCTCCGATTTGTCGCCGGTGGGAGGAATTTGCATGGGACATCGCCTGGGCCGGATGGCTGCGCTCGCTGCCCTGTTGATGCTGGCGAATTGCGGCGTCTACGGGCCGAAGGGCAATGACACCGGCGGCATCATTCCCTGGTCGCCCATTGCCGAGCAGCAGGCACTCGATACGGCTCAGGCCGATTGCGGCGCCTATGGCAAATATGCCGTCATCACCAGCGTGCACCGCGAATACGGCGACTACATTGCCTATTCCTGCAGCTGGAAGCCGGTGCCGGCGTCTCACCGCTATTACCGTTAGACCTGTGCGGCGTTGAGATAAGCAAGCCGCGCGCCGCAATAGGCGCAGATCAGACCAAGCCCAAGCGCGCTCACCCCCGCGATCACGTCGACGGTGCCGCCGAGATTGCCGGTCTTGCTGAGGAGCCCGCCGGCGGTGGCGACGGCGAAAACAAGCGCGATGAGAAACCGCTGCGCCAGCCGATAGACGATTTCACGCTCGCGCGCGGCGGCGATGAGATAGGCGCCCGCCGCCCAGCCGCCGACAAAGCCGGCGCCGCCGATCGCCCACCAGGCGAGCGCCGAAACGAATTGTTGCTTGCTGGCGGCGCCCGCACTGCGCAGCACCTGGTCGAGGCCGACGCCGAATACCGTGAGCACGATGTGCATGGCGAGCGCGGCAAAAACTCCGCAGGCGATGGCGGCGGCATAGTGCAGACGGCGAAGGACGTCGGTGTCCATGGGTGACATAACGATGGCGGGTCAGTCCGCCGCCACAGGATAGCCGATGGGCCGCGCCGCGCGAAACCGTTCAGCGCCGCTCTCGGGACGATATGATCCGAGCCGACGGCTTCCGCGAATCTGTGGCACAGCCTAACCTGGCCTTTGACTTTCGCTGTGGCTTTTCCGCGGCAGGATGGGCGATTCCGGCAACGATCGCGGCGCCGTGGCGTTAGCATTTGACGGGGGGCACGCGGGCCGAGGGCGCCAATGGCGGCGAGTGGTATTGTCGAAACCGACATCCCGGCGCGGCTTGACCGGCTGCCCTGGGGCCGCTTCCACACCTTGGTGGTAGCCGCGCTGGGCATTACCTGGGTTCTCGACGGGCTCGAGGTGACGCTTGCCGGCAGCCTTGCCGGCGCGTTGAAATCGAGCCCCGTCCTGCGCTTTTCCAACACCGATGTCGGATTTGCAAGCAGCACCTATCTCGCCGGCGCGGTGGTCGGCGCCGTGTTGTTTGGTTGGCTCACCGACCGGCTCGGCCGCAAGAAGCTGTTTTTCATCACGCTCTCGGTATATCTTCTGGCGACGGCGGCAACGGCGCTATCTTGGAATCCGGCGAGCTTTGCGCTGTTTCGCTTGCTCACCGGCGCGGGCATTGGCGGTGAATATGCCGCGATCAATTCCACGATCCAGGAGCTGATCCCGGCGCGCGTGCGCGGCTGGAGCGATCTCGTCATAAACGGCAGCTTCTGGATCGGCGCCGCGCTCGGCGCGCTCGGCTCGCTGGTGCTTCTCGATCCGGCCGTGATCGATCCTGAGCATGGCTGGCGGCTCGCCTTTTTCATCGGCGCCGCGCTGGCCTCGGTCATTTTTCTGATGCGCCTCTGGATTCCGGAAAGCCCGCGCTGGCTGATGACGCATGGCCGCGCCGAGGAAGCGCGCCGAGTGGCCGCCGGAATAGAAGCTCGGTTTACCGGGCTGCCGCCGGCGGATCTGCCGCGCGTGCGTTTACGCGCCCGCGCATCAACGCCGCTTGGCGAGGTTGCCCGCGCATTGTTTGTCGAGCATCGTCAGCGCGCGCTGGTGGGTTTGAGCCTGATGGCGTCGCAAGCTTTTTTCTACAATGCCATCTTCTTCACTTACGCGCTGATCCTCACCGATTTCTATGGCATCGGCCCGGATTCCGTCGGCAAATATCTTTTGCCCTTCGCCGCCGGAAATTTCTTCGGTCCGGTGCTCATCGGCCGCTTTTTCGACACTTGGGGCCGCAGGCCGATGATCGCGCTCACCTATATAGTCTCCGGCACGCTGCTTGCAGCTACCGGTTACCTGTTCTTGCGTGGGACGCTCTCGGCGCCGACGCAGACCATATGTTGGACAGTGATTTTCTTTTTCGCCTCGGCGGCGGCCAGCTCAGCCTATCTGACCGTGAGCGAGACCTTCCCGCTGGAAATCCGCGCGTTCGCCATTGCCTTCTTCTATGCGTTAGGAACCGGAATGGGCGGCGTAGCCGCGCCGTGGCTGTTCGGCCTGCTCATTGACACCGGATCGCGTGCCAGCGTCTTTGCGGGCTATCTTTTAGGCGCCGGCCTGATGGTTGCAGGCGGCCTGGTAGCTTGGCGCTGGGGTAACAACGCCGAACGCAAGCCGCTGGAAATGGTGGCACGGCCGCTGACCTTTATCGACTAGGTCGACTTGGCCAAACCACAGAGCCGACAAGGGATTGATCGTATTGACGCGGGGTTTTATTGCTGGACCAGCGCAGGTTGTTCGCCAAAGCTGCCTGAAACGGCTATCCTGCGCCCCAATAAGAAAGATAATCGTGAGAATAGTGGAGGAAACCCTGCGTACCAAGCATCCGCACCGTTCCTGGCATGGTCTTGACCGTGGCCTTTTGCGCAAGCGCGATTTTTACGCTGGCGCCTTGATGGTCCTGTTCGGCCTGGTGATGGCGCTGAAGGGGCCGACCTACCGCACCGGGACCTTGATGCACATGGGGCCGGGCTTCCTGCCGACGGCGCTGGGCGTCATTCTCATCTGCCTCGGCATCGCCATCGTCGCGCCGGCCTTGTCGCTGGCCGAGGGCGAGGACGAAGACCTGCTGCCCGAGCATCCGGAATGGTGGGGATGGGCCTGCATTTTGGCCTCGCCGCTGGCGTTCATTTTTTTCGGCAACTACGGCGGCATGATCCCCGGCACCTTCGCCTGCGTCTTCGTCGCGGCAATGGGCGACCGCACCGCGACCTTTAAAAGCGCGGCGGTGCTGTCGGCGATCATTACGACGTTCGGCGTCGGGCTGTTCCACTACGTGCTGCAGGTGCCCATGCCCATCCTGGAGTGGAGGGGGCTGTGATTGGCACCGCGCTCACCGATCTCTGGTACGGCTTCGGCGTCGCGCTCGAGCCGCACAACATCATGTGGTGCTTCCTCGGCGTGCTGGTCGGCAACATGGTCGGCGTGCTGCCGGGCATGGGACCCCTGGCGACCATCTCGATCCTGTTGCCGCTGACCTTCGGCATCAAGCCGGTGGGCGCCATCCTGATGCTCGCCGGCGTCATGTACGGCGCCCAATATGGCGGCGCCATCTGCTCGATCCTGCTCAATCTGCCGTGTCACCCCCCGCACGCGGTCACCTGTCTCGACGGCTTCCCGATGACCAAGAAAGGCAAGGGCGGCGTGGCGCTCGGCCTTACGGTGTTTGCCTCCTTTGTCGGCGCCTCCTGGGGCATCACCGAGATGATCTTTCTCGCTCCGGTGCTGGTGGAGGTGGCGCTGCAGTTCGGCCCGGCGGAGATCTGCTCGCTGATGCTGCTCGGGCTGCTCGCCGGCTCGACCTTGGCGCGCGGTTCGCCGGTCAAGGGCGTGGCCATGACCGTGCTCGGGCTGATGCTCGGCATCGTCGGCACGGATCTGGAAACCGGCGCCGAGCGCTTCACCTTCGGCATGACGCATCTCGACGACGGCATCGAACTTATCGCGCTCGCGCTCGGCCTGTTCGGCATCGCCGAGTTCATGAACAGCGTCAACCAGGTGTCGATCGTCAACGCCAAATACGCCAAGGTGCGGCTGCGTGACATGTGGCCGAACAAGAAGGAATTCAAGCGCTCGATCGCGCCGATGTTCCGCGGCACCATTGTCGGCAGCCTGTGCGCGCTGATCCCCGGCACCGGACCGACCATCGCCTCCTTCGTCGCCTATGCGACCGAGAAGAAGATATCGAGGACGCCGGAGAAGTTCGGCACCGGCATGATCGAGGGCGTGGTCTGCCCCGAAGCCTCGACGCATTCCTCGGTGCAGGGCGACTTCATCCCGACCATGAGTTTGGGCATCCCCGGCGACGCGGTGATGGCGCTCTTGCTCGGGGCGCTGATGATCCAGGGCATCGTGCCGGGGCCGCAGCTCATCAAGGAGCATCCGGATATCTTCTGGGGGCTGGTGGCCTCGTTCTGGATCGGCAACATCATGCTGGTGCTGCTCAACGTGCCGCTGATCGGCATCTGGGTGAAGCTTTTGACCATCCCATACAAGTATCTCTATCCGAGCGCGATGTTCTTCGTCTGCATCGGCGTCTACGCCGCCAACAACGACATGTTCCAGGTCGGCGAGACGGTGGCGATCGGCATCCTCGGCTATGTGCTGCT
>Ga0335083_10000920_pt1 | contig 42098 bp, 34 predicted proteins | sample Lox_Sample_42_FD_206716 | JGI IMG/M metagenome (GOLD analysis project Ga0335083, IMG submission 206716) | Soil microbial communities from Loxahatchee National Wildlife Refuge, Florida, United States - Lox_Sample_4.2 | ecosystem: Environmental > Terrestrial > Soil > Wetlands | place: USA...
GCACTCCCGCGCTGGGTGCGCCACTACAACCGACGGCGCCCGCACAGTAGTCTGGCAGGCGCCGTTCCCTTCAGCCGACTTCTGGCACGCTGTAAACAACGTGCTTAGACAACACAGCTAGGCCGCGGGCTGCTGCTGGGTGAGGCAGTGGATCGCGCCCAGGCCCCAGATCAGCGCGGAGCAGTCGAGGCCGATCACGCGCCGGCGCGGAAGCAGCCGCTGCAGCGTCGCGAGCGCGACGCGCCCGGTGCGCCGATCGCCGAACGTCGGCACGAGCAGCGCGCCGTTCACGAACAGGAAGTTGAGGTATGTCGCCGGCAGGCGCTGGCCGTCGCGCTCGATGCGGCGCGGCATCGGGAGCGTCGCGATCTCGAACGGCCGTCCGTCGGGCCCGCGCAGCCGCGCGAGCCGCCGCAGGTTCTCGCGCAGTACCCCATGGTTGGGATCGCGCGGGTCGTCCTCGACCGCGGTGACGATCGTGCGCGGGCCGACGAAGCGCGCGAGATCGTCGACGTGTCCGTCGGTGTCGTCGCCCGCGATGCCCTCGCCGAGCCAGAGCACGCGCTCCTGCCCGTACCAGCGCTTCAGGATCTCCTCGATCGCGCGGCGCGAGAGCCCGGGGTTGCGGTTGGGATTGAGCAGCACGCTCTCGGTCGTGAGCACGCAGCCCGCGCCGTTGAAGTCGACGGCGCCGCCCTCCATCACGACGTCGGTGCGAAAGAGCGGAAGGTCGAGCATCCGCGCGAGGCGCGAGGGCACCGCGTCGTCGTCCGCGAACGGCGGATACTTGCCGCCCCACGCGTTGTAGCCCCAGTCGACCACGGCGAGCTCGCGCCGGGCCCTGCTTCGCGCGGCGCCCCGGGCGCGACGCACGACGAATGCCGGGCCGTGATCGCGGCACCAGCACTCGTTCGTCGGCACGTGGAAGAAGCGCACGCGCCGTCGCGGCACGCGCTGCGCCGCGAGCTGCTCCCAGACGAGCCGCTCCCAGTTCGCGTTCGGCACGTTGATCGCCACGCGCTGGCGTTCCGCGATCGCGCGCACGATCGCCGCGAGGGGCGACGGCACCTCGTGCCAGCGGCCGGGGAACGAGATGCCCTCGGGGCGCGGCCACGAGAGCCACGTCGCGGACTGGCGCTCCCACTCGGCGGGGAAGGTGTAGCCGTGCTCGGCGGGCGTGCCGCGGACGATGCGGTAGCGGCTCATGTCGACGATCGCGGCGCCGGCCGCGGCGTCAGCGCCCGTCCGAGAAGCGCCGCGCGAGATCGCCGTACGCGTCGACGCGCCGGTCGCGCAGGAACGGCCAGTGCGTGCGGCTGAACTCGACGCGCGCGAGATCGCAGTCGGCGAGCAGCACTTCCTCGCGATCGCGGCTCGCGCGCTTCACGATTGCGCCGTCGGGGCCGCACACGAACGACTGGCCCCAGAACTCGATGCCGTCCCGGTTCACGCGCCGGCCCTTCGCGTTCTCGACGTGCTCGAGCCCGATGCGGTTGGGCACGCACACGAAGCAGCCGTTCGCGACCGCGTGCGAGCGCTGCACGAGCTCCCAGGCCTCGCGCTGCGTCGCGCCGAACTCGCGCTTCTCGGAAGGGTGCCAGCCGATCGCGGTCGGGTAGAAGAGCAGGTCGGCGCCCTGGAGCGCGGTCAGGCGTGCGCCCTCGGGGAACCACTGGTCCCAACAGATGAGCACGCCGATCGTCGCGACGCTGGTCTTCCAGGCGCGAAAGCCCGTGTCGCCGGGGGTGAAGTAGAACTTCTCGTAGTAGAGCGGATCGTCGGGGACATGCATCTTGCGGTAGACGCCGAGCAACGCACCGTCCGCGTCGATCACCGCGGCCGTGTTGTGGTAAAGCCCGCGCGCGCGCCGCTCGAACAGGCTCGCGACGATCACGATGCGATGGCGCTTCGCGAGCTTCGCGAGAGCGTCCGTGCTCGGCCCCGGGATCGTCTCGGCGAGCGCGAAGAAGCGATGATCTTCGGACTGACAGAAGTAGCGGCTCGCGAACAGCTCCTGCGTGCACACGATCCGTGCCCCCGAGCGTGCGGCGCGTTCGATCAGCGCGATCTGCCGCGCGAGGTTCTTCGCGGGGGAGACGTCGCACGCCATCTGTGTCACCGCCACGCGCACGACGCTCGAGGCGCGGCGCGTGCTGGAGCGCGTGCTGGAGCGCGTGCTGGAGCGCGAACGACGTGCGCTCTTGCGGATCGGGGTCGGCATGGCGGCGCAGTCTAATGTTGCGCATCTCCTGCGCCAAACGCGCGCCGTTCCGCCGGAACCGCGCAGTCGCCTGGCGCCACGCGAGTTGGACCGGACGTCGCGGGCCGCAACCACGCCCGCGCGCCTTGCGTAATCCGCACAGGGCCGGGCTCTCCGGCGACAGTTCCGCGCGGCACGGCAACGATCCACGCCGCGACCGCGGGCTGCTCGATCGCCGTCCGAGGCCCGACGGCCCGCTGCGTTCCGCCCCGGAACGCCAACGAGGTGCACCGTCATGCCTGCCGTCCTGGTCTCGTTCCTCGGTGTCGTCGCGTTCGTCGTCTTCCTCGTCCTGCTCTCGGGCATCCGTTACATCCCCAACAACAAGATCGGCATCGTCGAGAAGCGCGTCAGCCGTCGCGGGTCGGTGAAGAGCGGCATCATCGCGCTGAACGGCGAGGCGGGTTTCCAGCCCGGGATGCTGCGCGGCGGCCTGCACTACCTGATGCCGATCCAGTACGCCGTCCACGTGCTGCCGCTCGTCACGATCCCGCAGGGCCGCATCGGCTACGTGTTCGCGCGCGACGGCCAGTTGCTGCCGCCGTCGCAGACGCTGGCGTCCAACGAGAAGGCGACCGACTTCCAGGACGCGACCACGTTTCTGAAGAACGGCGGCCAGCGCGGGCCGCAGCGCAAGATCCTGCGCGAGGGCACGTACGCCATCCATCTCGCGCAGTTCGTCGTGCTCGCCGAGGAGCGCGTCTACGCGCTCGCGCTCGACAAGGCTGAAGAGGATCTCTTCCGCCGCATGGCCAAGCTCATCGCCGAGCGCGACGGCTTCACTCCGGTCGTGCTGCGCGGCCACGACGACGTGCTGGGCATCGTCACCGTCCACGACGGCCCGTCGCTGCCGCCGGGCCAGATCATCGCGCCCACGGTCGGTGAGGACGCGACGCAGGCGGCGACGTTCCACAACAGCTTCCAGGACCCGGAGCGCTTCCTGGCCGCCGGCGGCCTGCGCGGCCGCCAGCTCCAGGTGCTGGTCGAGGGCACGTACTACGTCAACCGGCTGTTTGCGACGGTCGAACTCGTGCCCAAGACGGTCGTCGAGGTCGGGCAGGTCGGCGTGGTGGTCTCCTACACGGGCGCGACCGGCGAGGACCTCTCGGGTGCCGAGTACAGGCACGGCGAGCTCGTCGGCCGCGGTTTGCGCGGCGTGTGGAACGAGCCGCTCATGCCGGGCAAGTACGCGTTCAACACCTGCGCCGGCAAGGTCAACATGGTGCCGACGACCAACTTCATCCTCAAGTGGAACAAGTCGGAGAGCGGCGAGCATGGCTACGACGCGAACCTCACCGAGGTCGCGCTCATCACCCGCGACGCGTTCGAGCCGTCGCTGCCGCTCTCGGTCGTCGTGCACATCGACTACCGCAAGGCGCCGCTCGTCATCCAGCGTTTCGGCGACATCAAGCGGCTCGTCGAGCAGACGCTCGATCCCATGGTCTCCGCCTACTTCAAGAACGTCGCGCAGACGCGCACGCTGATTGAGCTGATCCAGGAGCGCAGCGCGATCCAGCAGGTCGCGGGCGAGGAGATGAAGGCGAAGTTCGGCCTGTACAACCTCGAGCTCCAGGAAGTGCTGATCGGCACGCCGACGAGCGGTGCGCCCGGGGGCCACATCGAGCAGATCCTCACCCAGCTTCGCTCGCGCCAGATCGCGACCGAGCAGGTCGAGACGTACAACCGCCAGCAGGTGGCGGCGTCGAAGGAGCGCGAGCTGCGCGAAGCGGAACAGCGCGCGCGCCAGCAGACCGCGATGACGGAGTCCGAGCTGTCGATCGTCGTGCAATCGAACCAGGGCAAGGCCGACCTCGCCCGCGCCCAGCAGGAATCCTCGCGCATCCAGACGCTCGCGACCGCGGAGGCCGAAAAGGTGCGCATCATGGGCGAGGGCGAGGCGCGGCGCGTCAAGGCGATCGCCTCGGCCGACGCCGAGCGCGCCGCCCGCGTCGGCGTCGCGCAGGCGATGGCGATCGAGGAGCAGGTCCGCGCCTACGGTGGTCCGCGCTTCCAGCTCACGCAACAGGTCATGAACCGGTTCGCGGAGGCGATCCAGAGCTCGCGCGTCGACGTGGTGCCGCGCGTCGTCGTGGGCGGCGGCGGCAACGGGGGCACGCCGGCGACGGGCAACGTCATGGAGGCGCTGCTCACGATGCTGCTCTCGGAGCGGATCGGCAACGACGCGCTCACCGCGCCCGGTGGCGAGCGCAGCGCCGAGGCTCAGGCGATCCGCCAGCGGATCCGCGACGGCATGCAGAACGGCGGCGACGCTTCCGCGAGCTGACGGCACGGCTCGCGGCGGTGACGAGGGCCCGACGGGCGACCGCCGGGCCCTCCGCGTCGTGTGGCGCCCGCGGGCCGCCTCCGCTTGCGCACGGGCGTCCGGCCCGGCAGGCTTCGCGCGCCCGCGCCATTGCGGCGCGCGGCGCTCCGGAGCCCTCGCCTTGATCCTCGATCCCCGCTCGCTCGCCGCCCCCGACGTCTATCGCTTCCTCATCAGCGCGGTCGTGCCCCGCCCGATCGCGTGGGTGTCGACGCGCGCGGGGGACGGCGGCACGAACCTCGCGCCGTTCTCCTACTTCAACGCGGTCTCGAGCGAGCCGCCGCTCGTCGGCATCTCGATCAACGAGCGCGCGGGCGACGCAAAGGACACGCTGCGCAACATCCGCGAAACGCGCGAGTGGGTGGTGAACCTCGTGAGCGAGCCGTTGCTCGAGGCGATGGTGCGCACCGCGGGCGACTGGCCGCGCAACGTGAGCGAGTTCGAGGTGAGCGGCATGACGCCGTCCGTCTCGCAGCGCGTGCGCGCGCCCGGCGTCGAGCAGTCGCCGGTCCAACTCGAGTGCACGCTGCACCGCGACATCCCGCTCGGCAACAGCGTGCTCGTCGTGGGCGAGGTCGTGTTCGCACGCGTCGACGACGCCGTGCTCACCGAGGGCCGCGTCGACGCGACCAAGCTTCGCGCGGTCGGGCGACTGGGAGGCGAGTTCTACGAGCCGTTCCGCGAGATCGCGAAGGTGCCGCGCCCGCGCATCTCGCGCACCTCGGGGGAGTCGCTCGGATGATCCGCTTCCCGCTTCGGGCCGCGCCGCTCGCGGCCGCGCTCCTCGCCGCTGCCCCGCTCGTGCCGGTGCGTGCGCACGCGGAGGACCTGCTCGCTCAGTACATCGCGACCGATCGCTTCCGCAGCGGCCAGCCCCGCGCGTTCGCGTTCACGCCCGACGGCGGCGAGGTGCTCTTCCTGCGCTCCGGTCCCCGCGACCGCGTGAACGACCTGTGGGCGTTCTCGCCCCGGACCGGCCGTGAGCGCAGCGTCGCGACGGCCGGAAACCTGCTCGCGGGCACGACCGAGACGCTGACGCCCGAGGAGCGCGCGCGCCGCGAGCGCATGCGGCTCTCGGCGCGGGGGCTCGCGACGTTCGAGCTCTCGCGCGACGGGAGGCTCGTGCTGGTTCCGCTCTCCGGCCGCCTGTTCGTGATCGAGCGCGAAAGCGGCGCCGTGCGCGAGCTCTCGCCGGGCTCGGCCCCGGCCGAGGACGCGCGCTTCTCGCCCGACGGCGCGGAGGTCGCGTGCGTGCGCGCGGGCGACGTGTGCGTGATCGACCTCGCCACCGGCGCCGAGCGCCGCATCACCTCGCACGCAGGCGACCGGATCACGTGGGGGCTTCCGGAGTTCGTCGCGCAGGAGGAGATGGACCGCTTCGCCGGCTACTGGTGGTCGCCGGACTCGAAGTGGCTGCTCGTCCAGCGCACGGACGAGACGAACGTCGAGCGCATGCGCATCGCGGATCCCGCGCATCCCGAGCAACCGCCACAGGAATGGGCCTATCCGCGCCCCGGCAGGACCAACGCCGACGTCAAGCTCGCGATCCTGAGCGCCGCAGGGGGAGAGCCGACCTGGATCGAGTGGGATCGCACGCGCTATCCGTACCTCTGCGCGGCGAGCTGGCCGGAACACGCGCCTCCCACGCTGCTCGTCATGGATCGCCAGCAGCAGCAAGAGGCGCTCCTGGCCGCCGATCCCGCGACCGGGGCGACGCGGGCGCTGTTCGTCGAACGCGACTCGGCGTGGCTCGATCTTCCCGTGGGCGCGCCGCGCTGGACGGCGGACGGGCGCTCGCTGCTCTGGATCGCCGAGCGCGACGACAGCGGCCCGTGGCTCGAGCGTCGCGCGGCGGATGGCGGGGAACCGAAGCGCCTGACGCCGCCCGGGCTGCGCGTGCGCGAGCTGCTCGGCGTCGACGAGAAGGCCAACGCGGCCTTCGTGCTCGCCGATCTCGATCCGCGCGAGACGCACGTCTGGCGGGTGCCCCTCGACGGCCGCGGCGCGCCGCGACGACTGGGAACGGCCGAGGGAACCGAGACCGCGAAGTTCGCGAGCTTGGGCGGCCTGCACGTCGAGGAGCTGCGGCCGCCCGCCGGCGCACCGCGCTGGACGGTTGCGGACGGCGAGGGCCGCGCGCTGGGCACGCTCGCGTCGCGGCTCGAGACGCCGCTCGAGATGCCGCGCGTCGAGTGGACGGTCGTCGGCCGCGACTCGCTGCGCGCCTGCATCGTGCGCCCGCGCGATTTCGATCCGCGCCGGAGCTACCCCGTGATCGACTGGGCGTACGGCGGACCGCACGCGCTCCAGGTCACGCACGCGGCGAATCCGTACGTGATCCCGCAGTGGCTCGCGGACCACGGCTTCGTGGTCGTGAGCGTCGACGGGCGCGGCACCCCCGGCCGCGGCCGCACCTGGGAGCGGGCGATCCGGGGCGACTTCATCGGCCCCGCGCTCGCCGATCACCTCGAGGGGCTCGAGGCACTTTGCGCGGCGCACCCCGAGATGGACGCGAAGCGGATCGGCGTCATGGGCTGGTCGTTCGGTGGCTACTTCAGCGTGCTCGCGGCCGAGCGCGCGCCCGAGACGTACCGCGCGGCCGTCGCCGGCGCGCCCGTCGTCGACTGGCACGACTACGACACGTTCTACACCGAGCGCTACATCGGGCTGCCGGGGCCGGATTCGCTGGCGTACGAGCGGAGCTCCGCGCTGCGCGACGCGGCGAAGCTCTCGCGTCCGCTGCTCGTCATCCACGGCACGGCGGACGACAACGTGTACTTCTTCCACAGCCTCAAGCTGGCCGATGTGCTCGATCGCGCGGGCCGCAGCTTCGAGTTCCTGCCGCTTCCGGGCCAGACGCACCTCGTGGGCGACGCGGCGATGCAGCGCCAGGTCGACGAGCGCGCCGCCGAGTTCTTCTCGCGCGAACTCGGCCCGCCCGGAGACGCGGCGCCGCCCCGGCCGTGAGCGCGATCGCCCGCCTGCCGGTCCGCAGCGCCGAGGACGTCTGGACGTTCACGCAGCGGAACGTGCCGCTCTGGGACGTGCTCGAGTGCTTCCCGGGCGACGCGATCGGGGCGCGCGGGCCCAAGGATCCGCCGCGGCCCTACGAGGTTCGGCCGATCACGATCGAGACCGATCTCGGCTGGAGCTTCGAGACCGACATCCAGTACGGCACGTGGGTCTTCCGGCCGCGCTCGCCGAGTCAGCCCGGCATGATGAAGTGGTGCCGCGAACGCGGACTCGAGCCGGGCGATGCGATCGTGTTCGAGCCGCTGGGCGAACGGCGATTCACGCTCCGGCTCGAGAAACGCGCCGCGGGCTGAAGGCCCTCGCGCTCCCCGAACGGTTCCGAACCCGCGCGCCCGCGGCGCATCCGCACTCAGCCCGGGATCTGCGCGAGGATCTCCTCGGGGTCGGGGAAACGGCCGGTGGCCCGTTTCGAGAACACGAGCCGGCCGTCGATCGTCACCTCGAACTCACCGCCGCTGCCGCGCACGAGCGTCGAATCGACGCCGCGGCTCTGCTTCAGCGTGGCCGCCAGACTGGAGGCCCGGGGCAGGTAGTTTCAAGCCGTGCAGTAGCGAATCTCGATCGTCATGGCCCCTCCGGGGAATCCCGCTGCAAACTTCGATAACGATCGGCGCGCAGCGATTCGAAGTTTCGGCCGCATTTGACCGCGCTCCGGCGCGGCGGCACCTTGCGGTCGCATGCCCACCCGGATCCACGACACGCACGCGCGACTGCGCGCCGCTCTCGGCGATTCGCTGCTGACCGACGAGGCACTGAGACAGCATACGTCGTTCCGCATCGGCGGGCCGGCGCAGTACTTCGTGGCGCCGCGCACGCCCGACGCGCTCGTCGCCTCGCTGCGCGCGGCGCACGAGCTCGGGCTGCCCGTGCACCTGATCGGCGGCGGCAGCAACCTGCTGGTGTCGGACGACGGACTGCCCGGGCTCGTCGTGCGCAACGCATGCGACCAGGTCGAGTTCGACGGCGACGCGGTCAGGGTGGGCTGCGGCGCGGACTACCTGGACTTCATCGGCCGCTGCCGCGACCGTGGGCTCGCCGGGCTCGCGTACGCGGCGGGCATTCCGGGATCGGTCGGCGGCGCGGTCTTCGGCAACGCGGGCTGCTACGGGCAGGACATCGGTTCGCGCGTCATCGAGTGCGACGTCGTCTCGCTCGACGGCGCGCGCGTCGAGACGCTGCCCGCGTCGTGGTTCCAGTTCGCGTACCGCGATTCGCGCCTCAAGCGCGAGCCGCGAGTGCTGCTCACGTGCCTGATGCAGCTCGAGCCCGGCGACCCCGTCGCGATCCAGCGCGAGATCGACGAGAAGCTCGCGATCCGGCGCGAGAAGCACCCGCAGTGGCGCATCGAGCCGACCGCCGGCTCGTACTTCAAGAACCTGCCGCCCGGCATCCAGGTGCCCGGGCTGCCGCACTCGCCCGGGACCCGCCGAATCGCCGCGGGCGCGCTGCTCGACGCGTGCGATTGCCGCGGCCTGCGCGTGGGCGACGCGGTCGTGTTCGCGAAGCACGCCAACATCATCGTCAACGCGGGCCAGGCGACCGCGGCGGACGTGCTCGCGCTCGCGGAGCGGATGAAGGCGCGCGTGCGCGACCGATTCGGGGTCGAGCTCGAGGAGGAAGTGATGTACCTCGGCGCGCGGCCGGCCGCCGCGCGGGTCTAGCGTCACGATGGGGCGCGCGCTCGAACAGCGGCTGGCGACCCGGCGCTTCGAAGGCCCGCACCACGAGGCCGTGCTGAACGTGATGCTGGCCGCGAACCATCTGCGCGAGCGGACCGACGACCTCTTCACCGGCGCGGGCGTGACGGCGGCGCAGTACAACGTGCTGCGGATCCTGAACGGCCGGCATCCCGAGGGTTACTCGCGCGGCGAGATCGCGCGGCGCGTGCTCGACCATGCGCCCGATCTGACGCGCATGCTCGACCGGCTCGTGCGGGCGGGCCTCGTGCAGCGTGCGCGTTCGTCCGACGACGCGCGCCGGTCGCTGGCCCGCATCACGCCGAAGGGTCGCGCGCTCCTCGCACAGCTGCACGGCCGCGTGCGCGCACAGCACAAGGCGGTCGAGGCGCGACTCTCGACGCGCGAGGCGAGAGAACTGTCGCGGCTGTGCGAGAAGCTCTGGCAGCCGGACCGCGCCCGGAGGCGCGCAGGCGAAACGCGATGAGTCCGGACCGGGCTCGGCGGCGCCGGAACGCGCCGCCCCTTTGCTCACCCGCCGATCGAGCTCATGCCGCGTTCGGGCTGGCGGAACGCCGCCTGCCCGATCAGGTGCCCGGGCAGCTTGCGGCGCACCGCCGCGCGCAGGATCGCCTCGATCGCGTCGTCGCTCGCGCCGCCGCGCAGCGCGCCGCGCACGTCGTGCTCGAGGTTCGCAAACAGGCACGTCCGGATCTGGCCGTCGGCCGTCAGACGGATGCGGTCGCAATCGCCGCAGAACGGGCGCGTCACGGACGCGATGACGCCCACGCGCCCGCGGCCGTCGGCGTAGCGCCACGTCCGCGCCGGCGCGCTCGGGTCGTCCTCGTCGGGCGCGCCGAGCCCGAACGCCGCCGTGAGCTGCGCGACGATCTCGTCGCCCGGCACGAGCTGCTCGCGCTTCCACGTGTGCCCGAAATCGAGCGGCATCCACTCGATGAAGCGCAGCTCGAAGCCCTCGTCGCGGGCCCAGCGCGCGAGCGGCACCGCTTCATCGTCGTTGAAGCCACGCACGAGCACCGCGTTCACCTTGATCGGCGCAAAGCCCGCCGCCTTCGCGGCCGCGAGCCCCGCCAGCACGTCGGCCAGGCGGTCGCGCCGCGCGAGCGCGTGGAACCGCTCGCGCGAGAGCGTGTCGAGGCTCACGTTGACGCGATCGAGCCCGGCTGCACGCAGCGACGCAGCGAGCTCGACGAGCTTGAGGCCGTTCGTCGTCATCGAGAGGTCGAGATCGGGTGAGAGCTCGCGCAGCTGCCGCACCAGCTCGACGACCTCCGCGCGGACCGTGGGCTCACCACCGGTCAGGCGGACGCCGCGCACGCCGCACTCGAACGCGATGCGCGCGACCCGCGCGAGCTCCTCGAACGTGAGCAAGTCGGACTTCGCGAGCCACGGCATGCCCTCGGCGGGCATGCAGTAGACGCAGCGCAGGTTGCACCGGTCGGTGACGGATATGCGCAGGTCGCGGACGGTGCGGCCCTGCGTGTCGGTAAGCAGCTCGCGCTTCTTGAGGTCCATGGAGGCTCGAAGTCCGCTGAAAGTGCCCGGCGGTCGCGGGCGGTCGCGCCGCGGTCGCCCGGGGGGAAGCCGGGCCGCACGCTCGCCGTCGCACCGGGACAGTACGGCGTGCGGGTGGCGCCGGCAACGCATGCCCGGGGAATTCACCCCGATTGACGCGCCCGGAACCCCGGACTAGCGTGCGGACGGTTTCCGGATGGCCGGCGCTCGCATTGGCGTCGGCGCCGCGATCGGTCCGGCACGCCAACCCACCGGCATCGTGGCCCGGTCGCAGATCCCAGGAGTGACCTCTTGCTGGATCCGCTCGTGCAGGGGCGCGGGGCACCCGCGCACCCCGTCGCGCACGGCGCCGGATTCCTCGTCCGGCTCGCCCGCGTCGTGGCACTCGTCGCGCTCGCAGCGGCCGCGGGCGCCGGTCCTGCCGCAATCGCCGCGCCGGTCCCGCCCCCCACGCCGCACGCGCTCCCGCCCGGGCCGCCGGCCGGCGCCGACCAGATCGGCGGCATCATTCCCGACGGTCCCGTCACCGCGGACGTCATGGTGCCGCATTACTCGCCCGCGATGGAGGCGGTCTCGCGCAAGCTGATCGAGGCCGCGCAGCAGAACCCGAAGTGGTTCCAGGCCTGGGTCGCGCAGCATCCGCAGGGCACGCTGCCGTGGCATCCCAACTTCGGCGTGACGCGCGCGCAGTACGACGCCTACATCCGCTCCGGCCGAACCGCGTCGTACGAAGTGAGCTACCGCGCCAGGCTCACGTTCGAGCGCGACGGGCGCGCGCGCCGCTGGAAGCTCCACGGCTGGGGTCAGCTCGCGCCGCTCGACGGCGTCGTGCTCGACGTCGACGGCGGCCGGGTGTTCTCGCCGCGCGTCGGCGCGCTGCCGTGGCTCGGGATCAGCCAGCCGAACGAGCCCGACGTGCCGCTGCAGTGGCGCTGGTACGGCGTGTGGAAGGCGCAGCACGAGATCGGCGATCCGCGCACGACCGGGCAGGCGATGGTGGCGAGCCTGCACATCGGTCCGCTCGGTGACGGCCGGAACGTCGGGCTCTACTGGGTGATGCGGCGCTTCAACCGCGGCCGCCGGCTGGTCGACGAGTTCCTGCTGCTGCGCTTTCCGGCTCGCGGACGCTGAGCGTCACACCACGGGCGTCCCGATCTCGGGCGCGGCGGCGGGCAGCACGTTCCACTCGGGCCCGAACTGCGCCAGGAACTCGGGCCCGAGCCCGCGCCCCGTCACGGTCACAGGCAGCAGCGCGCACGAGCCGATGTACGGGATCGCGATCAGCACGAGCCCGATGCAGCACGTCCCGACCGCCGCCACGAGCACGGCGATGCCGCTCGCGATCGCCAGCACCAGGTAGAAGACGGCGTACGCGAAGAAGCGTCCGAACTGCGAGCCGAGGAGCGGCCAGAATCGCGCCCACGCCTGCGTGGCGGTCTCGTCGTAGCGCCACATGAGCGGGACGATGAACTCGTGGAGCAGGAACCCGATGAAGGCGATCACGATCCCGCAGACGAGGACGAAACCGCAGGTCGCGATGAGCAGTCCGATCGCCGGCCACACGATCGGGCTGCCCGAGATGAACGCGTGCAGCGTCCCGAGGAAGACGACGGCGAGCGGCACGAGCGGCACGATCCACGTGAAGCTGAACACGGCGCTCCAGAGGAACAGTGAGCGGCCCAGACGCCCGAACCGCCGCCACGGCCCGACGAACTCCGAGCGGCCCGTGAGCACGTTGTCGAGGAGCACGAACTGCGCGCGCGTGCCCACCCAGAAGAGCACGATCGCGACGATGCAGCAGAAGAGCAGCGCGGCCGCGATCGCGAGCAGCACCGCGGGATTCCCGAGCCAGTGCAGCGCGCTCGCGCGCATCGAGCCCATGTCGTCGAAGTCCCTGCTGCCGCGGTGCCATGGCGAGCCGCTGCTGGTGAACGTCCCGCCCAACGACTGCAGCGCACGCGTCAGGAACGCGGCGAAGCCCGTCACGAACCATGCCTCGATGCGGAATGGCCGGAACAGCATGCGGACCATGCGGTCCCACGCGCGCGCGAGCGGCGGCGTGAACGCGACGTTCATGGCGACCTCTCCGGGTGATTCGAACGGGCGGAGTCCGGGCTGTCTCGAGAACGCCGCGCGTCGTGCCGGGGCGTCCCCGGGGAGAGCCTAGTCGCTGGCCCGGGACGGTGCACGCGGGGACGCGGCGCACGGCTATACTCGGGTGCGATGGCCTCGCGCCGGTTGGTGATCGTGACGGGCACGCTCGTGCTCGCGGTGGCGTTCGTCACCGCGCTCGTCGTGCCGCGGTTCGTGCCCGGCCTGCGCGCGCCGATCCCCGTCGCGGCGGGGGCGCTGCCCCCGCTCGCGCGCGCGAACGCCTGGTTCGACACGGCGCCGCTCACGGCCGATTCGCTTCGCGGCCGGCCGGTCGCGCTGCTGTTCTGGCGGGACACCGACCCTCTGGGGCTTGCGGCGCTGCCCGTCGCCGAGGCGTGGTACCGCGAGTTCGCGCCGTTGGGTGCCCGCGTCGTGGCCGTGCACGAGGCGGAGTTCTCGTTCGCGCAGCATCCCGCCGTCGCCGCCGCGGTCGCGAAGCGACTTGGTCTCTCGCTGCCCGTGGCCGACGACTCGACGGGCTTCATTGAAGGTCTGCTCGGCGGCATGGACGAGGGTCCCCGCGTCGTCGTCGCGGACGCGAGCGGACGGCTCGTCTCGGACACCGTCGCCGCGCTCGCGCAGGGTCAGCGCGCCCTCGCCGGCGCGGTGCGCGACGCGCGGCGCGCGGCCGGACTCGCGACGCCGGGCGAGCTGGCGCCGCTCGACGTTTCGCTTCCCACGGGCGAGCGCACGGTCCACCTCGGCGCGGGGCGCGTCGAATCGGGTCCGCTGCGCGTGCTCCCGCCCGGGCGGGACGAGGTTTTCACCGCCGAGTTCCGCTACGAGGAATCGGGCGAGCCGTGGGCGCCCTATCCCGTCGGTGGCTGGCGCACGGGCGTCGAAGGAGTGCTCGCGACGCGTGGCGGCGCGGCGAACTTCATCGCCATCCGCTATAGTGCGGCGCGCGCCGGCGTCGTGGTGACCCCGCCCGCCGGCGGCAGTGCGAAGTTCTGGATCCTGCGCGACGACCGCTGGCAGCGCCCCGAGGAGCGGGACGAAGACGTCACGGCCGATGCGCGCGGCGCCGGTTCGGTGCTCGTCACCGAGCCGAGGATCTACTGGCTCGATCGCGGCACGGGCACGCGCGTGCTGAAGATCTCACCCGAAACGCCCGGCGCGACGGTGAACGCGTTCGTGTTCACCGGCGCCCGCTGAACGAGGAGCGAACCGCATGCCGCTGTGCGTCTACCTCTGTTACACGCCGGGCTGCCAGACCAAGGTCGAGCGCTGGCAGCCGAGCGCCGAGGAGGGTCGCTCGGCGCGCATGGAGTGCCCGCGCTGCGGCGTCGTCATGGAGTGCGCCTGGACCGGCACGCAGACGAGGACGCCGAACCTGAAGGACGTCTCCGAGATCAAGCCGCGCTCGTGAGCGCGCGCGCCGCCCGCACGGACGGCGTGCTCCCCGTCGCGCCGATCCGGCGGGCGCTGCTCGCGTGGTATCGCCGGAATGCGCGGCCGATGCCGTGGCGTGCCACGCGCGATCCGTACCGGATCTGGGTCTCCGAGGTGATGCTGCAGCAGACCCAGGTCGCGACCGCGACGCCCTACTACGAACGCTTCGTCGCGCGCTTCCCCGACGTCGGCGCGCTCGCGGCCGCGCGCGAGGACGACGTACTCGCGCTCTGGTCCGGGCTCGGCTACTACCGCCGCGCCCGCGCGCTCCACGCGGCGGCGCGCTTCGTCGCGCGCGAGCACGCGGGACGCGTGCCCGCTTCGCCCGATGCGTTCGGCGCGCTGCCCGGCGTCGGCCGCTACACGCTGGGCGCGGTGCTCTCGATCGGCTTCGGCGCGCGGTTGCCCGCGCTCGATGGCAACGTCGCGCGCGTGCTGGCGCGCTGGCACGCGCGGCCCTGGCAGGTGAGGAAACCCGCCGATGCGCGTGTGCTGTGGGCGCTCGCGACGCGGCTCGTCCCCGCGCGAGGCGCGCACCCGGGGGACTGGAACCAGGCGTTGATGGAACTCGGCGCGACCGTGTGCACGCCGCGCGCGCCGCGGTGCGAGGCGTGCCCGGTCGCGAGGTGGTGCCGCGCCCGGACGCTCGGGCGCCCCGAGGCGTTTCCACCCGCGGCCGTGCGTCGCGAGGGCGTGCGCGTGCGGCGTGCGGTCGCGTGGATCGAGCGGCGCGGCCGCGTGCTGCTCGCGCGGCGCGAGGGGCGCCTGCTCGCGGGGCTCTGGGAGCCGCCCGGCGTCGAGCTCGCACCGGGCGACGACGCCCGGGGCGCGCTCGCCCGCGCCCTCCGCGGGCTGGGCATCGCGGCGCGGCTCGAGGACCTGGGGCTGCGCGTGCGCCACACGATCACGCACCGTGCGATCGAGGTCGAGCTCTGGCGCGCGACGCTGCTGCGCCCGCCCGCCCGCTCGGCGGCGCTCGCGTGGACCGATCCCGCCGCGCGTGTCCGCGCGCTCACGGCACTCACGCGCCGGCTCGCGACGGTCGCGGCGCGCTGACGCCGGGAAGCGTCGCGAGTGGGCGTTCGCATCTGCCTGCGACGTCCTTCGCCCCCCGACAGCCAGGCGCCGGCGCCCTGAGTTCGCGCTTGCCACGGCACGCCGGACACCTCAGATTGTCGCCTCGAATCCCATCGTGACTCGGGGGAGCCGACCTACGCGGCGCCGCCCGTCGGATCGCGGAGAAGCGACCATTGGAAGCGGGAGCGGTCGGAAGAACCGACATGACGAGCCTGAGCACCGATGATCTGCTGATCGCGGCCGCGACCGACGTGGGCATGCGGCGGACGGGCAACGAGGACTCGCACGTCGTCTGGAAGAGCGACGACTCGGGCGAGCTCGCGCGCAAGGGCGTGCTGCTGGTCGTCGCGGATGGCATGGGCGGCGCGAACGCCGGCGAGGTCGCGAGCCGCCTGACCGCGGACACCGTGCTCGAGAGCCTGCGCGGCGATGCGGGCGATGATCCCGGACAGGCGCTGCGCTCGGCGATCGAGCGCGCCAACGAGATCGTGCACGACCAGGCGGGCCGGAGCGCCGACCAGAAGGGCATGGGCACGACCTGCACCGCCGCGGTGCTGCGCGGCGGACACGTCTGGCTCGGCCACGTCGGCGACAGCCGCGCCTACCTCGTCCGCGGCGAGACGTCGGAACGGCTCACGCACGACCACACGCTCGTCAACCAGCTCGTCGACATCGGCCACCTGACCGAGGAGGAGGCGCGCCGCGATCACCGCCGCAACGTGATCACGCGCAGCGTCGGCGCGCTGCCGCAGGTCGAGGTCGACGCGGGCGAGATCGAGCAGCCCCTGAAGCCCGGCGATGCGATCGTGCTCTGCAGCGACGGCCTCCACGGCCAGGTGACGGACGGCGAGATCGGCATGATCGCCGGCGATCGCTCCCCCGAGGAGGCCTGCCGCGAGCTGATCGAGCTCGCGAACGAGCGCGGCGGCCCCGACAACATCACCGTCATCGTCGCGCGGGTGCGCGACCGCGCCGCCGAGGCCGCTGCGCCCGCGCCCGCCGCGCGCGAAGCCGCGGCCCGTACGAAGGGCGCGGGCTCGCCCACGCGCGGCCTCGCGCTGGCGCTGCTCGGGCTCGTCGTGCTCGCCGGGCTGGTCGGCTGGGCGCTCTTCGGCAGGAAGGGCGCGGGCCCCGACGCGGGCGGATCGACTGAACCCGCAACCACCGGGCACGCGCCGGCCCCCGGCGCGTCGTCGGGCGAGCCGGCTGCGGCCGAGCCGACGCCGGTCACGAGCGAGCCGCCTGCGGGCGAGCCCGCGACGAGCGCGCCGGCTTCGCGCGGCGCGGCGCACGTGGCTGCGGCGGGCGCGGGATCGCACGCGCCGGCGAAGCCCGCGAGCCGCAACACGACGGGCGGCGCGAGCGCGGCCAGCCCGCACCCCGCGCCGCCGATCCCGCCGCCCGCGACGAGCGGCGGCGTGGCTGCGAGCACGCCTGCCGTGACGACGCCGTCCGCGAGCGCGCCCGCACCGCCCAGCACGCCCGCCGCTCCCGCGGAGATCGTCGTCTCGTCGCGCCCGTTCCAGCCCTGCCGCTTCAAGGTCGACGGGGTCGTGTTCGCCGAGGACGCGGGCGTCGTCACGCTCGGCGATCTCGCCCCCGGCCATCACGTCGTGACGGTCGAGGACGGCCACAACGGCTCGATCGATCTCCCGGTCGACACGCCCGCGAGCGCGGCCCAGGAGCTGGTCGCGCGCCTTCCGGGCGCCGACCAGGTGGGCGATCTGCAGGTCACGGTGAGCGGCGCCGGCAGCGCGCGCATCTACGTCGACGGTGCGGAGTGGCCGCGCGTCGCGCCGTGCACGATTCGCGGGCTCGCGAGCGGCACGCACACGATCCGCGCATTCGGCACGCCGGGCCACGTGCGCCAGGAGTATCCGGGGATCGAGATCGCGCCCGGCGCCACCGCCCACCTCGACGTGAGGTTCTGAGCTCCGTTGAGCGCGCCCAGCGTTCTCGGGTCGTACACGATCCTCGAGCCGCTCCGCCGCAGCGGCTACACCGAGACGTACCTCGCCGAGCACACGATCATGCGCGCGCAGCGCGTCGTGCTGCGCGTGCTGCGGCCCGAGGCGCCTCCCGAGTTCGTCGAGAGCTTCCAGGCGACCGCGCGCCGGAGCGCGAAGCTCCACCACGACTGCATCGCGAGCGTCATCGACCTGCAGCGCGACCAGGATCGCGTCTTCACCGTGCTCGAGTACGTCGCGGGCCGCGACCTCGCGCAGCTTCGCGAGGCGCGGGGCACGCCGCCTCCGGACGTCGCGGCCGCGCTCATGTACGACGTCTTCCGCGGGCTCGAGCACGCGCACGGCCACGACCTGCGGCACGGCCGGCTGCGGCCGCGGCTCATCCGCGTCAGCGACGAGGGCAAGCTCAAGATCCTCGGATTCGGGGTGGAGACCGACGCAACCGTCGTCGGCGTTCCGGCCGAGGAGCTCGCGCACGAGGAGCACTACCGCTCGCCCGAGCAGCGGAGCGGGGCGCCCGAGGATGCGCGCACCGATCTCTACTCCGCCGGCGTCATCTTCTTCGAGCTGCTCGCGGGGCACCTGCCCTTTGCGGCGCTCCCGGGCGAAGGTGACGCCGCGGATGCGCGCGTGCCGCCGCCGCTGCGCGCCGGGAATCCGACGCTGCCCGCGCCGCTGGCCGCGCTCATCGAACAGCTGCTCGCGGACCGCCGCGACGCCCGCCCGGCGAACGCGCGCGTCGTGCGGACGAGGCTCGAGGAGATCCTCGAGACGCTGCACGTGACGTCGGGCCCCGACGTCGTGCGGCGCTTTCTCTTTCCCGCCGATGCGACCGCGCTGCTCGCGCGCCCGGCCCTGCACGGGCCTGCCGGGGCGCCGGATCCCGTGCTCGAGACGCTGGTCGCTCTTCCGCCCGCCAGGCGCACCGCGGCTGAGGTCTCCGGGAGCGGGCCGGCCGCGACCCCGACGGGGGCGCCGGCCGCCGTGCCGCCCGCCCGGGCCGGGGCCGGCGCGCCGCCCGGGGGCGCGAGGCGGCGCGGTGGCGTGGTGTGGATCGCCGCGGCGGTCGTCGCGCTCGTGGTGATCGCCGGGGCCGCCTGGTTCGTGATGCGGGGGCGCCCGCACGGCGCGAACGCCGGCTCGGGCGGGGCGGGCGAGACGATGGCGAGCCTCGACGTCTCGTCCGATCCGCCCGGGGCGTCGATCACGCTCATCGAGCGCAACGAGACCCGCGCGGCGAACGCGTTGTTCGAGCGGCTCGCGCCCGGCGCCTACCACCTGCGCGCGGAGTTCCCGGGCCTCGGCACGCGCGAGACGCTCGTGACGCTGGCCGCGGGCGCGGAGGGTTCGCTCGAGATGCGCTATCCCGGCGCGGCGCCGGCCGAGGCGTGCACGCTCTACGTGCTCGCGAGCCCGCGCGCGGACGAGGTCACGATCGACGACGACTCGGCCGAGGGCAGCGACTCGCTCTTCTGGATGCCGGTCGCGCCCGGACACCACCGCGTGACCGCGATCGCGGCGGGCTTCGAGACGAAGCATGCCCGCGTGGACGTGCGTTCGGGCGAGCACAACCAGTTCGCGATCGTGCTCGCGCCGGCCGCGGCGACGGCGCCCGCGCCGGAGGTGGCGCCGGCCGCGCCGGCTGCGCCCGGCCCGGTCGCGACGGCGCCCGCGAGCACGTCAGGTGAGGCCTCGGGCGGCGTGACGCTCCACGTCGACGTCACGCCCGCGAGCGACGTCTGGGTCGACCACGCGCTGCGGCACTCGGGCGTGCGGGCGGCCGACTTGAACCTCTCGCCCGATGCGAAGCACACGATCGAGCTGCGCAATCCCGATTTCGCGACGTGGACGAAGACGCTCTCGGTACGCGCGGGCGAGCACCCCAAGCCGATCCGGTTCGACTTCACCGAGGGCGACGGCGGCATCTCGGTGCGCGCGTCGCGCGGCGACGTCACGATCTGGATCGACGGCCGCTCGACCGGCCAGTCGCCGCCCGCGGTCATCCGGGATCTCAAGCCGGGCCGGCGCCGCGTCGAGCTGCGCACGCGCGACGGCGCCACGGTCGTCAGCACGCGGGACGTGATCGTGGAGAACTCGTCGGAGAACCAGCCAGTCGTGTTCTAGGCGCGACCGGCGAACGGGCGGCCCGCGAAGCCGCCGCCGTTCGCCGGCACCGCCGAGCCTTCGGCCGCTCAGCCCTCGAGCTTCGCGTCGAGCGTCACGTTGGTGTTGAGCAGGCGCGAGATCGGACAGCCGGTCTTGGTCTCGGTCGCGAGCGCCGCGAACTTCGCCGCGTCGATGCCGGGCACGCTCGCGCGCACCTCGAGGTGGGACTCGGTGACGGTCGCCTTGCCGTCGACGCGGTCGAGCGTGACCGTCGCGCGCGCGGTGATCCGCTGCACCGTGAAGCCCGCGCCGCCCAGCGCGCCCGAGAACGCCATCGCGTAGCAGCCGGCGTGCGCCGCGGCGATGAGCTCCTCGGGCGTCGTGCCCGGGCCGGGCGCGCCTTCGAAGCGCTTCGCGAACGAGTACGGCGTGTCCTTGAAGGCTCCGCCGTCGGCAGTCAACGTGCCCTTGCCATCCTTGAGGCCTCCGGTCCACGAGGCGGTCGCGGTGCTCTTCATGGCTTCGTCCTTTCGCGCGGGGGTGTCGGGTACCGATCGAATACGCGTCGGGCGCAGGATGGCCCGGGCGCGGGCGCGATGCAACGCGGCCGCGCTTCGCCCCGATGCGCGGCGGTGCTAGGCTGCGATCGCAAACACCGCACGACGCCGTTGCGGGGCGTTTCCAAACGGAGCCCAGCTTGCGCGCCATGCTCTTTCGCCCTGCCCGCGTGATCAAGCACTGCGCCGAGGGCCACGAGATGTCGATGGCCTGGCGCACCTGCCCCAGGTGCACCGGCGAGCCGCCGGAGCACGTGACGACGGCCGGGCGCTCGCCGCGCACGCGCCGCGCCGTGGTCCACGCGCTCGCGCTGATCGCGACGCACGGGCCGGCGCGGGGGCAGCGCATCGAGTGCACCGCGGCGCGGCTCAAGCTCGGCAAGGCGCCGCGCGAGGAGGAGGGCTGCGAGGTGCGTGCGCTGGCCGACCCGTACCTGTCGCGCGAGCACTTCGCGATCGAGCGCGATGCCGACGGCTGGCGCGTGCGCGACCTCGCCTCGACCAACGGCACCGCGGTCAACGGCGAGCGGGTCGAGGACGCCGCGCTGCGCGAGGGCGACGAGCTGCGCGCGGGCACGAGTGTCTTCCAGGTGAGGATCGAGGCGAGGGACGCGCCGCGATGACGCGGTTGCGCATCACCGAGGGCGGCCGCTCGCGCGTCGTCACGATCTCGAGCCGCCGCGTGACGCTCGGGCGCTCCGAGGAGTGCGACCTGCCGCTCGCCTCGGCCAGCGCCTCGCGCCGCCACGCCGAGCTCGTGTTCGAGCGCGGGCGCTGGACGATCCGCGACCTCGGCAGCGCGAATGGCACGTTCCGCGGCGACGAGCGCGTCGACGAGGCGCCGCTCGAGCCGGGTGACGAGGTGGCACTCGGCACCGACGTGACGCTCGAGCTGCTGTCCGACGCGCCGGGTGCGTACGAGGAGGCCGAGCCGCTCGACGACGATTCGGACCGCGAGCCTCACGGCGACCTCGAACCCGACGACGAGGACGATGCGGGAGCGGATCGTCCGCGCTGGTGGCAGCGCACGCAGTGGATGCTCCACGACGTCGAGGGCGAAACGTCGCACCGGCTGGCGCGCCGCGTCACGACGGTCGGCCGCGATCCCGGTGCGACGCTCGTGCTCGACGATCCGAGCGTCTCGCGGATGCACGCCCGCTTCGACTGGGACGGCGAGACGCTCACCCTCACGGATCTCCACAGCGGCAACGGCACCTACGTGAACGACGAGCGCATCCGGGTCGCGAAGCTCGAGCCCGACGACCGCGTGCGATTCGGCGAAGCCGAGTTCCAGCTCGAGCGCGGTCACGGCCCGAAGTGGGGCGGGCTCATGGGGCCGTACGGCGCGCGCGTCGCGATCGCGCTGCTGCTCGCGCTCGGCGCGCTGTCCGCGCCCGTCGATCCCGCCCGCGCACAGGCGCCCGCGAAGCTCTCGATCGACGCGCTCCGCGTGACGGGCGGGTCGAAGCACGTGCTGCTCCTGCGCGCGCAGGACACGACCGGCACGCCGGTCTCCGGGCTCGAGGATCGCCTCGCGGTGCGGCTCGACGGCGGCGACGTGCGCGCGCTCGTCGTGCGCTCGCCGTTCGGGGCGCAGGAGCACGCAACGGTCGCCGTGGTGGTCGATGCCGACCTGCTCGCGCCCTCCTCGGACGACCGCCGCGCCACGCTGGCGCTGCTCGCCGCGATCGCGGGCGCGCTGCCCGGCGATGACCGCGTCGTGGTGATCGGGGCCGGGCCGTCGCTGCGGCACCTGGAGCGCTCGGCGTCGCAGGTCCACGACGGCGAGGAGGGCTTCGAGCCGATCGCCGAGAGCGGCGATCCGCGCCTGCTCGATGCGCTCGCCGACGCGGCCGGGCGCGTCTCGGGCCACCGCGTGCTCTCGTCCGCGCTGGTGGTCGCGATCACGCGTGGCGAAACGCGGGGCAGCCGCGCGCACGCCGAGGACGTGATCGCCCGGGCGCTCGCGCGCGGCGGGCAGACCAGCGTGCTCGTCGGGCTCGTCCAGTCGGGTGGCGATCCCGCGCTCGGCGCGATCGCCAACGCGACCTCCGGCGCCGTGGTCCGCGTCTCGGGTTCGCCCTCCGGCGACGATCGCTTCGCCACGCTCGTGCGTGCGCTGCGCATGCGCTACGAGCTCTCGTTCGAGCCGCAGGCGTGGGACGCGAACGCGGCGTCGCACCGCGTCGAGGTGGTGCTGGCCTCGGGCGGCGGACCGGTGGCGATGCGCAGCTACACGCTCGCGCAGGTGCGCGAAGCCACGGGCCCCGGGCTGCCCGCGATCGGGCTCGGGTTCCTCGGCCTGCTCGTCGTGATCGCGCCCGTCCTGCTGCTGCTCCGTCCGCGCCAGCTCGCGCTGCTCGTCGTGCAGGGCGGCGAGGACGAAGGCGTGTGGTACGAGATCTTCGCGCTGCCGCTCTCGGTCGGCAGCGGCGACGAGGACGACATCGTGGTCGCCGGCGAGGGCATCTCGCCGAACCATTGCCTGCTCCAGCGGCAGGGCCGCCAGTTCGTGCTCGTCGACACCAACTCCGAGCATGGCACCTGGGTGCAGGGCGAGCGCATCCGCCGGCGGGTGCTCGCCGACGAGGACGTGATCCGGCTCGGGACCACGACCGAGCTGCTGTTCGAGGACCACCGCTGACCCCCGGGGCCGCGCCGGAGGCGGCCGGCGGCGCGTTCGGCCGTCCGAGGCGGCCGGGGCGGCGTTGCAACTTGGCGTCGCCGGCGGCATCCTGCTTCGTCGCGTGATCCGCGTGCGCGAAACCCGGGAGGCGGTCGTCCAGCGATGGGGATGAACAAGGACTTCGGTCCGTTCGAGCTGCGCGAGAAGATCGGCAGCGGCGGCATGGCCTCGGTGTACCTGGCCGTGCAGAAGTCGCTGCAGCGCCCGGTGGTGCTCAAGATCCTCTATCCGCACCTCGCCGAGGACGAAAAGCTCGTGCAGCGCTTCGAGCGCGAGGCGCGCGCCGCCGCGATGATGCGCCACGAGAACATCATCCAGGTCATCGACTGCGGCCGTCAGGACGACGTGGCGTACATCTGCATGGAGTTCGTCGAGGGCATGGACCTCAAGAAGTGGCTCGAGGCCCATGGCGCTCCGCCCATCGAGATGGCGCTGCTGATGCTGCGGGACCTCTGCCGCGGACTGGAGCACGCCCACGGCCACCGCATCATCCACCGCGACATCAAGCCCGCGAACATCATGCTGACGCCCGACGGCACCATCAAGATCATGGATTTCGGGCTCGCCAGGAGCGGCGGCGACACCACGTCGCAGATGACGATGGTGGGCTCGGTGCTGGGCACGCCGGCGTACATGTCGCCGGAGCAGGCGACGGGCGAGGTGGTCGACGAGCGCTCCGACATCTTCTCGGCGGGCGTCGTCGCCTACGAGCTGCTGGGTGGCCAGCGCCCGTTCAACGGCGACTCGTACTCCACCGTGCTGCGCGCGATCCTCACGGTCGAGCCGCCCGACGTCACGCAGTTCAATCCGCTGATCCCGGAGGAGGTCGCGCACATCGTGCGCGGCATGCTGCAGAAGGACGTCTCCAAACGCTACGCCACGATCGCGCAGGTGCGCCACGAGCTCGAGGGCGTGATCGAGCAGCTCGGGCTGCACCGCGGCAAGGACCTGCTGCGCGAGTACGCCGTCGATCCGCAGGCGGTGGGGGACCGGTGGCGCAAGAAGCGGCTCTCGGGCCATCTCAACCAGGGCCTGCACTACGAACAGATGGGGCTCGGGAAGATCGACGACGCGCTGCTCGAGTTCCGGCGCGTGCTGTTCCTCGATCCGGGCAACTCGGTCGCGCGCGATCACCTGAAGAAGCTCGAGAAGGAGCGTCCGAAGTCGGCGGTCGCGACGACGAGCTCGCCACCGCGCCCCGCCGCATCGCCGTCACCGACCCCGACGCCGGCCGAGGCCTCGCCCGAGGGCGCGACCGTCGTGCTCGGGCCAGGGCAGACGCCGATCGAGCGCCCGCGTGCGACCGGGAGCGCGCAGAAGAAGCGCGGCCTGCCGCTGCCCGCCCTGATCGGCGTGGTGGTCCTCGTCGCCACGCTCGCGGTCGGCGCGGTGCTGATGGCCGGCAGGAAGTCCGGCGGCGAGGGCGCGGCGGGCTCATCCGCCCCGTCCGCGGGCGCGCCGGGCCCCTCGCCCGCCGCCACGACGACGCCGGGCACGCCCCCCCAGGCCACGCCGGGCGCGACGACGCCTCCCGCGACGCCGGCGGCCTACGGACCCGTCGTCTCGCCGCTCGATTCGGCCCAGACGCTGTTCGATGCCGAGAAGTACGCGGATGCCTCCGGGCTGCTGCGCAAGCTCCTTACGGGCGGCAAGCTTGACCCCGCGCAGGTCAAGAGCGCGCGCGAGCTGCGCGCCCGTGCGCTGGTGCGGCTCAAGCAGGGCACCGCGGCGCAGAAGGTGTACGCCGAGCTCCTGGGCGCCGATCCCGCCTACCATCCCGACACGACGACCTTCACGCCCGCGGACTTCGGCGCGTGGGACGCGGCGCGCGGCGGCAGCGTGCCGCTGCCGGCCGCTACGGGGGCGCCGGCGCCGACCAACGCCAACATGGCGACCGTCACCGTCAGCGCGAATCCGTTCGCCAGCTACATGGTCGATGGCGACCGGAAGGGACAGGACCTGCCCTCGGTCACGATCGCACTCAAGCCGGGCCACCACGCGATCAGGATCACGCATCCCTCGCTCGGCTCGCACGACTGGGCGATCGACGTGAGCGCGGGCGAGAGCAGGACGCTGAGCTGGGATTTCGTGGCCGACGCGTCGGGCTCGATCAACGTCTCCTCGTCCGGAGGCTGGGCCGAGATCTACCTCGACGGCGATCCCGTGCAGCACTCGACGCCGTGGGTGATCCTGAGCGTGCCGCCGGGCAAGCACGAGGTCTCGCTCGTGCGCGACGGCTACTCGGTCGACGGCGGGCCGCAGACCGTCAATGTGAAACCCGGACAGCAGGCCAAGGTGTCGTTCAAGCTCAAGAAGAAGTAGCCGCGGGCTCCACTCCCGCTCGTACCGCAAGGAGGTGGCCATGAGCTGGAAGCGTGTACTCGTCCCGACGTTCGCGCTGCTCGGCACGCTGGGCCTGCTGCTCGGGCCCGGGCCGTTCCTCGGCGCTCGCACCGCGCTCGCCGCAAACCCCGCAATCGACAAGGCGCAGAACCTCTACGACACCGCCAAGTTCGCCGACGCCGTGACGTCGCTGCGCGCGGCGCTGGACAGCGGGCAGATCACGGGCAACGACGTCGTGACCGCGCGTGCGCTGCTCGCGCGCTGCCTCGTCAAGTCCGGGCAGCGGCTGGAGGCCAAGCAGGCGTTCAAGACCGTGCTGCGGCTCGATCCCGCGTACACTCCCGACGCGGTGATGGTGCCGCCCGACGAGATGGACGTCTTCAAGCTCGCGCAGCGAGAGGTGACGCAGGAGCAGATCGCGGCCGGGCAGAGGATCCCGGCGAGCCTCGCGTTCTTCTACGGTGTCGGCAGCGGCGACAACTCCGATCTCGGCAAGGCGATCCATCAGCAGGGCGGTCCGTCCAAGATGGACAACCAGCCGATGTTCGGGGGCTCGGTGCGCTTTCCGGTACGGCACGAGCTCTCGCTCGACATCGAGCTCTCGCGGCTGCGCGCGACCGCGCGCGACTCGAACGGCGTTCAGTACGAAGCGTCGGCCATTCCGCTCATCGCGAGCCTCGTCTACCCGCTGCACTCGACCTCGACCGTGCGCCTCAACGTGTTCGTCGGCGGCGGGCCGATGATGTCGACCAAGGCGTTCGCGAAGGTCGACCTGTTCGGCACGAAGCTCACGATCTTCGACGAGAAGACCGGCTTCTACCTGCACGGCGGGCTCGAGGGCGAGTGGCTGCCCACGCCCAAGTTCGCGGTGACAGCGCGCGTGCTCGGCCGCTCGGCGTCGGAATCCGGTTTCTTCGGCGACACGCCGTCCGACTACTTCCTGCACGGGCGCAAGGTGGACTTCACCGGCTACGGTGCGAGCATCGGCCTGCGCGCCTACATCGGGTACTGAGCGTTGAGGGCCCCACACCTCCACGCCGCCCGTCTCGCGCCGCTCGCGCTGGCGCTCGCGGCCGCGCTCGCGTGCGCGATCGCGGCTCGGGCGCCCGCGGCCGAGACTCCGTCCGCGGCGCCCGAGAAGCTCAAGCCCGGCGCGTCGGAGAACGTGCCGCTCGGGCAGGCGCAGCAGCTCTACGACGAGGCGAGGTTCCAGGCGGCCTACGACCTGCTCACGAAGGCGCTCCACGATGGCCGCGTGACCGGCGACGACGTGGTGGCGGCGCGCGCGCTGCGCGCCCGCTGCCTCGTCAAGATGGGGCGCCGGCTCGAGGCCAAGGAGGCATTCAAGGCCACGCTGCGCCTCGATCCGGCGTTTCGGCTCGATCCCGCGCTCGTGCCGCCCGACGAGGTGGATTCGTTCCGGCTCGCGCAGCAGGAGATCGACTCCGAGCAGCTCGAGGCCGGCCGGCGCTTCCCGGCGAGCATCGCGTTCACGATCGGGCGCGGCAACTGCGTGAACCAGGACCTCGTCGATCTCGCCTCGAGCGCGGGCGCGCCGTCCGCGGACGACTTCTCCGAGAGCGGCGAGGCGAGCTACTCGGTGCGCTTTCCGCTGCGGCCGCGGCTCTCGATCGACTTCTCGGTCGGCTGGCTCAAGGCGACGACCGCGGACCAGCTTCCGGTGGCGCGCAACGCGCACACGCTCTACACCGCGACCGCGATGCCCGTGCTCGTCCAGATCGTGAAGAACGTGAGCTCGAACCCGCGCGAGCACTTCAACGTGCTCGCGGGCCTCGGGCCGCTCGTGGGCCAGGCGATCCTCGAGCAGCGCAACAACCTCGTCGCGGGCCGCATCGTGCCGACGCAGGTCGTCGGCCACAAGACGGGCTGGTGCCTGCAGGCCGGGCTCGAGGGCGAGTGGCTGCTCCGCCCGCGCTTCGCGCTCACGGCGCAGGCGCTGGCGAGACGCGCGAACACCGGCGCGCTCGAGTGGCTGCGCAGCGACTACCAGTTCTACGAGAGCTACCCCAACTCGACGCTCTCGGATCGCTCGATCGATTTCTCCGGCGTCGCCGCCAGCATCGGCGTGCGCGCCTACATCGGCTATTGACGGGCGCGGAGGACGTGCGATGAGCCCCATCACTTTCAGGCGGGCCGTGGCGTTCGCGTTCGCCGCCGCCGCGCTGCTCGGCGTCGCCGCGTGCGGCCGCGAGAACAAGGTGCTCTCGCCGGTCGCGACCGGCCCGGTCACGTGGACGAACACGATCAGCCACCTGCTCGCAGACCGCTCCGAGGGGACGAAGCCGACCGGGTGCACGAGCTGCCACCACGCGGGCACCGGCATTCCCGACTGGTCGGACTACGGCACGGTCGTGACGGACAGCTCGCTCATCCGCGCGCGGCTCAGCAACCCGGGCGACACGATGTACGGCTTCCTGAACCCACCCGAGCAGCAGACGGTCGTCGACTGGATCGACGCGGGCGCGCCGAAGTGAACGGATTGCCCCGGAGCCCAGGCCGCGCGGGCCAGCTGTCGAGTCTCACCACGTCGTCCAGAATCGATCGCCCAGCCGCTACTTCGGCTTGGTCGCGCGCACGAACGCGCTCATGAACCGCCCCTCGACCCGATGGGCCGCCGCGTCCGCGTCGATCCCCTCCGCCGCGAGGAACTCCCGGGCGTCGTCGAGGTCGTAGATGCGCGTGGGCTCGAGCTGGATCGCGGTGAAACCCGCGCGCGCGAGCTTCGCGACGTACTCGGCTTCCTCCATCGCGCCCGCAACGCACCCGACCCACAGCTCGACGCTCCTGCGGATCGCGTCGGGAACCTCCCCGCGGACGACGACGTCGGACACCGCGAAGCGGCCGCCGGGCCGCAGGACCCGGAAGGCCTCGGCCAGCACGCGATCCTTCTCGCCCGAGAGATTGATGACGCAGTTCGAGATGATCACGTCCACCGAGGCGTCGGGAAGCGGGATGGCCTCGATCTCGCCCTTGAGGAACTCGACGTTGGTGAGTCCCGCCTCGAGCTGATTCCGGCGCGCGAGGGCCAGCATCTCGTCGGTCATGTCGAGGCCGTAGGCCTTACCCGAGGGACCGACGCGGCGCGCGGAAAGCAAGACGTCGATGCCGCCGCCCGAGCCCAGGTCGAGGACGACCTCCCCGGCACGCAACTCGGCGAGCGCCGTCGGGTTGCCGCAGCCGAGCGAGGCGCGAACCGCGCCCCCGGGGAGCGAGCCCGCCTCGGCCGGGTCGTAAAGGTTCGAGGTGATGGGATCCCCGCGCGAGGCGCCGTCGCCCCCGCAGCAGGTTCCACCGGCCGGGCCGGCCCCGCAGCACGAGCTCGCGTGCCCCGCGGCGGCGCGCTTCGCCGCTTCGCCATACTTCTCTCGCACCACGTCTCTCAGCTCGCCGCTCATGAGCTTCTCCTCTTCGGTCCGATGTCGCACAACCGCACGACCGCGCCAGCATCGACCGCGCGGCTCCGCGAGCAGCACTCCTCGAACAGGAAACCCAGCAGCTCCTCGAGCGCGGCCGTGTTCGCGGTGTGGCGCAGGAACGTGCTCTCTCGCCGCACGCCCGTCAGCCCCTCGCTTCGCAGCTTCTCGAGGTGGTGGGACAGCGTCGAGGACGGAATGTCGAGCTCCGCCTGGATCTCGCCGACGACCATTCCGTCCGGGTGGGCGGACAGCAGCAGCCTCAGGATCTGCAGGCGGACCTCCGTGCCCAGTGCCGCGAACATGTCGGCGTATCGAGCCGTCGCTGCGGCCCTGCGGGTGCCGATTCGATGTCTCATATTTCGATAATAGCAGAAACATCGAATAAAGGCAAGGCCGCTTTGCCGCCCTCCCGGCCGGGCGCCGGCCGGGCCCTCGACCCGCGCCGCACGGCGAAGCCCGGGAATCCACTGGCCGGCGACGCGGGAAGCGGGTAGCCTCGCGCGCGATGGCGGCGCCGGCGAGACGGCGCGGGTGAACCCCCGACAGCGGAGGTCCGGAATGTTCACACATGCTTCCCGGCTGCGTTCGATCCTGGCCGGAGCGCTGGTGGCCGCGCTCGCGACCCAGGGCGCCCTGCCCGCCTTCGCCGCCAGCGCGGGCACCACGCCGACCCATTCGGGCGCATCGCTCGTTTCTCGCGCCCAGGGGCTCTACGCGCAGGCGCGCTACGGCGAGGCCACGACCCTCCTCACCGGGCCCGTCAACCGCGGCGAGCTGAGCGGCACGACGCTGCGCGATGCGCGCGTGCTGCTCGGCCGCTGCTACGTCCAGACCGGCAACACGGCGCGCGCGAAGGAATATTTCGCCGCCGTGATCGCGGACGATCCCGACTTCGTGCTCGACAAGGCGAAGGCCGGGCAGGACGAGATCGACGTCTTCAACCAGGCGAAAACCGAAGCGGCGGCCAGGACCGGCACGCCGGCGCACCAGCCAACGGCCGCGGAACTGGGCACGTCGTCGGGCTCGCACGGCTGGCTCGCGACCCACAAGACCGTCGCCGCGCTCGTGGTCGTGGGTGCGGGCGCCATCGGCGTCGCGGCGGCGAGTGGCGGCGGCAGCTCGAGCTCCGGCAGCCACGGGACCGCGACGCTCGGCGCGTTTCCATCCCCGCCCTCGCACTGAACGTCCGCGCGCGGCGCGCTCGCGGCGTGCGGGCGCAGTGCTTGACGGGGCCCGATGCGCTGCCTACTGTCCGCCCCATGTCGCGCCAACTGTCGATGGACTCTGCGCTTCGTCGATTGATCGGGCCGGGCGCGGTGGCGGCCGCCCTGTTGATCGCCGGCTGCTCGCACGACGTCATGCTCCGCGTGACGAGCGTCCACAACCTGAACAGCCCGACCAAGGACCGCGGTCACCGGCTGGCCTACCGGCTCGTCCAGCTCAAGGAGATGCCGCCCATGGCGGGCGTGCAGTTCCCCTCGCTCTGGCGGCACGAGAAGGACGTCTTCCCCGGCCTCGTCCTCGGCGAGCCCGAGGAGGGCAACCTCGACCCGGACACGACCGTCAAGCTCAGCGTCAAGCGCGACAAAGCCGCCACGGCCTTCATGCTGGTGGGCAACTACTACAAGCCGCAGGGGAGCTGCTGGTACTACGTCCAGAGCTTCGCGCAGGGATCGTCCGTGACGCTGACCGCCGGACCGTCCTGCTTCTCGGCCAAGGCCTCGAAGTAACCCCGCGGGGGGCGACGTGAGCGAGTACCGGCGTGTGGTCTGGAGCGAGGGCATGCTGCTCTCGCCCCAGCACTTCCAGCAGCAGGAGCGCAGCCTGCTGGGCCTCGCCCGGGCGCTGCACTTCGCCGGCCATCCGTTCGCGTTCGGCTTCACCGAGCTCAAGGTCAACGTCGACGCGCTGCGGAACGGCCGGATCGCGCTCACGTCCGCGAGCGGCATCCTGCCCGACGGCACGCCGTTCACGCTGCCCGCGCAGGAGCGCCTGCCCGCCGAGCGCACGCTCGAGTCGCACTTCGGCCAGCGCCTCGACGTGCTCCCGGTCACGCTGGGGTTTCCGCTCGAGTCGGCCGAGCGCGCGAGCGTGGGCGACGCGGCCGTACCCGGCGCCCCGGGGCCGCGCTATTCGCCCGAGTTCGTGGACCTGAACGACGCGCACACGCGCACGGGCCCGCGCAAGCTCGCGGTCTCGAGCGCGAACCCCGCGTTGCTCTTTCCCGACGACGCGACCGCCGAGTACAGCTGGCTGCCGATGGTCGAGGTCGTGCGCACGCCGGAGGGCGGCTACGCGCTGCGCGAGGAGTTCGTGCCGCCGATCCTCTCGATCGGCGCCTCGGAGTGGCTGATGCGCGGCATGCGCCGCCGGCTCGAGCGGCTGGTCACGCTCGCGGGCGAGGTCTCGCGCCGCCGCCGCCATCGCGGCGACCAGGCCGACTTCGCGAGCACCGACACGGTGAGCTTCTGGCGCCTGCACACGGTCAACACCGCGATCCCGCGGCTCGCGCACTACCTCGATCCCGAGAACCGCCACACGCATCCGGAGCGCGTCTACGAGGCGCTCGCGACGCTGGCCGGCTCGCTCTGCTCGATGCACCCCGAGCACACGGCGCGCGACGTGCCGCCGTATCGGCACCAGGACCTGCGCACGACGTTCACGGCGCTCGATGCGCTGCTCGACAAGCTCGACCAGGACGTCACCGTCACCAACTTCATCGCGGTGCCGCTGCGCAAGGACGGCGTCGCGTACAAGGGCGAGCTCGTTGACCTGCGGCTCTTCGACCCGGCGACGCGCTGGTACCTCGGCGTGCGCACCGATCTCGACGAGACCAAGGCCATCGTCGACCTGCCGCGCAGCGTCAAGATCGCCTCGACGGACCGCATCGAGTCGCTGATCGCGTTCGCGCTGAGCGGGCTGCCGCTGCGGCACGAGCGCGTCCCGCCGCCGACGCTGCCCGTGCGCAAGGGCACGCTGTATTTCGAGATCGAGAAGCGCGGCGACGAGTGGGAGCCGATCGCGGGCGCAAAGAACCTCGCCGCGTACCTGCCGCCCGAGATCCCGTCGCCCGACCTCGAGCTCTGGGGCATTCCGAGGTAAATGGGCCTCTTCGGACAACGCAAGGGTCCGCGGCGCCGCCCCACGCGGCCCGATCCGCGGTTCGCACCCGATCCCGACGACGACGTCGCGGGCAAGACCGTCATCGTGACGCCGGGCTCGCGACCGGGATCGGCCGCGCGGGCGGCGGCGCCTGCGCGCGCGGCCACCGCGAGCACCGCACGCGCCAGCGCGTCGTCGGCGGCGAGCCCGGCGCGGCGGCGGCTCATGGATCTCGGCGCCGACTGGTTCGCGACCGTGCTCGCGATCTCGCGCGTGCCCGAGCTGCCCGATCCCTCCGCGCTCTACCTGCGCGCGGTCGACCTGAAGGACCGCTTCGAGTCGCAGGCCGCGACCGAGAGCTTCCGCCCCGACGACGTCCGCGACGCGGTGTTCGCGCTGGCGGCGTTCTTCAACGAGACCGTGCTCAGCTCGAAGGGGCGCGCGCGCGAAGTCTGGCTCTCGCAGCCGCTCGAGGTGCCGGGCTTCGATCGCAGCCGCGCGGGCGAGACGTTCTTCACCCTGCTCGACGAGCTGCGCAAGAACCGCGACCAGCGCATCGAGGCGCTCGAAGTGTTCTACGCCTGCCTGCTGTTCGGCTACGTCGGCCGCTACCGCATGAGCCCGCCCGATCGGCTCGCCGCGGTCACGCAGGAGGTGGAGCAGGACATCATGGCGGTGCGTGGCTCGGCCGTGCGCGCGCTCTCGCCGCACGCCGCGCGTCCGAGCGAACGCGCCGGCGATACGCTCGACGGCGAGCCCGCGTGGACGCCGTGGCTCTGGTACGGCGGCGCCGTCCTCGCCGCGTTCCTGCTGGTGCTGATCGCGCAGTGGCTCGCGGCCGCGATGACCGCGGGCGCGGTGCGCGGGTAACGGCGGCATGGACGAGCTCAAGCGCCTGATCAGCTGGCCGATCGCCGCCGCGGCCGCGCTCATCGCCGTGCTGCTCACGACGCTCGCCGCGGCGCGCAAGCTGCCGGGCGGGCTGTTGCTCGCCCTCTTCGTCGTGCTGCTCGTGCTGATCGCCGTCACCGCGTGGCTCATCTGGAGGCGCTGGAAATCGCAGCACGCCGCCGAGGAGATCGAGAAGTCGATCGTGATCCAGGCCGACCGCGCGATCGAGCGCTCGACGTTCGGCGAGATCGACCAGATGAAGAGCCTCAAGCAGGACCTGCTCACGGCGATCGAGGCGCTCAAGAAGTCGAGCCTCGTCAAGCGCTCGGGCGGCGAGGCGCTGTCGGCGCTGCCGTGGTACATGCTGATCGGGCCCGCCGAGTCGGGGAAGGGCACGCTCGTGCGCCGCTCGGGCCTGCACTTCGTGCTTCAGGATTCCGATCGCCGGCCGCGCTCGGTCAAGGGCATCGGCGGCACGCGGGCGTTCGAGTGGTGGCTCGCCGAGGAGGGCGTGCTGCTCGACATGTCGGGGCGGACGCTCAAGCGCTCGGAGTTCGACGACGCCGACGACTGGAACGAGTTCCTCGCCGTGCTGCGACAGCACCGCAAGCAGCGCGCGATCAACGGCGTCGTCGTCGCGGTCGCGGTCGACCAGCTCGCCGACCAGCCCGATGCGCGTATCGATGCCCTCGCGAGCACGATCCGCGACCGCATCAAGGACCTCATCGCGCAGCTCGGCATCGTGTTCCCGGCTTACGTCGTGTTCACGCGCTGCGACCGCGTCGCCGGCTTCGCGGAGTTCTTCGAGGACGCGAGCCCCGAGGAGCGCCGCCAGATCTGGGGCGCGACGTTCAAGTTCGCGCGCACGCGCACCGGGCGCGCCGATGCGCTCTTCCGCGACGAGTTCGCGCTCATGCTCGGCGTGCTCTCCGAGCGCCGCCTGCGGCGCGCCGCGGCGTTGCCCGACAAGGTGCAGCGCGCGCGGGCGTTCGTGTTCCCGCTGCAGATGGAGCGCGTGGAGCCCGCGCTCGCGCGCTTCGTCGGCGAGCTCTTCAAGCCCGCGGCGAACGAGGACTTCTCGCCGATGCGCGGCTTCTACGTCGCGAGCGCGTACGCCGGCAACGAGAGCGACGACCGCGTGCTCGAGCCCGCCGTGAGCGCGCTCGGACTCCAGATGGGTGCGGTCGAGACGCCACCGGTGGGCGAGGCGTCGTGGTTCGCGCAGGACATCTTCCAGGACGTCATCTTCCCGGACGCGAACCTCGCGACCGTCTCGAAGCGCAAGCTCGAGGAGATCCGCCAGGGCCGCCAGCGCCAGCGGCTCGTCGCGGGCGGCGCGGGGCTCGGGCTCGCACTCCTGCTCTCGCTGTGGTCGTGCGGCAACCTCGCGCTGCTCGGGCGCGCGAAGAGCGCGGCACGCGCCACCACCACGATCTCGCTCTCGCGCTCGCCCTCGGACCTCACGCTCGACGAGCTGAAGCGTCTCGACGACCTGCGCGCGGTGGCCGACGCGCTGCATGCGCGCCACGACGACCGCCCGTTCGCGCCGCCGCTCTATGCGACCGCTGCTGGCGTGCGCGGCCCGGTGACGCGCCGGCTCGCCGACGCGAGCTCGCAGGCGATCTACGGGCTCGCGGCGGCCTCGCTCGCGACCGGGCTCACCGACGGGCTCGCGCGCCCCGACAGCCGCTTCGTCGACGTGTTCCTGCGCTACCGCGCGTGGCGGCTGCTCACCGCCGAGCGCGCGACGATCGTGCCCGAGGACTCGCCGGTGCTCGCGGCCGAGGTCGACACGGCGCTCGCCGCCTCGCGAGCGAACGTGCAGGTGAGCAACGGTTCCGACGCCGCGGATCAGTTCCGCAAGCTGCTGCGCGAGCAGGTCGCGTTCCTCGGCCGGCACGCGCGCGCCTACACCGACTTCGGCGTCGAATCGATGCGCGCGAACGACTCGCTCGCGCGCCGTTCGGCGGACTGGCTGGTCGCGCACTGGGACGACGCACAGCTCTACACCGGTCTCGTCGCGGACGTGAACCGCGACTATCCGCCCGTGGACTTTCGACACCTCGTGGGCGAGCCGGGCCTGCTCACCGGTCGCGACTCCGTCCCCGGCGCGTTCACGCGCGAGGCGTGGGAGGGTTCGGTGCGCGCGCGCATGCAGTGGACGCAGCGCCAGGTGCAGACCGACAACATGCTGCACGCCGCGTTCGACGCGGCGGGGCGCGTGCCGCCGGATCTCTTCGCGGGGCTCGTGGCGCGCTACGCCGACGACTACGTGCAGCACTGGACGACGTTCGTGAACGGCGTGACGATCAATCCCGCGGTGCCGCTCGGGGGCGCGCAGAACTTCGAGGCCGCGGAGAACGTGATCGACAACGCGAATCGCTCGGATTCGCAGATCGACCGCCTGCTCGCGCGCCTCAAGGACGAGACGCAGTTCGGCGCCGATCCCGCGCACGCGCCGCTCCAGCGCGTCTCGCACGAGTTCGACGTCGTGTCCGGCTACTTCAGCGGCGCGGGCGGCGGCATGCCCGGGAAGTCACCGTGGTACGCGCGGCTCGGTCGCTCGATCGGCGGTATCTTCCGGCGCTCGACCGGACAGGCGGCGCTCAATGAGCGTCAGCGCTCGGCGACATATCACGCGCTGCTCGACAAGATCAAGGCGAACCTCGAGAAGTCGAAGGACGATCCGACGCAGATCGCCAAGACGCTCGGCGACGCGGGCTACCAGTTCACGACGAACGTGAGCCAGCCGCTGCGCGAGGGGCGCGAGGGCGAGCGCGGACTCGATCCCGTGATCACGTTGCTGCAGCGTCCGATCGATCACGCGGTGGGCGGCGTGACCGCCGCGCCCGTCGCGGGCGGCAGGCCGCACGGCGGCGCGTTCGCCGGACCGCTGCACCAGCAGCTTGCCGCGGCATTCGAAGGCCAGCTCAAGTCCTTCTATCCGTTCAACTCCGGCGCGACCGTGGATGTGAGCGCGGCCGCGCTGCAGAGTTTCTTCGGACCCGGCGGCTCGTTCTGGAGCGCGCTCGCGGCGCTCAAGATCACCGATCTCATCAACGAGGACGGCAGCCCGAAGTCGGCGGGCGCCGCGGGTGTCGACGCGTCGGTCGTGAGCTGCGTGAAGCGCGCGTACGAGATCCGCCAGGCGCTGTTCTCCGCGGGAGCGCCGGGGATGAAGGTCTACGTCGAACCGGAGCAGATCGACGCGCCGAAGATCGACTGGACCGAGCTCACGGTGGGCGGCGCGCCGCCGTATCACTACGACAACGGCTTCGCCGAGGAGCGCTCGTTCAACTGGCCGGGCGACAAGGCCGAGGCGGGCGCGGTCCTGAGCACGCACCGCTGCGATCCGCCGATCTCGCACGACGGCATGTGGGGGCTCTTCCACGTCGTCGAGATCGCGAACCGCGCGCATGCCGGCGCCGACGTCGTCCGCGCCACGTGGACGATGCACGCGGGCGGGACGCCCGTGCACGTGACGTGGAAGTTCCGCGTGCAGGGCGCGCCCCGCAATCCCTTCGAGCCGGGCTTCTTCAGCGACTTCCGGCTGCCCTGAGCGTCGCCCCCCCCGGCGCGGCCAGTCTTCCCGTGCGGTGGATCACGCGGGCACTCGTGCCTCGGGCGCGATCCGTCGAGCGCTGGGCGGGCCGAGCTGCTGGACGGCCCGCCGCACGCGGCCCTCGAGCGTCGCACCCGTTCGCACGTCTGGAAGGCTAGCGATGCGTTTGGCTTCTGCGGCGGCAACGCCCAGCGTTCGCAACGCCGAGGTCACGTCTTCGGTCATCTCGCGCCCGGCGGGCGCCCGATCTTCAAGCCGCGTGCTCGTGGACGACACCATCGCGCGTCGCTCCGGGCGCGCCTTGGCCTGCGCTCGGCATGCGCGATGCTCGCTGGGTCCCCGTCGCTCCCCACGCCACCCGAGCGTCCCTCCGCCTCGCTCTCGCCCCAGCGGTGCGTCGCGCACGCCTGCGCACCGGCATCGGCGCGCCCTCGATCCGCAGCCGGGCCGCGCCCGGAGGCGCGCACGCGAAGTGCGATGAGTCCGCGAGCCCGAAGCCAGGGAGGGCGGGAGGGCGAGCGGCCTCAGCGAGCCGAGCACGAGGCGAGGCAAGCGTGTCGCAGCTTCGCGTGCGCGTCGCAGGGTAGGGCCCGGCGCCAGTCCCCGAGTGCAGCGTGTGCGCACGGTCCGTGCCCCAGCAGCTCCTGAGCCCGGCGCAGCTTGTCGTGTGTCGCCTGCGCCAGCGTGACCTGGAGCGCGAAGCGCCGCGCCGAGAGAGGTTGGACGCGGGCGCGGTGCGCCATGGCCTCAACTCGCTCCTGAGCGAGTCCCAGTGTGGATGCGCCAACTGTCCGCGAGGACAGTTTCGTTTCGTGCTGCTCAACTTCGTCAGTGGTGACCTCGCCTGGCGCGCGTGTCGTGACCGGTTGCAGCAGCGTCGGCAGATCCGGCCGAGGGAAGCGCCCCGCAAGCAGGCCCTCCAGTTGGCCCTGTGAGCGGTTGGCGGCGGCCTCGAGCAGTTCGGCCGCGTTCTCACGCGTCAGGTGCGGCGCGAGCAGCACGATGGCGCTGACGTTGAGCCGTCCGTCGGCGACAGCTCCGAGAATCGCGGGGAACCGCCGGGCCACCCGCGCGGCGCGAATCCGCTTGAACGCCGCCTGCTCGGACATCCGGAGTTCCCCGACGCACCAGGCGTACATCGAGGGATAGCCGGCAGGCAGGTAGAGCTTGCGGGCGTCGAATTCCGCGAGATGGGCCAGCAGGGCCGCGGTGATGATCCGGTCGCGGGCGGCCAGGGTGCGCAGGTTGAGTTCGAGCTTCCGATCCGCCAGGTGCGTGAGCGAATAGCGCGACATCGTACGACTCCGCTTCGGGGGCGGGTCGCGAGGGCACGCGCATCATCGCACGCGCGAATTCGGCGCTCGTGGAGCCGCGCAGCGCGAGGATCGTGAGGCGCCGCGACAAAGTCGCGGCAGAGCGCCCGGCGAATTCGCTACGCAGCGCCTCAGGAGCGTTCATGCCCCTCGCCGACAACACCGCCGGCCTCGGACGGCGCGCCCCAAAAGTCGCGTCAAGCGCAATCTCAAGCCTCAGTACCAATACCCGGCGCACCGACCGTCGTGGGCCGAAGCGCCAGAGCATGACTCTCTCAGCCCCGCAATATCTCGCTGCCCTTCATCGTCATTTCCGAATCGGCCTTGTCGTTGATCTTCCTCGAGTCCGGGATCCCACCATCGACATGAAGCTGGCCGTCATTCTGATCGTCGCCCTCGCGTGCCTTGACACCGCGGCCCACTGCGGCACGGCCTCACCCGTCGACACGACGCACCGGGGCGCCCGGGTCGTCGTGCGAGCTTCGGGCTCGGGCAGGCCTGTGCGGTCGCATGCCCGGGTACGCTCGCTTGGGGCATGGCCGCTCGGCGCGATCGGCGCAGAGCGAGCTGGCGAGACCGACAGCGACGGAGCGCTTGAGTTCCCGGCCCTGCCGTATCCGTCAGGCCCACGTCGTGGGTGCTCGAACGCGACGTAGCGAGGGTCGGCGGAGTGAGCGTTCCAAGGAAATACTGGAAGGATGTGGGGAACAGCCCGCGCCGGTGAGATCGAGCGGCGCCTCCCGAAATCGCGCCGGAGGGCTCGCAGTCTAGTTCTGAAGGATCTTGCTGCCCTTCATCACCACGTCGCTGTCGGCCTTGACGTTCACCTTCCCCGAGCCGGTGACCGTGATGTCCTTGCCCTTGATCTGGACCGTGCCGTCCTTCTTGAGCACGATCGAGGCGTCGCCGCAGACGATCCCGAACTCCTCGCCCGCGCTGATCGCGAACTTCTTGCCGGCCTCCTCGGCAGCGTCCTCGGCGGCGGACATCTCGTAGTTCTTTCCGGCCTTGAGCGAGACGTTCTCGCCCGCCGAGCCCTCGATGTCCTTGCCGGTCTTGAAGTCGAAGTTCTTCCCGGCCTTGAGCTCGTGCGAGCCGCCCACCATGTGCGACGACTCGATGAGCACTTTTTCCTCGAGGCTCTTGATGACCATCACCGACTTCTCGCCGACCACCTTCTCGGAGTGCTCGCCCGCGATGGTGATCTCGCGGTTGCCGCCGATCGAGATCTCCTCCTTGCCCCCGATCGTGCGCTCGAGGTTGCCGGCGACCTCGACGCTCTTGTTGCCCTCGACCGACTCCGACTTGTTCTTGCCGACGCTGAGCGAGCGATTGCCCTCGATCTTCTCGGTGCGGTCCGAGCCCACCGTGATGCTCTGGTTGGCGTCCACCTCTTCCGTCTGATTCGCGCCGACATGCAGCTTCTGGTTCACGCCCACGTCGGTCGTCATGTCGTTCTTGATCGTGTTCGTCTGGTCGTGGCCGACGGTGAGCGTCTGGTCGTGCCCCACGTCCGTCGACATGTCGTGCTCGACGACGTTGGCCTGATCCTTCTCGGCGTGCAGGTAGACCTGCTCCGAGCCCTTCTTGTCCTCGAAGCGCAGCTCGTTGAAGTTGGCCGGTCCGCCGCCCTTGCTGCTGCGGCTCTTGATGCCGCTCTGGGTCGCGTTGTCGGGCAGCGCGTAGGGCGGCGTCTGGCGGCCGTTGTAGACGCGCCCGGTGATGATCGGCCGGTCGGGGTCGCCCTCCATGAACTCGACGATCACTTCCTGGCCCATGCGCGGGATGTGCACGCCGCCCCAGTTCTGCCCGGACCACAGCTGCGCGACGCGCACCCAGCACGAGCTGTTCTCGTCGTCCTTGTTCAGGCGGTCCCAGTGGAACTTCACCTTCACGCGGCCGTGCTTGTCGGTCCAGATCTCCTCGCCCGACTTGCCCGTCACGATCGCGGTCTGCGGGCCGGTGATGAGCGGGCGCGGCGTGAGGCGGGCGGCGCGGTACGGCACGTCGGCCGGCACCGCGTTGAAGCCGACGCGGTAGACCGACTCGGCGCGCGCCGACTCCGTGCCCTCGTAACCTGCGACCTGCACCTCGTGCCGCGTCGAGACGACGAGGTACTTGCGGTTCTGGTCCTCGCGGTTGTGGAGCGTGAGCGCGAACGTTCCGCCCGGCACGAGGCCGATCGCGTTGCTCGACGCCTGCACGAGCTCGAACGCCGCCTGCATCTGCTCGAGCCGGACCTTCGCGTAGGCGCGGCCGCGATCCTGCGCGTCCTTGTCGCTGCCGTCGCCGCCGCTGACGTCGTGGGACTCGACGTAGTAGCCCGGCGGATCGTAGACCTGAAGCTTGTTGAAGGCGTGCGTGCGCGACGCCGTGGAGCGCGAGGTCAGGTCGAGCGTCGGGTTCACGAACTCGAAGTCGCGGTGCTCGAACTCGCCCGACTGCACCTCCTGCGCGAGCATCCAGTCGTAGACGTGGTCCTCGCGCGCGAGGTTCGTCTCGGTCGCCATGTGGAACGGCAGCTCGTCGTACGCCTCGAGCGCCTCATGCGATCCGGGCGCGTCCGCGATCTCGAGCGTGTGCTTGCCGTCCTCGTGCTTGAAGAAGTAGTAGATGCCCTCCTCCTCGAACAGCCGGCTCACGAAGTCGAAGTTGCTCTCGCGGTACTGCACGCAGTACGTGCGCGGCAGGTAGCTGCCCTGCGTCTTCTCCTCGAAGTCCGAGAATCCCTGCTTGCGGAACACCTGCTTCGCGATGTCGAGCACCGTGCCGCCGCTGCCGTCCGCGCCGTTGCCGAAGATCCGGCAGTCGCTCACGCGGGTGAGGAACCAGAGCCACGGCCTCAGCGTCGCCTGGTAGCGCACCCAGCGGCCCTGTCGGCCCACGTACGCGAACCGCGTGACGTAGCCGTTGAAGAAACGCGCCTTGCCGTCCGGCAGGTCGACGCTGACCGTCATCGTCTTGCCGAGCACGTCCTCGAGCGCGATGTTCGGGTCCTCGCTCAGCAGCTCGAGGTCGTATCGGAAGAGCCGGCCGAGCTCCTCGGTCGCCGTCATGCGATAGGGCAGGAGCGTATCGGGTCCGAGCGGCGTGGTGAGATGAACGAGCTTCTTGTCGCTGGCCATGACGGGCGTCCTCGCGGAATTGGGGCGGGCGCGAGCCCGGAGTTCGGTCGGCGGGAGACTATCGCATCGAGGAGGGCATCGTGACCGATGGCAGCGAAGCGGGCGCGCCCGCGGACGAGCGCGCCGGCCACCTCGCCCGGGCCCGCGCGGCGCACGAGCGCGGCGAGCTCGACGCGGCGGAGGCGGACTACCTCGCCGTGCTCGCGTCGGGGAGCGAGGAGCCGCGCGCGCTCAACGGGCTCGGCATCGTGAGCGAGGAGCGCGGCGATCGCGCCGCAGCCGCGCGCTGGTTCGAGCGCGCGCTCATCGCCGCTCCGGACGCGGTCCCCGTGCTGCTGAACCTGGGCGCGCTGCGCCACGAGCAGGGCGACCTCGACGCCGCGCAGCGCCACTACGCGCGCGCGCTGGCGATCGACGGCGACGCGCTCGCGCCGCTCCTGAACCTCGGGCGGCTGCTGTTCGATCGCGGCCGCATCGCCGACGCCGAGCCCGTGCTGCGCCGCGCCGCCGGTATCGCGCCCGGCGATCCGCTCGCTCAGCGCGCGCTCGGCATGGTGCTCTTCGAGCTCCAGCGCTTTGCCGAATCGCTCGCGTACTTCGAGCGCGTGCGCGCTCTCGCGCCGCGCGACGGCCGCGCCGCGTTCGACGTCGCCCGCGCGCTCGATGCCCTGGGCCGGCCGGACGAGGCCATCGCCGCGCTGCGCGAGTCGCTGGCGATCGAGCCGCGCTCGGTCGCAGCCCGCGAGCAGCTCGCGCTGCAGCTCGAGGCGGCCGGGCGCGCGGGCGAGGCGCGCGCACTGCTCGCGGACTGGCTCGTGCTCGAGCCCGCGCACCCCGTCGCGGCTCATCTGCTGGCCGCGCTGGGCGGCGCGCCCGCGCCCGAGCGGGCCTCCAGCGCCTACGTGCGCGCGACGTTCGACCGCTTCGCCGCCGACTTCGACGTGACGCTCGCCCGGCTCCAGTACCGCGCGCCGCAGCTGGTCGCGGACGCCGTGGCCGCGCACGCGGGCGAGCCGGCGGGCGCGCTCGATGCGCTGGATGCCGGCTGCGGAACGGGGCTGCTCGCGCCGCTGCTGCGGCCGTGGGCGCGCTGGCTCCTCGGGCTGGATCTCTCGGGCGCGATGCTCGAGCGGGCCCGGGCGCGCGGCGGTTACGACGCGCTCGTGCGCGCCGAGCTCGCGACGTTCCTCGAAGGCTGTGGCGCGGCGTTCGATCTCATCGCCGTCGCCGACACGCTGTGCTACTTCGGGTCGCTCGAGCGCCCGCTCGCGGCCTCGGCGCGGGCGCTCCGCCCGAGGGCGCTGCTCGTTTTCACGCTCGAGCGGCTCGAGGAAGCTGCCGCGGACGCGCCGCACCGGCTCCACACCCACGGCCGCTACGCCCACGCGGGCCGCTACGTCGACGATGTGCTTCGCAGTGCGGGCCTCATGGCGCTCGGCCGCGAGCGCGTGACGCTGCGGCTCGAGCGCGGAACGCCGGTCGGCGGCTGGCTGGTCGTGGCGCGGGCGCAAGGCGCTTGATCTTCGGTTGCGGGACGGCCTAAGCTGTCGGCGCGAAC
>Ga0335083_10000921_pt1 | contig 42080 bp, 45 predicted proteins | sample Lox_Sample_42_FD_206716 | JGI IMG/M metagenome (GOLD analysis project Ga0335083, IMG submission 206716) | Soil microbial communities from Loxahatchee National Wildlife Refuge, Florida, United States - Lox_Sample_4.2 | ecosystem: Environmental > Terrestrial > Soil > Wetlands | place: USA...
AAGCGAGGATGAGCAGCCAAACCGCGGCGACGTTGACGAGCGACAGCATCACTGCCGCGCTGCCGATGTCCTTGGCGCGCTTGGCAAGGTTGTGGTCGTCCAGCGACACGCGGTCCACGGTAGCCTCGACTGCGGAGTTGAGCAGTTCCACCACCAGCACCAGCAGCACGCTGCCCACCAGCAGCGCCCGTTCGACGCCCGTCGTGCCCAGCCACAGGCCGAGCGGCACCATGATCGCGGCAAGGAACAGTTCCTGGCGGAAGGCGTCCTCGTGGCGGGCGGCGGCGGACAGCCCGTCGATCGAATAGCCCGTGGCGTTGATCAGGCGCCGCAACCCGGTCTTGCCTTTATACGGGCTTTCCATCGCGGCGCCGAATGTAGCACGCGCCGGGGAAGCGGCGCGGCGCCTAGGCCGCCGGCGCGAGCGTGCGCAGCAGTTCTTCCTGCACCACGCGCGGCTTGCCGCGCCGCGAGGCGGGCGCCTCGTAGCCGCCTTCGGAATTCATGGTCCACGCCTGGCTGACATCGTCGAGATAGGCCTGCAATCCCTCGCGGATGACGCGCTGCTTGAGCACCGGGTCGAGCACGGGAAAGGCGAGCTCGATGCGGCGGAAGAAATTGCGGTCCATCCAGTCCGCGCTGGACAAGTAGACGTCGTCGGCGCCCTCGTTGTGGAAGCAGAACAGGCGCGCATGCTCGAGGAAACGCCCGACCACCGAGCGCACTCGGATGTTCTCCGACAGCCCCGCAACGCCCGGCCGCAGCGCGCAGACGCCGCGGACCAGAAGGTCGATCTGCACGCCGGCTTGCGACGCGGCGTAAAGCTCCTCGATCAACTCGGGCTCCAGCAGCGCGTTCATTTTCGCCATCACGCGCGCGGGCCTGCCCTCCTTGGCGATACGAACCTCGTTGCGCACCGCGGCGACCACGCGCTTGTGCAGCGTGAAGGGCGACAGCCACAGGTACTTCATGCGGCTCGATTTGCCAAGTCCAGTGAGCTGCTTGAACACCTCGTTGACGTCCGAGCAGATTTCCTCGCGCGCAGTCAGCAGCCCGAAATCGGTGTACTGGCGCGCCGTGCGCGGATGGTAGTTGCCGGTGGCAAGGTGCGCATAGCGCCGTAGCACGCTGCCCTGCGGGCCATCCTCACGGCGCACCACCAGCGCCATCTTGGCGTGCGTCTTGTGGCCGACGACACCGTAGACCACGTGCGCGCCGGCTTCCTCCAGGCGCGCGGCCCAGTTGATGTTCGCTTCCTCGTCGAAGCGCGCCATCAGCTCCACCACCACGGTCACTTCCTTGCCCTGACGCGCAGCTTCGATGAGGATGTCCATCAACTCCGAGTCCGTGCCGGTGCGGTAGACGGTCTGCTTGATTGCGATCACGCGCGGATCGGTCACCGAAGTACGAATGAATTCGATCACCGGCATGAACGATTCGTAGGGATGGTGCAGCAGCACGTCCTGCTTTTTCAGCACCGCGAAAACGTCCTTCTGGCCTGCGAGCGCAAGCGGCAGCGCCGGCTGGAACGCCGGGTACTTCAGCTCGGGCTTCTCCACGCGATCAGTCACTTCACGCAGGCGATAGAGGTTCACCGGACCGTCCACACGGTAGAGGTCCGTTTCCGAGAGCCCGAACTGCTGCAGCAGGAATTCGACCGTTTGCTGCGAGCAGTTGTCGGCGACCTCCAGCCGCACTGCGTCGCCGAAGTGCCGATGCAGCAGTTCGCCCTGGATCGCGATGCGCATGTTCTTGATTTCCTCCTCGTCCACGAACAGGTCCGAGTTGCGCGTGACGCGGAACTGGTGGCAGCCCTTGACCTGCATGCCGGAGAACAGCTCGTCGACGTGCGCGTGCAGGATCGAGGACAGGAACACGAAGGCGTATTCGGCGCCGGCGACGTCGGCCGGCAGGCGGATCACGCGCGGCAGGGCGCGCGGCGCCTGCACGATCGCGGCACGCGACTTGCGGCCGAAGGAATCGCGCCCTTCCAGCTCGATGGCGAGGTTCAGGGATTTGTTCAGCACGCGCGGGAACGGGTGCGCCGGATCGAGGCCGATCGGCGTCAGCACCGGCAGCAGTTCGCGCATGAAGTAATCGCGGATCCAGGTGCGCTGCGCGTCGGTCCATTCCTCGCGCTTGGGGAAAATCACGCCCTGCTTCGCCATCGCCGGTAGCAGCACGCTGTTCAGCAGCCGGTATTGCTCGCCCACCAGGGCGTGCGCCTGAGCCGAAACCAGCTCGAAAACCTCCGCCGGGCTGCGGCCATCCAAACCGGATTCCTTGATGCCCACCTTGACCTGTTCCTTCAGGCCGGCGACCCGGATCTCGAAGAACTCGTCCAGGTTGGAGGAGACGATGGTGAGGAAGCGCAGCCGTTCCAGCAGCGGCACCGAATCGTCCGCCGCCTGCGCCAGCACGCGCCGGTTGAATTCGAGCAGCCCGAGCTCGCGGTTCAGGAAATGCGATGGGGGAAGGTTCTTTTTGACCATGGCTACGGCGGGCGGGGAGCACTGCTGCTTCCGCTAGCCTACACCAGAAATATTGCAGCTACGTGAAAGCGCCCGGACACGCCGTTTGCCGAGAAATCCGCAGAGTGTTAGTTTTCAAGGCGATGGCACGCCCTGACTTGCTCGCTGCAGTCGATCTTGGTTCGAACAGTTTCCACCTGCAGGTCGGGCGCGTCGTCGGCGGCCAGATCTATCCCCTCGATACCCTGCGCGAAGTCGTGCGCCTCGGCGCCGGCTTGACCTCGGAAAAACGCATCGACCGCGCCACCCAGGCGCGCGCGCTGGAAGCGCTCGAGCGCATCGGCGAACGGCTGCGCGGGCTGCCGCGCAGCGCGGTGCGCGCGGTCGGCACCAATACGCTGCGCGTGGCGAAGAACGCGCCGCAGTTCCTGCGCGAGGCGCGGGCTGCTCTTGGCTTCCCGATCGAAGTGATCGCCGGCCGCGAAGAAGCGCGCCTGATCTACCTCGGCGTCGCGCACTCCATGCCGCCGGCGCCGAAGAAGCGCCTGGTGGTCGACATCGGCGGCGGTTCGACCGAGTTCATCGTCGGCAAGGGGCTGGAACCGCTGCTTACCGAAAGCCTCTACATGGGCTGCGTCAGCTACAGCCTCGCCTACTTCCCCGAGGGCAGGGTGGACAAGGGGCGCATGAAGAAGGCGGAACTCGCTGCACGCCAGGAACTGGAAGGCATCGAGCACGAATACCGCGGCGCAGGCTGGGAAGAGACTGTCGGCTCCTCGGGCACGGCGCGCGCACTGGAAACGATCTTGCGCGAAAACGGCTTCACCGACGAAGGCATCACGCTGGAGGGACTCGAGCAACTGAAGGCCCTGCTGATCAAGCACGAACGTGCCGACCCGGACCGCATTGCCGGCTTGCGCAAGGATCGAGTGCCGGTGCTGACCGGCGGCCTCGCCATCATGCTCGCTGCGTTCTCGGAGCTGGGCATCGAGAAAATGGCGGTCTCGGAGGGCGCGCTGCGGCACGGCGTGCTCTACGATTTGCTCGGGCGGGTACAGCACCGTGACATGCGCGAAGCCACCGTGGCGCAGTTCATGCGGCGCTACCATGCGGACACGACGCAGGCCGAGCGCGTGCGGTCGCTGGCGCTGAAAATATTCGACGCGATGAACCCGGAAAAAGAGGAGCCGGACACCGACCGGCTGCTGCTCGACTGGGCGGCGCGCCTGGCGGAAATCGGGCTGTCGGTGGCGCACGCGCAGTATCACAAGCACTCCGCCTACATCCTGTCGAACGCCGACATGCCGGGTTTCTCGCGAATGGAGCAGCAGCGTCTCGCCCGCATCGTGCTCGCGCACCGCGGCAAACTCGGCAAGATGCGGGATGAGGGCCTCGAAGGCAGCGACTGGGCCCTGGTATTCGCGCTGCGCATCGCGGCTCTGGTGCTGCGCAACCGGACCGACGCGCGCTTCCCGATGCTGCGCGTCGCCGGCGACAAGACCGGCTACAGCGTCGACCTGCCGCAGGCCTGGCTGGAGGAGAACCCGCTCGCCGCGGCGGCGCTCGAAACCGAATCGGAGCGCTGGGAGGCCGTCGACCTGCGCTTCTCGGTCCACAGCCTGTCGGAAAAGAAGGTCGCCCAGCTACGCGGCTGAGTTGCCGCTAGAGCAGGTCCGGGGCCATCACCGCGCGCAGCACCGCCTGGTGCCTGCCGTCCCGCTCGCGGTCGCTGATCCACCACAGGCCAGCCTTTTTCAGCGACCAATCTCCCTGAGCTCCGGAGAGCAGCATCGCTGCTACGCGGCCGAGATCGGGCTGATGTCCGACCACGACCACCGCGCCCTTGCGTGTTGGCCATCCCGCCGCTTCAAGGATGACCGCCGGGGCGGCGCCCGGCGCAAGGCGGTCCGAGATCCTGTATTTGACCCCGAGCGCGTCCGCAGTCTCGCGCGCGCGCCGCGCGGGACTGGCGACCACCTGGATGCGCGACGGCAGGCGCTTCATCAGCCACTCGCTCATGCGCGCGGCCTGCTTGTGGCCCTTGGCGGTGAGCTTCCTCTCGAGGTCGCGGCCGCCTTCTGCGGCATCCGCGTGACGCCAGAGAATCAGGTCCACGAGCTCATCCTAAACCCGCCACGCGTTGCGCGACTGGTGCAAGGCGTGCGGCCGGGAACCGCGCGCTGAAGCGGCTGCCTTTGCCGGGCACGCTGTCGATCCCGAGCGCCGCCTGGTGCCTGGCCAGCGCATGCTTCACGATCGACAATCCCAGGCCGGTGCCGCCGGTCTCGCGCGAGCGGCCGCGGTCGACGCGGTAGAAACGCTCGGTGAGCCGCGGCAGGTGTTCCGCGTCGATGCCGATGCCGTTGTCCTGCACCGAGAACTCGCCGCCATCTTCCGCCGATTGCCAGCGCAGGCGGATTTCCCCGCCGGCGGGCGTATATCTTACGGCGTTGCTGGCGAGATTCAGGAACGCGCTGGCCAGTTCCTTTTCCGCGCCGAGCAGGTCGTGGTCGCCTTTCATTTCCAGCGAAATCCGGTGCTTGCCGCCGGAGAGGGCCTCGGCCTCGGCGCGCACATTATGGAGAAGCGGACGCAGCGCGACGCGCGATGCGGTCGGCGGCGCCGGCGCATGCTCCAGCACGGAGAGCGTCAGCAGGTCGTCGATCAGGTGCTTCATGCGCTCGGCCTGGGGCGCCATCAGGCCGACGTAGTCGCGCACGCGCCCGGCATCCAGCTTCAGGTCCTGGATGGTTTCCAGGAACCCCGCGAGTACGGTCAGCGGCGTGCGCAGCTCGTGCGACACGTTGGCGACGAAGTCGCGGCGCATTGCCTCCAGCCGCTCGGTACCGGTAACGTCCTGCGACAGCAGCAGGTGCTCTTCATCGCCGAAGGAGACGATCTGCAGCGATAGCGTGCGCCCGCCGCCGGGGGAATTTACGCGCGCCGGCTCGGAATAGTCCGCCGCGCGCAGGTAATCGACGAAGCCGGGACTGCGCACCATATTGACGATCGGCTGGCCGCGGTCGCGCTCGGGGTCGAGGCCGAGCTGGTCGCGCGCCGCGTCGTTGCACCAGTCCAGGCGGTAGTCGGCATCCAGCACGGCAACGCCATAGGGCAGCGCCTGCGCACCGCGCCGCGAGCGCACCATCAGCTGCGCCAGCTCACGGCGGCGCTTTAGCAGCGCGCGGCGATGGCGATGCAGCAGGTTGAATACCTCGCCCCAGCTGCCCTCGGCCTCCGGCGGATCGTTTAGGCGGGGCTGCGACGCCCAGTGCCGCAGCTTGCGAAACTCGCGGAACTGGCGGTAAAGCAGGACCGCGAGTATCGCTACCGCGAAGGCAAGGACCGCTTCCAGCCAAGTCATTGGCTGCCCGTCAGCTCCGGGTGGTGGCGGGAACGTCCGTGCGCAGGGAATAGCCGCTGCCGCGCACCGTCTCGATCAGCGCGTCATGGCCGGTGGGCGTAAGTCCCTGCCGCAGGCGCCTGATGTGGACGTCGACCGTGCGCTCCTCGATGAACACGTGGTCGCCCCAGACCTCGTCGAGCAGCTGCGCGCGAGAGTAGACGCGGTTGGGGTGCGTCATCAGGTAGTGCAGCAGCCGGAACTCGGTCGGCCCGAAGCTGAGCGGCTCGCCGTTGCCGGTCACGCGGTGCGCCAGCGGGTCGATGCGCAGCCCGGCGATTTCCACTGGCACGTCGCCGTGCTGCGGCTTCCTTCGGCGCAGCACCGCGCGGATGCGCGCCACCAGTTCCTTGGTGGAAAACGGCTTGGTGATGTAGTCGTCGGCACCCGCTTCCAGCCCGGCGATCTTGTCCGGTTCCTCGGCGCGCGCGGTAAGGAAGATCAGCGGCAACTCGCGCGTGCGCGCGTCGCCGCGCAAGCGCCGCGCCAGCGCCACGCCCGACTGCCCCGGCAGCATCCAGTCGAGCAGCACCACGTCGGGCAGGATATCGGAAAGCAGGCGGCCGGCGTCCTCCGCCGACCGCGCGCGCAGCGTTTCGTAGCCAGCGTGCTCCAGATTGACTGCAACCAGCTCGAGGATTGCCGGTTCGTCCTCTACGATCATTACCGTGGCGGGCATGCGGCGGGGGCTTTCTTTCTATTTCTTGGCGATCTCGCGCTCGATATCGGCGAACGAGGTGTGGCGCACGTCGGTGCCCTTGACAATGTAAATCACCTGCTCGGCCACGTTCTTGGCGTGGTCGCCTATGCGCTCGATCGCCTTCGCCACCCAGACCGTTTCGACGGAAGTCGTGATGGTGCGCGGGTCTTCCATCATGTAGGTGATCAGCTGCCGCAGCACCGAGCGGAATTCGGCGTCGAGCTCCGAGTCTTCCTTGAGAACCTCGGCCGCGCTCGCCGCATCCAGGCGCGCAAAGGCGTCCAGCGCCTGGCGCAGCATCTTGACCGCGATCTGAGAGGCATGCCGGATCGCCGGAAAGCGCTGCGCGAGATGCGCGCTGCCTTCGTGGATCTTCTTCGCCATGCGGGCGATCTTCTTCGCCTCGTCGCCGACGCGCTCCAGGTCCGTCACGATCTTGCTGATCGCCATGATCAGGCGCAGGTCGCTCGCCGCGGGCTGGCGCTTGACGACGATGTGGTTGCAGGCGCCGTCAATCGCGACCTCGTAGCCATTGACGCGCGCATCGTTCTCGATGACCTGCTCGATCAGCGCCTGGTCGCCGGTGGAGAAAGCCTGGATCGCAGCCAGGATCTGCGCCTCCACCAGGCCGCCCATCTGCAGCACGCGCGTGCGCGTGGTATCGAGGTCGGTCTCGAACTGCTTGGAAATGTGCTCTGCGGTGCCCATGGCGCGTTTTCCTCGCGGTTTAGCCGAACCGGCCGGTGATGTAGTCCTCGGTCGCGGACTTCTTCGGCTTGATGAAGATGGTGTCGGTCACGTCGTATTCGATCAATTCGCCGAGGTACATGTAGGCGGTGAAATCGGAGACGCGCGCCGCCTGCTGCATGTTGTGGGTGACGATGACCACCGTATAGTCGTTCTTCAGCTCATGGATCAGTTCCTCGACCTTGGCGGTGGAGATCGGATCCAGCGCCGAGCAGGGCTCGTCGAGCAGCAGTACTTCCGGCTTGATGGCGATGCCGCGCGCGATGCACAGGCGCTGCTGCTGGCCGCCCGAGAGGCTCTGCCCGCTCTGCGAGAGCTTGCCCTTGACCTCGTTCCAGAGGGCGGCCCTGCCGAGCGCCCACTCGACGCGGTCATCCATCTCGCGCTTGCTCAAGTTCTCGAACAGGCGCACGCCGAAGGCGATGTTGTCGTAGATGGACATCGGGAACGGGGTCGGCTTCTGAAACACCATGCCGATCTTGGCGCGGATCAGCGAGACGTCCTGCTTGGTGGTCAGCAGGTTCTCGCCGTCCACCAGGATCTCGCCTTCGGCGCGCTGGTCCGGGTAGAGCGAGTACATGCGGTTGAAGGTGCGCAGCAGCGTCGACTTGCCGCAGCCCGACGGACCGATGAACGCGGTCACCTTGCCCTCCGGGATTTCCATGGTGACGTTCTTCAGCGCGTGGAAGCCGCCATAGTAGAAGTTAAGGTTCCTGATGCTCAGCTTGGACTTGAGCGAGGCGAGCGGAGCGGCATCGGGCGACGGATCGGCGCGCACCGCGGTGTGGATCATCGGCCGGGACACGGCTTGGGCGGCGCTGGTTTCCATTTCGGGCATCCTTTGCATCAGTCGGTCTTCCGGAACAGCGCGCGCGCCAGGATATTCAGCACCAGCACCGCGAGCGTGATCAGCGCGGCGCCGCCCCATGCGAGGCGGTGCCAGTTCTCGTAGGGGCTCATGGCGAACTGGAAGATCACCACCGGCAGGTTCGCCATCGGCGCGTTCAGGTTATTGGACCAGAACTGGTTGTTGAGCGCGGTGAACAGCAGCGGTGCAGTCTCGCCGCTGATGCGCGCGATCGCCAGCAGGACGCCGGTGAGGATGCCCGTGCGCGCGGCGCGGTAGGTGATCATGGTGACCATCTTCCAGACGGGGCAGCCGAGCGCCATGGCCGCTTCCCGAAGCGTGTTGGGCACGAGCTTCAGCATGTCGTCGGTCGTGCGCACCACGACCGGGATCACCAGCAGCGCGAGCGCGATTGCGCCGGCCCAGGCCGAGAAGTGTCCGACTCGCGCCACGTAGACCGAGTAGACGAAAAGGCCGATGACGATCGACGGCGCGGACAGCAGGACGTCGTTCAGGAACCGGGTGGCGCTCGCCAGCCAGCCGGACCGGCCGTACTCCGCGAGATAGGTTCCGGCGAGAATCCCAATCGGCGTACCGAGGAAGGTGCCGACCGAGACCATGACCAGGCTGCCGCCGATGGCGTTCGACAGCCCGCCGTCGGCACCGGGCGGCGGCGTCATCTGGTAGTACAGCGTCGCGCGCGCGAGCGCGGTACCGCCCTCGTAGAGAAGAACTCCAAGAATCCAGATCAGCCAGAACAGGCCGTACGCGAGCGCAAGGCTGGACACCGCAAGCAGGACAAAATTGACCAGCTTCCGGGAGCGGTAAATCCGGTTGCCGGCATTGATCACGCCAGGCTTCTGGATCACGGCACTCACGAGCGCGTTCCCTCCCCCCTGGCAAGCCGAAGCAGCAGAAGCTTTGCCAGAGCCAGCACAATGGTGGTTATCAGGAAAAGTATCAATCCGAGCTCGATGAGCGCGGAAAAATACAAGTCGCCGACCGCCTCCGTGAATTCGTTGGCAAGGGCGGACGCAATACTGTTGCCCGGGGCCATGAGCGACGCGGCCAGGCGATTTGCATTGCCGATCACGAAGGTCACCGCCATGGTTTCGCCGAGGGCGCGCCCCAGGCCCAGCATGATTCCGCCGATTACGCCGACCTTCGTATAGGGCAACACCACCCGCCAGACGACCTCCCAGGTCGTGGCACCGAGGCCGTAGGCCGACTCCTTCAGCATCGGCGGCACGATCTCGAACACGTCGCGCATCACCGCCGTGATGAAGGGAATCACCATGATTGACAGCACCACGCCGGCCGTGAGCATGCCGATGCCGATCGGCGGGCCGGCGAACAGCGCGCCGGCGAACGGCACGCTGCCGAGCGTCCTGATGAGCACCGGCTGGATGTAGGTCTGGAACAGAGGCACGAACACGAACAGGCCCCACATTCCATAGATGATCGAGGGAATCGCAGCGAGCAATTCTATCGCGGTGCCGAGCGGGCGCTTCAGCCAGGCGGGCGACAATTCGGTGAGAAATAGCGCGATCCCGAAACTGACCGGCACGCCGATCGCCATTGCCACCAGCGAAGTCACGAGCGTTCCAAAAATCGGCACCAGCGCGCCGAACTGCTCCTGCACCGGATCCCAGTCCGAGCTCCAGATGAACGAAAAGCCGTATTTCCGCAGCGTCAGCTGGCTGCCTATTGCCAGGGACGCGAGGATCGCCAACAGCAGGCTGAAGACGAGAAACGCGAAAAACCGCGTCAGCCACTCGAATGCCGTATCCATCCATGGCGCCGAGCGCGCCGGGCGGGAGCCTTGGGGATCGCTCGTCACGGTCGGGCTGATACCAGCTTGGGATCCGTTCAGCGTGCCAGCGGACATGGAATGATCAAGCGAGTTGAATTTTAAGGGGTCGCACACCGATCCGAACGAAAAGAGAGCGGCTCGCACCGCCCTCTTTTCAGATCAACGACTTGGCGCCGGGCGCTCAATAGACGGTCTTGCCCGAAGCGTCCTTGATTTGCTTCCAAACGCTCCGTATCTGGTTGACTACCGCGTCCGGCATCGGAATGTAATCGAGCTCGGATGCCATCTGGTCGCCGTTCGCGTACGACCATTCGAAGAACTTGAGAACCTGCTTGGCGTTCTCCGGATTGGACTGAACCTTGTGCATCAGGATGAATGTTGCGCCGGCAATCGGCCAGGAATCCTTGCCGGGCGCATCGGTCAGGATCATGTACATGCCGGGCGCCTGTTTCCAATCGGCGCCCGCCGCCGCGGCCATCACCGCTTCCGGGGTCGGCGAGACGACGCTGCCATTGCGGTTGACCATCTTGGCGAACGTAAGCTTGTTCTGCTTCGCGTAGGCGGATTCGACGTAGCCGATCGCCCCGTCGATGCGGCCGACGTAGTTGGCGACGCCTTCATTGCCCTTGCCGCCAACGCCCGTGGGCCACTTCACAGAGGTGCCCTCGCCGACGCCCGATTTCCAGTCCGGGCTCACCTTGGACAGGTAGTTCGTAAAGATGAAAGTCGTGCCGGAGCCATCCGACCGGTGCACAACGGATATTGCCTGGTCCGGCAGCGCCACGCCCGGATTATTGGCCTTAAGGGCCGCGTCGTTCCACTTCGCGATCTTGCCCAGGTAAATGTCCGCAAGCTGAGCCGGCGTCAGCGTGATCTGTCCCGAACCCACGCCCTTCAGGTTGAACACCGGAACGACGCCGCCCATGACCGTCGGAAACTGCAGCAAGCCGTCCTTGTCCAGCTGTTCGGGCTGCAGCGGCATGTCCGATGCGCCGAAGTCAACGGTCTTCGCGGTGATCTGCTTGATGCCGCCGCCCGATCCTATCGACTGATAATTGAGCCCGACGCCGGTGGATTTTCTGTAGGCATCCGCCCATTTGGCGTATATCGGGTAAGGAAAAGTCGCGCCGGCGCCGGTGATATCGCCCGCCACAGCACTGCCGGAAATCGCAGCGGCTGCGATGGCGCCTATCAGCGAAGCCCGAAAGCTGAGTTTGAACATGGATTCCCTTTCTTTGCGGATATGTGAAATAACCTGCCGCACCTTATCGGTCGCGTGTGACAGTAAGATGACAACAGCCGGAACATCGATGGCTCCGGGGGTAAAATTCCCACCTGCTTTTCCGAACTGGTCGATCCGGAGAAACCCATGAATTCGCCCAAGCAGGCGGGCCTGCCGCCGCTCCCCCTGAAAGATCCCAAGCTGTTCCGCGAGCAGTGCTATCTGGACGGTGCCTGGACCGGCGCCGATTCGAAGAAGACGTTCGCTGTCCACAATCCCGCAACCGGCGAGGCGATCGGCGGCGTGCCCGACCTGGGCGCAGCGGAAACCAGGCGCGCCATCGAGGCCGCCGAGCGAGCGCTGCCTGCCTGGCGCGCGAAGACCGCGAAGGAACGCGCAGCGATCCTGCGCAAGTGGAACGACCTGATCCTCGCCAACTTGGACGACCTCGCGCTGATCCTCACCTCCGAGCAGGGCAAGCCGCTCGCCGAGGCCAAGGGCGAGATCCAGATCGGCGCCGCCTACATCGAATGGTTCTCGGAAGAAGCGAAGCGCATCTACGGCGACACCATCCCTACGCCCTGGGCCGATCGGCGCATCGTCGTCGTCAAGCAGCCGGTCGGCGTATGCGCGGCGATCACGCCGTGGAACTTCCCGCACTCGATGATCACCCGCAAGATCGCCCCGGCGCTCGCGGCCGGCTGCACCGTGGTGCTGAAACCCGCGGAACAGACGCCCTACTCCGCGCTCGCACTGGCGGAGCTCGCCGAGCGCGCCGGATTCCCCAAGGGGGTGATCAATATCCTCACTGGCGATGCCCCTGCGATCGGCGGCGAGATGTGCGCCAACCCGGCCGTGCGCAAGGTTTCGTTCACCGGTTCGACCGAGGTCGGCCGCCTGCTGATGAAGCAGTCCGCGCCGACGGTGAAGAAAATTTCCCTGGAACTCGGCGGCAACGCGCCATTCATCGTTTTCGACGACGCCGACCTTGACGCCGCGGTCGAGGGCGCGATGGCGTCGAAGTACCGCAACAGCGGCCAGACCTGCGTCTGCGCCAACCGGCTGTTCGTGCACGACAAGGTCTACGACAGGTTCGCCGAAAAGCTGGTCGCCAAGGTGAATTCGCTGAAGGTGTCGCCCGGCACCGAGGCCGGCGCGACGCAGGGCCCGCTGATCGACCTGGCCGCGCTCGCCAAGGTCGAGGACCACGTCGCCGACGCCACCTCCGGCGGCGCGAAGGTGCTCGCGGGCGGCAAGCGCCACGCGCGCGGCGGCACCTTCTACGAGCCGACCGTGCTCGCCGACGTGAAGCCCGGCATGAAGATTTTCCGCGAGGAGACCTTCGGCCCGGTGGCACCGCTATTCCGCTTCAAGACGGACGAGGAAGTGGTCGATCTCGCCAACCGCACCGAATACGGCCTGGCGGCCTACTTCTACAGCCGCGACATCGGCCGCGTCTGGCGCGTCGCCGAAGCGCTCGACTACGGCATGGTCGGCGTAAATTCGGGTCTGATCACCACCGAGGTGGCGCCCTTCGGCGGCGTCAAGCAGTCCGGCCTCGGTCGCGAAGGCTCCAAGTACGGCTGCGAAGAATTCATCGAAGTGAAGTACATCTGCATGGGCGGCGTATAGCGGTGGCTAACGGCGAAGAGTTCAAGGACGACTTCCGCAAGGCGCTGCCGCCGGAACTGGTGCAGCGCCTGTCGCGCATATCGCCCTGGCGCTCGGCCTGGTCGGTGGCGCAGGAATTCCTGGTGCTCCTGGCGCTGATCGCCGTGGCGCTCGCCTGGTGGACGCCCTGGGTCGTGATCCCCTGCGTGCTCCTGATCGGCGCACGCCAGCATGCACTGTTCGTGCTTGCGCATGAGTCGGCGCACTACCGTTTGTTCGAGGGACGCTGGCTGAACGACCTCATCGGGCGGGTCTGCGCCACGCTGCAGGGGCTCTCCATGCGCACCTACCGCGTGATCCACCGCCTGCACCACAATAACCTCTATACCGAACTCGACCCGGACACCGCGCTGCACGGCGGCTACCCCAGGGGCAAGGCCTATCTGGCCAGGAAACTGCTGAAGGACCTCACCGGCTTCACCGCCTGGAAGACCTACGCCTATTTCCTCGGCGGGGCGCCCGCGCTGAACACCGCCACCAAGGTCGCGATCCGGCCGCTCGACGACACCTCGGCGAAGCTCCGGGAAGAAGCCAGGATCGACAGGAACACCGTCATCGCCGTTCACGCATTGTTGTTGTTCTTCTTTTTATCGACTGGCTTCATTGTCGAATATCTTGTTCTCTGGATTCTCCCGCTCCTGACGGTTGTTCAGGCAATCCTGAGATTGCGCGCGATCGCGGAACATGGCGCGACCACCGATTTTTCCTCGCCGCTCACCGCGGCGCGCACCAACCTGGTCCCGGCCTGGCTTGGCTGGCTCCTGTTTCCGCACAACGTCAACTACCACATCGAACACCATCTCTACGCCTCTGTGCCCCAGTACAACCTGCCAGCGCTGCATCGGGAACTGGAGAGCCGGGGCCTGCTGGACGGCGCGGAAGCGGTCCCTTTCTCTGCCACGCTCGGGAAGATCTTTGCCGACAGGGCTGCACCGGCCGCCGCGGCGGCAGCGCGCTAGCACTTTCCGACAGCGACTCCAGGAAGGCCACCAGATCCGACGACTCCCCGGCGCTCAGGTGCAGGGGTTTGAGCAGCTTCTCGCTGTCGGCGTGCAGGCGGTCGGGATCGATTTCGGAGTAGTGGCGCACCACATCTGCCAGCGTCGCCAGGCTGCCGTTGTGCATATACGGCGCCGTCTTCCCGACGTTGCGCAGCGACGGCACCTTGAATTCACCGAAATTGCGGTGTTCCTCCGCCAGCTGCCGCGTCTTGATCGCGCTTTGACCACTGGCATCGTCGTTGTAGACGCCCAGCAGATTGAGCGGGTTGGCCTGCAATTTCCGGATGCCCGCATAGCGCCCCGCGTCAACGCCGCCCTTGATGAAAAATGGTATGCCGGTGTCGTGGAATTCGCCGTTGGTGAACTCCGGCCCGGCATGGCAGGCACTGCAGTTGCCGCGGCCGACGAATATGCGCAACCCCCGCTGCGCCGCTTCCGGATATTTTTTCATCGACGCGAGATCGCCAGCAGCCAGCGCGTCGCGGAACTCGTCGAACGGCGTTCGGCCGCTCACCAGCGTCTCTTGGAACGCGGCCAGCGCCTTGCCGACGCCCGCGAGCACCGCTTCGTCCGCCGCGGGGAGCGGCGCGCCGAAGATTTTCTGGAAACGGCAGGAAAGTTCGGCATCGCCTCGCACCAGTGCCGCCACCTGCGCCGCGCCGCCCCCCATCTCGCGCGGCTCCAGGATCGGCCGCACGCTCTGCGACCAGAGCGAGTCCCCGGCGCCATCCCAGCCGAACCAGCGGTGATAGCGCACATCCAGCAGGCCCTGGGTATTGCGATCGACCTCCGCGAGGCCGAAGGCGCGTGCGCGGCCGTCCTGCCAGCCGCGGAACGGCGCATGGCAGGTCGCGCACAGCACCTTGCCGGAGGGCGAAAGGCGCGGGTTGAAGAACAGGCGCTCGCCCAGTTCCACGGCCTCTGGATTGCCCGAGGCGCGGTTGCTGGGATCGCGCGCCCATGGGGCGGGCCAGGGGCCATGGCGCAGGATGGCGCGCGTTTCCGCTTCCGAATATTCCGGGACCTGCGCCTCCGCTGTGGCCGCGCAAAGCAGCAGCGCAACAACCAGAACGCGGATCACTCGACTTGGACGCTGTGGGTCAGCCGCTCGGCGCCGAGGTCGAAGATGAATTCCCAGCGCCCGGGCATGTGGAACAGCCAGCCCTCCGAATGGAAGCGGCCGGGGCCCAGCGTGACGACCTTGATCCGGTAGTTCATGCCATGGCGATGTTCCGGCATGCGCGCGTCAAATTTGACGCGCTCCATAACCACTTCACCGTGCTTCGGGCAGGCCGCGAGTTCCAGGGCAAAGGGTTTGCCGACCGCAATTTTTGCGGGAATGGTCCAGTAGGAGATCGCCAGCCGCTCGGATTCGACGCGCGTGCCCGGCGGCAACTCGCAGCCGAGCGCGGAACCGCAGAATGCCAGCGCGCCGAGCGCGAAGCGGGCGAGCGCGCGTGCGGCCGGCCGGCACATCGCCAAGCCCGAACGGGGCCTATTCTTTCGCGCCGCCCTGCTGCAGCAGTGCAACCAGCGCGGCGCCCGCGCTACCGCGCGCCTTGGCGATCGAAAGCGCCGTGGCGCCGCCCCAGGAACGCAAGTTCGGATCTGCGCCCTTCTGCAGCAGCATCGCCGCCATGGCAGCATCGCCGTTGCCGACCGCAACCATCAGCGGCGTCATGCCGTCGGACTGGCGAGCGTCGGGAGACTTGCCATCGTCGAGCAACTGCTTGACGGCCGCGCGGTCGCCCATGACTGCAGCAGTGACCACGTCGTTGTAGCTCGTATAGAGCTCGCGGATATTCGCGGGACGGCGGTAACCGACCGGTGCGGCAGGCGTCGCCGGCGCGCTGGCGGCCGGTTTCTCGGCAGGTGCCTGCGGCTCAGCCTTGGCCAGCGGTTCGGGCGCGGGTTCGGGTGCCTTGGCTGCCGCCGCTCCGCGACTGGCCAGCGCTAGCGGCGCCACGGCCTTGCCTAGCTCACTGCCGCGGCTGACCAGCACCGTCTTGATGGCACCGGCGAGCTGGTCCGAACCCCAACGGCCGGTATCCGTGTCCAACAGTTTCAGATACTCGGACAGTTCCGCGTCGCTCACGTCCCGGTAGATGACGTTCTGCAGGCTCCTGAAGTTGCCGCGCGCCTGGCTGCGCATGGTGTTCAACTGTCCAGCGACGGACTCGCGCGCTTCCTTCGGCACCTTCTTGCCGGCTTTCTGCAGCGAATCGAGCATCACATCGACCATGTCGCGCGCCATCGCGCTCGCCAGTTCGCCGCCCAGCTCGGAGGCGTGCGTCACCTCGTCGATCGCCTGGATCAGCTTCACGCGTGCCACCGGTGGAGGATTCTTGCGGAAATTCTCCGAAGCGTCCTTCACTACGTCGGCGGGCAGAGGTCCTGATTCGAGTCCCGCCATCTTGAGCGCGACGGGCTGGCGCAGCAATTCGAGGAAGCGCGCCATGCGCTCGGCGTCCAGGTTGCTCTTCATATTGGCCGCGATATCGGCAGTCATCTTCGCCGGATCCAAGCTGCGCCCGAGGATATCGTTCACGGCGGCCTCGTCGCCGCCGGCCTTGAGCATGGTTTCGCGGCTGAAAACCAGCATCTGCCCGCGCAGCCCGGAAGCTTCGATCACCGCGGCAATCAGCTTGTCCGGATCCGTGGGAATCGGTTTGGCCGCGGGCTTCGCCGCGGCCGGGGCTGCGGCAGCGGTTTGGGGCGCGCCGCCTTGCTTGCCGGCATCTGCCTTGGCAGCATCGGCCGCTTTCGCTGCGTTGGGCCCCTTGGCTGGTTCCGCTACCTTGGCGGCGGGACGCGGGGGCGGCGCCTCATCCTGGAAAAGGAAGAACCAGGCGCCCGCGCCCGCTGCCGCGAGTAATACCACGACGCCAGCAAGAATTTTCGTCCGTTTGCTCATTTCGATGGCCATACGCAATCCTCCGGCATGTGCAATCCTCCCTTCAGACCGCCACGCATACGGGGGATGATACCTGCGCGCGCGCGTCCTAGCGAATCCGCGCCGGGAATCGCGCCGCAGGCATGAGGTAGACTTTTGCCATGGCCAATGAACACATTGCCGCGTTGAAAAACGTGGCGCTCTGCGGGGCGCTGTCGGCGCCGGAGCTCGAGGCAATTGCCGCAATTGCCGAGGCGCGCACTATTGCCGCCGGACGGGACCTGTTCCGCGAGTCCGATCCGGGCGAGGGCCTGTTCCTCATCATCGCGGGAGAAGTCAGCGTCATCAAGCGAGGCGCGGGCAGCGAACATTCGCTCGCTCGCCTGGGGGCAGGCGGCGTGCTGGGCGAAATGTCGCTGGTGACGGCCGAACCGCGTTCGGCGACCTGCCGCGCGCTCGCCGAGACGCGCGTGCTGTACCTGCCGGCGGCACGTTTTCGCGGCATGCTCGACGCCGGCTCGATCGCCGCGCACAAGATCGTCGCTGCGATCGCCGAGGTGCTCGCGCGCCGTCTCGCGACGATGAACGGGATGGTCCTGGATTTTGCCGAAAAACCCGCCGCCGCTGCCGGCGCCCGTTCGCCGCTCAAGACGCAGGATCTGCGCGAACTGCACCGCACGATGCAGGTCTGGTCTTTCTAATCCCCTGCCGGGATATTCCTAGACGTTGAAGCGGAAGTGCATGACGTCGCCGTCGCGCACGATGTATTCCTTGCCTTCGACGCGCAGCTTGCCTGCCTCCTTTGCGCCATTCTCGCCCTTGTTGGCGACGAAATCTTCGTAAGACGTGACTTCCGCGCGAATGAAGCCGCGCTCGAAATCGGTATGGATCACGCCGGCGGCCTGCGGCGCGGTGGCGCCCACCGGCACGGTCCAGGCGCGCACCTCCTTCGGTCCCGCCGTGAAATAGGTCTGCAAGCCTAGCAGCTGGTAGCCGGCGCGGATCACGCGCGCGAGGCCCGGTTCGTCCATTCCCATGTCGGCCAGGAACAGCTTCTTGTCCTCGTCGGACATATCAGCGATCTGCGACTCCATCGCGGCGCAAATCGCCACTACCGGAGCCCCCTCTTGCTTCGCGTGCGCTTCCACGGCAGCGAGCAGCGGGTTGTCCTTGAAGCCGTTCTCCGCGACGTTAGCGACGTACATGGTCGGCTTCATGGTGAGCAGGAAGAGCGGCTTCAGGACCACGAGCTCCTCCTTCGACCAGGCCACGGAACGCACCGGCCGGCCCTGGTCGAGTGCGACGATCGCCTTCTCCAGCACGGCGACCAGCCGCTGTGCTTCCTTGTCGCCCCCGGTCTTGGCAACCTTCGCGTTTCGCGACAGCTGCTTCTCGGCCGCGGCGAGATCCGCCAGCGCGAGTTCGGTGTTGATCACTTCGATGTCGGAGAGCGGGTCGACCCTGTTCGCGACGTGGATGACGTTCGCGTCCTCGAAGCAGCGCACCACGTGCACGATGGCGTCGGTTTCTCGGATGTTGGCGAGGAACTGGTTGCCGAGGCCCTCGCCCTTGGACGCGCCGGCGACCAGCCCGGCGATGTCGACGAATTCAACCGCGGCCGGGATCAGTTTTTGCGGCTTTTCGATGGCAGCGAGTCCCGCCAGGCGAGGATCCGGCACCTCAACGATGCCGACATTGGGCTCGATGGTGCAGAACGGGTAGTTCTCCGCCGCGATGCCGGATTTGGTCAGCGCATTGAACAGCGTGGACTTGCCCACGTTCGGCAGGCCCACGATCCCGCAGCGCAGGCTCATTTCTTGTTTTTCGAGAACAGCGACCCGAATAGGCCCTTGGCCGCGGGCTTCTCGGGTGCGGCTTCAAGCCTGGGTTCGGGCTGCTTCGCTTCTGCCGTCTTCCCTTCAGTTTTCCTCGGCTCAGGCTTCTTCTCGGCCGATTTTTTCTCCGCGGCTTTTTCTTTCTCTACGCTGTGCAGCTTCAGCATCGCTCCCTGCATGTCACCCGACAGGCACAGCGGCAGCACCTCGATGGCGCGCGTGATGGCGTCGTCGATCGCCTCGCGGTCCGCGGCCGAAGGCTTCTGCAGCACGTAGTCGACGACCGCGTTGCGGTCGCCCGGATGACCGATGCCCAGGCGCAGGCGCCAGTAGTCGTGCGAGCCGAGGCGGTGCGAGATGTCCCGCAGCCCGTTATGGCCGGCGATGCCGCCGCCCTGCTTCATCTTCGCCACCCCGGGCGCGAAGTCGAGCTCGTCGTGCACGACCAGGATTTCCGCGGGCGGGATCTTGAAAAACCCGGCCAGCAACTGCACCGCATGCCCGCTCGCATTCATGAAGCTCTGCGGCAGCACCAGCCAGGCGCCATTGTCGGCAAGCCGCCCGACCAGCGCCTGGTACTTGCCGTCCTTGCGCAGTGTCACGCCCGACTGCAGGGCGTAGCGCTCCGCCAGCCAGAAGCCGGCGTTGTGGCGCGTGCGTTCGTACTCCTTGCCCGGATTGCCCAGGCCAACAACGAGGCGTATGGCGCCGGGCAAGGCTTACTTCTTCTCTTTCTTCTCGGCCGCGTCTCCACCCGCTTTGCCGCCCTTGTCGCCAGGCTTGGCCGTCGCCTTGTCGCCGGGCTTGGCCGCCTTGTCGCCGCCAGCTGCCGCCGCATCCTTGTCGGGCGCGGCCTGCTCGGTCGTCGGCACTTCGCCCGCCGGCACGGCTTCTGCCGCGACTTCCTCTTCCTCGGTGATCAGCACCGGCTGGATGACGGTCGCCACCGCCGGGTTCTCGCCGCGGTGGAGCACCGCCTCGACGCCCTTCGGCAGTTTCAGGTCCTTGACGTGGATCGAGTGGCCGATCGTGAGATGGCCCATGTCCACCTCGATGAACTCGGGCAGGTCGTCCGGCAGGCAGCTGATGTTGAGTTCGTTGACGATGTGGTTCGGCACGCCGCCCTGCTCCTTCACGCCGGGGGACTTGTCGGCATTGACGAAGTGCAGCGGCACCTTCATGTGGATCTTCTTGTCCTTGGCGACACGCTGGAAATCGATGTGCTGCACGTGCCCTTTCCAGGGGTGCATGTTGAACGCGCGCAGCAGCACTTGCTCGGCGGAATCGTCGAGCTTGAGCGTGATGATCGACGCGTGGAACTTCTCGTTCGACAGGTGCTGGTAGAGCTCCTTGTGGTTGAGCTCGATGTTCACCGCGTCCTTTTCGCCGCCGTAGACGATGCCCGGGACGCTGCCCGAGCGGCGGAGACGGCGGCTCGCACCCGTCCCTTGCGCCTCGCGCTTGCGCGCATTGATTTCAATTTTCATCGTGGTACTCCCTTGGTAATTCGCCAGGTCCGCGACCAGACACAGGCGAGGTTGAAAAGCAGAGGTTGAAAAAACTATTCTATGAACAGCGAACTCACCGAGTCCTCGGTGAATATCCTGAGTATGGTTTCCGCGAGCAGCCCCGCCACCGACAGGCTGCGGATCTTCTTGCAGGCGCGTGCATCGTCGCGCAGCGGGATGGTGTCGGTGACCACCAGTTCGTCCATCGCCGACTCGGCGATGCGCGCTACCGCGTTGCCCGACAGGACCGCATGCGTGCAGTAGGCGACCACCTTGACCGCGCCCTCGGCCTTGAGCACCTCGGCCGCCTTGCACAGCGTGCCGGCGGTGTCGACCATGTCGTCCATGATCACGCAGGTGCGGCCCTTGACCTCGCCGATCACGTTCATGACTTCCGACACGTTGGCGCGCGGGCGCCGCTTGTCGATGATCGCCAGGTCGGACTCCAGGCGCTTGGCGAGCGCGCGCGCGCGCACCACGCCACCGACGTCGGGCGAGACCACGATCAGGTTTTCATAGCGCTGCTTCCAGACATCGCCCAGCAGCACCGGCGCGGCGTAGATGTTGTCGACCGGCACGTCGAAGAAGCCCTGGATCTGGTCCGCATGCAGGTCCATGGTGAGCACGCGCGATACGCCGACCGAGGTCAGCATGTTGGCGACCACCTTGGCGCTGATGCCGACGCGCGCCGAGCGCGGGCGGCGGTCCTGGCGCGCGTAGCCGAAATAGGGCATCGCGGCGGAAACGCGGGCGGCGGAGGAACGCTTGAGCGCGTCCACCATCACCATCAGCTCCATCAGGTTGTCGTTGGTCGGCTGGCAGGTCGACTGCAGCACGAACACGTCCTTGCCGCGCACATTCTCCATGATCTCGACCATCACTTCGCCGTCCGAGAACTTGCCGACCACCGCGCGCCCGAGCGACATGTTCAGGTGCTTGGCGACGTCCTGCGCGAGGCGCGGGTTCGCGTTGCCGGCGAACACCATCAGTCGGTCCATCGCCGCGTGCGGGGTAAGGGGGTTCATGTGAGCAGGATGGCTGGGGCGCTAGGATTCGAACCTAGGAATGCCGGAATCAAAATCCGGTGCCTTAGACCAGCTTGGCGACGCCCCATCCGAAAGCAATTCATTGAAAGTGAGCCCAGTCGTGCAGCGGGTGGTGCTCCAGACCCCGCGCGACGAAGCCCCGCATGGCCGCCGGCAGTTCCTTGTACAGGGCGTCCGCATCCTCTCGGCGCGCAAACTCGGCGAACACGCAGCTCCCGGATCCCGTCATGCGCGGAACGAACGAGCCCCGCGAGACGTGTTGCTTCAGCCACGCGAGATGTTCCGCGATTTCGGGATATCGGCGCAGCGCGCTGGCCTCGAGATCATTGCGGCCCTGTCCCGACAAAAAGGGCGGTATTTTGAGCGGTTTCGTATCCCGTGTCAACGCAGCATCCGAGAAGATTTCCTTCGTGGAAACCGGGACTTGTGGTGTCAAAACCAGGTACCAGGCAGGGCCCAAATCGAGCGCTTCCAGGCGCTCGCCGACGCCCTCGCCAAGCGCGCCGCGGCCGAACAGGAAGACCGGTACGTCGGCGCCCAAGCGCAGGCCGAGTTCCATGAGTTCTTCCGGCGTGAGATGCAGGCGCCAAAGCCGGTTCAGTACCCACAGCACCGTCGCCGCGTCCGAGGAGCCGCCGCCGAGGCCGCCGCCAACCGGCAGCGTTTTCTCAAGCGCCAGGTCGGCGCCCTGCCGCGCACCGGTCGCGGTTTTCAGCAGGCGCGCGGCGCGCACGCAGAGGTTTGCCTCGCCAAACTCGCCGGCAAAGCGGATCTCGCCATCCGCGCGCGCGCGGATGCCGACGCGGTCGCTGCGGTCGATCAGCCGGAACACCGTCTGCAGTTCGTGCATTCCCGCATTGGGTCCATCCAGGCGGCGTCCCAGCACATGCAGGAAGAGGTTCAGCTTGCCCGGCGCGGGATACCACGCCAGGGACGGATCTATTTCCATTCCGACACAGCGAGCCGCAGTTCCAGCCCCGGGTAGGTCAGCTTTAGGCGGGCCGGCAACGCGCCCTGGTAGGCCTGGTACTCGATCGTCCAGCCCGACTGCTCCAATTCCGCCAGGCGGCCCGCGGCGTCCGTGCGCTTGCGGGTGGGCGGCGGCAGCGGCGCCGCGCGGCCGCGCACCCAGTCGGCCAGGCCAAGCAGCGGCAGGCGGAAGCCAAGTATCTGCTCGGTAAGCGATTCGGCGTCGGCGGCTCGGAATTCGCGCCCGTCCTGCGTCGCCAGCGTGAACTCGTCGCCCGCGCGCGTGAGGCGTGCAATCCCCTGGCCGAAGGGCGTGGTCAACAGCATTTCGTCACTGCGCTCGCCGTGGCGCCAGGCGACGTTGCCGCTGCCGGCGTCGTCGCGATAGCGCACCGCGATGCGGCCGGAGAGTTCGAACTCGGCATTGGCCGCCGGCATGAGGAATCCCGGCGTGCTGCATGCCGCGAGCAACAGCATCGCGGCGGCGGCGAAAAGACCTCTCACTGACTAGGGAACGAAACGCTTGAGCGTTTTCTGCAGCGTATCGTTGTCGGGGCTCGTCTTGAGCGCTTCCTGCCAGACGCGCTGCGCCTCGCCGCGCTCGCCGAGCTCCCACAGCACCTCGCCCAGGTGCGCGCCGATCTCGCCGTCCTGGCGGCCCTGCCAGGCGCGCCGCAGCTGGGCGGCGGCGCCCTTCAGGTCCCCCATGCGGTACAGTACCCAGCCCATCGAGTCGACGATGAAAAAATCGTCCGGCGAAAGCTGGAGCGCCTTTTCGATGAGTTTTTTCGCCTCCGGCAGGCGCACGTTGCGGTCCGCGAAAGAGTAGCCGAGCGCGTTGTAGGCGTGCGCATGGTCGGGCCGCAGCTGGATCAGCCGCATCAGCCTCTCCTCGAGCACGTCGAAGCGGTCGATCTTCTCCGCCGTGAGGGCCTGGTCATACAGCAGGTCGGGCTGGTCGGGGGTCTTGTCGAGCGCGTGGCCGAGCAGGTCGAAGGCTTCCTGGTTCATGTTGGCGTCGCGCAGCAGCTGCGATTCGGCGACCAGCAGCTGCACGCGCTGCGGTTCGCCCTGCGTGCTGGTATTGCGCAGGTACGCGCGCGCCTCGTCGAGCCTGCCCAGTTTGGCGATCGCGTTGGCGGTGCGCATGCGCGCCGGCAGCACATACTCGCCGCGCTGGATCGTCTTGTACCACTCGATCGCGCGCTGCCAGTTCCTCTGCTCCTCTGCAATCTGGCCGAGCGTGTAGCGCACCGCATTGGCGTCGCGGTAGTTCAGCTCCAGCAGCCGATTCATGTTCGCTTCGGCGATCCCGTATTCCTTCACCTGCACGGCGAGCAGGCCGACCGCGTAGATGGCGTCGACGTCGTTGGGGAAGCGCTTGAGGATGTTCTCAAATTCGCCGCGCGCTTCCGCATTGCGCCTGTCGAGCACCAGCAGGCGCGCGTAATTCAGCCGCACATCGCGCGAATCCGGATACTTCTCGAGGAAACCTGCCAGCCGCTTGGCCGCCTGCTCGGGCGAGTTCCGCTGCAGCAGCTGCGCTTCGAACACCGCCGCGATCTCCCAGTCCGGCCGCAGCTCCGAGGCGCGCTGCAATTCGGCCAGCGCCAGCTTGTCGTCGTTGGCGGCGCTCGCCGCCTGCGCCACCGCGAAATGCGCCTGCGGCAGCGACGGATAAGCTTCGGCGAGCTTGCGCACCACGCGCAGGTTGGCCGCCGGATCCCCGCTGCCGCCGAGCAGCCGCCCGATCTGCATGAAAATGTTCGGCGCGGCATTGGCGTCCGCGGCGAGCAGTTTCGCGATGTAGGGTTCGGTCTGCTCGACCCGCTTGGAGGCCACCAGCAGCACGACCACGGTTTGCAGCGCCTGCAGCGAACCCGGATCGGCTTCCAGCCAGATGCGCGCTGCCTCCAGCGCGAGCTCGGGCATGCGCGCGAAATTGGCGATCTGGACTGCGCGCTGCGCAACGCGCGGATCGCGCGTGCGCTTGGCCAGGTCGACGTAGGTCTGCGCAGCAAACGCCGGACTGCCGCGCTGCGCGGCGATCTCGCCGAGCAGGAAGTCGTACAGCATCGGTGCCGTCAATTCCTGCAGCGGCAACTTGGCGGGCGGCTTCTGCTCCGGTGCCGTCGCTAGCGCGGGCGCGTCGTCATCGTCGTCGTCGTCCTGGTCCTGCTGCATTTGTTGCGCATGGGCGACGCCGAGCAGGGTTGCTGCGGCAAAGAGCAAGGCGGCAAGGGCCGCCCGCAAGCGGAATGAGGGGGGCATGGCGCAGGCAGTGTAGGTATATTCGGTGCGACGCACAAGACGACCTGCAAGCAAACTGCAAGGCAACCGGCGCGATGCCCGAACTCCCGGAAGTCGAAGTAACCCGCAAAGGCATTGAGCCCAGTGTGGTCGGACGCACGCTGGCTGCAGTGACGGTGCGCGAACCGCGTTTGCGCTGGCGCGTGCCGGCGGCGGTGCGCTCGCTTGCGGGCCGCCGGGTGCACTCGGTCAAGCGGCGCGGCAAGTACCTGCTCCTCGATTGCGGCGACGGCCATTTGATCCTGCACCTGGGCATGTCGGGCAGCCTGCGCTTGGTCGATGCAGCCAGCGCGCCCGGCAAGCACGACCACGTAGACTTTTCCTTCGGCAGGCAGGTCTTGCGCCTGCGCGACCCGCGGCGCTTCGGCGCGGTGCTCTGGACCGACCGGCCGCCCGAAGAGCATCCCTTGATCCGCCATCTAGGGGTCGAACCGCTTTCGCGGGCGCTCGACGGCAAGCGCCTGCACGCCCTCACGCGCGCGTGCCGCGTGCAGATCAAGCCTTTCCTGATGGATGGCCGGCGCATCGTCGGCGTCGGCAACATCTACGCCTCCGAAAGCCTGTTCCTCGCCGGCATCGCGCCGCACCGGCGCGCGGGCAGCTTGTCGCTGGCAAACTGCGAGCGCCTTTCCGCGGCCATCAAGCGGACCCTGCGCACGGCGATCCGCGCGGGCGGTTCTTCGCTGCGCGATTTCGTCGGCAGCGACGGCGCGCAGGGCTACTTCCAGAGGCGCGCCTGGGTCTACGACCGGGAAGGTCAGGAATGCAGGCGATGCGGCGGCGCGATCCGCCACTTCGTGCAGGGGCAGCGGGCGACCTACCACTGCCCGGCCTGCCAGCGCTAGCCGCCGAGGGATTTCACCTTCGCCGCGAGCTTGGCGCGCACCAGGGGATGCACGAACTTGGAGACGTCGCCGCCGAGCGTCGCGATCTCGCGCACCAGCGTCGCCGAGATGAACATGTGCTGCTCGCCGGGGGTGAGGAAGATCGTTTCCATGTCCGGGTACAGGTGGCGGTTCATGCCGGCCAGCTGGAATTCGTATTCGAAGTCGGACACCGCGCGCAGGCCGCGCAGCACCACGCGCGCGTCCTGCTGGCGCACGAAGTCGCTCAGCAGCCCGGTGAAACCGACGACGGTCAGGTTCTTCACGTCGGCGAGCACTTCCTTCGCCATGCCGATGCGCTCCTCGAGCGTAAAGAAGGTACGCTTGGCGCGGCTGTCGGCGATGCCGAGCACCAGCGAGCCGAACAGCAGGCTCGCGCGCCGCACCAGGTCCTCGTGGCCGCGCGTCAGCGGATCAAACGTTCCCGGGTATACCGCTTTGATCATGTCCGTCCCATCGCAGTAGTTGGTAGCTCACCTGCCCCGCGCGCGCGCGCTTCAGTTCCGTCCACCGCTGCGGCACTGCCACCGGCGCATCGGCTTCGACATAGACGCGCGCCTGCGGCTGCAACCGCGACGGCAGTTTCTCGAGTACCGGCGCCACGGCATTCTGCCTGAACGGCGGGTCGAGGAAAACCACGTCGAAACGCGCTTTCTCCCTGGCAAGATACAGGTCCGCGTCGCCGCCGATGATCACCACCTGCGCGGCGCCGAGCGCGCTGCGGCTGCGCTCGAGCTCGGCGAGCGCGACGCGGTCCTTTTCCACCATCACCACGGGCGCCGCGCCGCGCGATGCGGCCTCGAAGCCGAGCGCGCCGCTGCCCGCGTACAGGTCCAGGCAGGCGAGCCCGCCGAGATCCTGGCCGAGCCAGTTGAACAGCGTCTCGCGGACGCGGTCGGGGGTGGGCCGCAGTCCCGGACGGGCGACCACGCGCAGCCGGCGGCTCCTGTACCTGCCGCCGATCACGCGCAGCGTGCCGCTGGTACCGCTGGCGCCGCGATTGCCTTTGCTAGAATTCACGCATCCATGTTAGCAGCGGCTTCCTGGGCGGCGCGCCTCAAGGCGGGACTCGCGCGCACACGCGAAGTGCTCAACACCGATCTCGGCACGCTGCTCGCCCCGCGCAGGATCGACGAGTCGCTTTTCGAGGAACTCGAGGCCGCCCTGCTGTCGGCCGATTGCGGCGTCGAGGCGACGCGCGCCCTGGTGGACGATGTCCGCGGCAAGGTCAAAAAGCAGCGCATCGAGGACGGCGTCGCGCTGAAAGCCGCGCTCAAGGCTTCGATCCTGGAACGCCTGGCGCCGCTCGAACGCAAGCTCGATTGCGCTGGGCGCAAGCCCTGCGTGATCGTGGTCGCCGGCGTGAACGGCGCCGGCAAGACCACCTCCATCGGCAAGCTCGCCAAGTGGCTGCAGGGCCGCGGCGCCAGCGTATTGCTCGCGGCCGGCGACACTTTTCGCGCGGCCGCGCGCGAGCAGCTCGCCGCCTGGGGCGAGCGCAACGGCGTGCCGGTAATCGGCCAGCAGGGCGGCGACCCGGGCGCCGTGGTATTCGACGCCATCGGCGCCGCGCGCGCGCGCGGCGCGGACGTGCTGATCGCCGACACCGCGGGCCGTCTGCCCACGCAGTTGCACCTGATGGAGGAGATCAAGAAAGTGAAGCGTGTCATCGCCAAGGCGATGCCGGGCGCGCCGGACGAGACACTGCTGGTGCTCGATGCAGGCACCGGGCAGAACGCGATCGCGCAGGTGAAGGCATTCGACGAGGCGCTCGGGCTGACCGGCCTGGTACTCACGAAGCTGGACGGCAGCGCCAAGGGAGGTGCGATCCTCGGCATCGCGCAGGCGAGGCCGATACCGATCCTGTTCGTCGGCGTCGGCGAAGGCATCGACGATCTCAGGCCCTTCGTCGCGGCGGAATTCGTGGAGGCCCTGGTTGATTAGCTTCTCGGCCGTCGCCAAGCGCTATCCGGGCGGTCAGGAAGCGCTGAAAAGCGTCAGCTTCGCCATCGAGCAGGGCGAATTCGCGTTCATCACCGGCCACTCCGGCGCCGGCAAGTCGACGCTGCTGAAGCTGATCCCCGCGATCGAGCGGCCGAGCAGCGGCGCGGTCCTGGTCAACGGCCAGAACGTCGGCGCCCTGAAGCGCGCAGCGCTGCCCTACCTGCGCCGCAACCTGGGCCTCGTGTTCCAGGACCAGAAGCTGCTCTACGACCGCACGGTATTCGACAACGTGATGCTGCCGCTCGCCTTCGGCGAGCTCGGCGGGCGCGAAGCCGAGCGGCGGGTGCGTGCGGCGCTCGAAAAAGTGGGTCTGCTTGCGCGCGAGAAGGCAAACCCGGTGCAGCTCTCGGGCGGCGAGCAACAGCGGCTCGCCATCGCGCGCGCGGTGGTGAATCGGCCGGCGGTGCTGATCGCCGACGAGCCGACCGCCAATCTGGACGCCGCGTCCGCCGTCGAGATCCTGGAGATTTTCGCCGCCTTCAATCAGGTCGGCGTCACCGTGCTGATCTCGACGCATGACGAGGCGCTGATCGGGCGCTTTGCGAAGCGCGTCCTGCGCCTCGCCAAGGGCAGCATCGTCCAGTGAAAGCCTGGTTGCGGCAGCACCGGCAGGCGATCGCGGCGGCCTTCGGCAAGGTTGCGGCGCAGAAATCCGCGGCGGCGCTAAACGCGCTCGTGATTGGCATCGCCCTGTCGCTGCCGGCGGGCGGATATGCGCTGCTTGCAAGCCTCCGCGTGGCCACGGCGGGCGCCACGCTCGAACCCCAGTTGTCGGTGTTCCTGCGCGTTGATGCCAAGCGTGCCGACGCCGACGCGCTCGGCGCGAATCTCAAGGCCGACGTGCGGCTGCGCGACCTGCGCTTCGTCCCGCGCGAGCAGGCGCTGAAGGATCTGCAGGCGACCGAGGGCATGGCCGAAGTGGTGGCCGCCCTGAACCGCAACCCGCTGCCGGACGCGTTCGTATTGCGCCCGAAATCCGCCGACCCCGCAGCGCTGGAAGCGCTTGCGCGCGACCTGCGCGCGCTACCCGCGGTGGCGCAGGTCCAGGTCGATTCGGCGTGGGCGCGCCGGCTGGGCGCGCTTGCCGGCACCGCGCGGCTGGCCATCGCGCTGCTTGCGGCGCTGCTTGCCTTCGGCCTGGTGGCGATCACGTTCAACACCATCCGGCTGCAGATCCTCACGCAGCGCGCCGAAATCGAGATTTCGAAGCTGATCGGCGCGACCGACGCCTTCATACGGCGCCCGTTCTATTACCTGGGCGCGCTGCAAGGCCTGGCCGGCGGACTGGTCGCGCTCGCCGTCCTCTGGGGCAGCTTGGCGGCGCTCAACGTCGGCGTCGCGGACCTGGCGGCCAGCTACGGGTCCGGATTCCGCCTGTCCCCTCTGCCACCGGCAGACGCGCTGGCGGTTGTGCTTTTCTCTACCGGCCTTGGTTGGTTTGGGGCTTATATGTCAGTGAGCAGATACTTACTTGAAATAGGTGAAAAATAGGACGTCTTCGTGGATGGCTTCGAGGGAACTCAGGGGAGGATTGGCACTCTAAATCCTCGAGTGCTAAGATCAGAACAACCAAGGAGGCAAGCCATGCAATCCGCATTGTCCCTGCCGATGATGCTTCCGGCCCCGATTTCGGCGGGCAGCATCGAAGCCTACATACAAGCGGTCAACCGCATCCCGCTGCTGACCGCGGAATCGGAGCGCGCTCTTGCGCTCCGCCTTCGCGAACACGGCGATCTTGAAGCCGCCCGCGAACTGGTGCTTTCGCACCTGCGCCTGGTGGTATCGATCGCGCGCGGCTACCTCGGCTACGGCCTGCCGCACGCGGACCTGATCCAGGAGGGCAACATCGGCCTGATGAAGGCCGTGAAGCGCTTCGACCCGGCGCGCAACGTGCGCCTGGTGTCCTTCGCGATCCACTGGATCAAGGCCGAAATCCACGAGTACGTGCTGCGCAACTGGCGGCTGGTGAAAGTCGCCACCACCAAGGCGCAGCGCAAGCTGTTCTTCAACCTGCGCTCGATGAAGCGGGGGTTCGCGCCGCTGTCTTCGGACGAGGTCGCGCGGCTCGCCGTCGATCTGAACGTCAAGCCCGAGGAAGTGACCGAGATGGAAACGCGGCTCGCGGGCCGCGATATGGCGTTCGAGGCCGACGACAGCGACGACGAAGCCTATGCACCGGCGCAGTGGCTCGCCGCCGATCCCGACGCGGAGCCATCACGGGTGCTGGAGGCCGAAGAAAACGAGCGGCTGCAATCCACCGGACTGCAAGCCGCGCTCGCAACGCTCGATGCACGCAGCCGGCGCATCGTCGAGACGCGCTGGCTGAAGGAAAAAGACCCGGCCACGCTGCACGACCTGGCCGCCGAATTCAAGGTCTCGGCCGAGCGCATCCGGCAGCTGGAAACCAAGGCGATGGAAAGGATGAAGAAGGTCCTGCAGGCTTCCGCCTCGCCGCGGGCGCTGCCGGTTCCCGCCGCCTAGCAGGTCGCCCCCTAGAAGGTAGCCCGTCAGAGGGCGGGGACCTGCAGCACGTACGTGCTGCCGCCCGGCCGTTCGGTCTGGAATATCCTGCCGCCCAGCGTCCCCGCGGCATCCTGGCCGGAGGCAAGCGCCGTCGCCGCGGTGGCCCCTATGCCCTCGCCGACGCGCGCGACACTGATCTCGATCATTCTCCGGTCCGCGTCCGCACTGCGCGAGATGCTGACGCGAATCGCGCCCCACACCGTGTCTTCGATCGAAGCGTGAATCAGATCGATGACAACCCGGCCCAGAAGCTTGCGGTCGACGCGCACGATGATGTCCTCCGGATCCCGCGCCAGGTCAAGCTTGAGACCCTTGCTCTCCGCCTTGGCGCGAAGCGAGGCAATGATTGCCTCGACCAGCCCGTGGATCAGCGTCGGCACGGGATCAGACGCCGCCACGCCTAGTCCAGCGTCGTAATGCCGTGGCGTATCGCGTACTTGACCAGGGCCGGCAGGTTGTCGACGCCCAATTTGCGCATCAGGCGCGCGCGGTAAGCTTCCACCGTGCGGGGCGAAAGGCCGAGCAGCGCGGCCACCTTCACGTTCGGCCGGCCCTCGACGATGAGCTTCAGGATTTCGCGCTCGGTGGCGGTCAGGGCTTCGTGCGTCGTGCGGCCGGCGGTGTCGGAGTTTTTTTTGTTCTTGTCCACGAATCGTGATCGCGGGAAGGTTCGCGAGTTCCCGAATCGTAGGGCGAGAACACTTGCTTGCAAATCGTGAAACTACGACCGCAGGCACGGAATTTTCGCCTCGCAAGCCCTGCGGCCCGGGCCTTTACTCGAGCCGCGCGATGCCGCTGCGGATTGCGAACTTGACGAGCGACGAAAAATCCTCGATTGCGAGCTTCTGCATCAGGCGGCCGCGATAGGTCTCGACCGTTCGGGTCGACAGGCCGAGTTGCTGCGCCGCTTCTGCATTCGTCCTGCCCTCCGCCAGCAGGCGGACGATGGCGCGCTCCGTCTCGGTCAGCCGGGCTTTCTCGACGCCCGCGCAGCCGGGGCGGTCCTCCGCGGCGACTACCCCATGCCCGAAATAGCGCCCGCCCGCCGCCACTGCACGCACGGCCGCCACGACCTCCTCGCCCGCGGACTCCTTGAGCAAGTAGCCGCGCGCGCCTGCATCCAGCGCGCGCAGGATGACGTCTTCGTGGGAATGCATCGAAAGGATTACCACGCCGGCGGCGGGCGTTTGCGAGACGATCGCCCGCGTCGCCTCGACGCCGTCCATCTCGGGCATCGACACGTCCATTACCACCACGTCGGGAGACCGCTTGCTGCATTCGGCAACGGCGCCGCGGCCGTCGCAGGCCACCGCCACGACCTTGATGCCGTCGCTGCCCTCGAGCAGGCGGCGCACGCCGTCGCGCACGACGCCGTGATCATCCGCGACCAGTACCTGGATCATGCCTGGTTTCTCGGGACGAGGACCTCGATCACGGCGCCCGCGCCCGGCTTCGAGACCACCCGGAAGCTGCCGCCGATGGACAGCGCGCGTTCCTCCATGATCCGCAGCCCCAGGCGCGACCGGTCCTCCGCGGGCACTGCGTATGCGGCGTCGAAGCCCACGCCATCATCCTCGACCTTCAGCTCGACGCATGCCGCAGTCGTCTGCAGAGTTACCCGCACGTTGTCCGCGTCGGCATGCTTCGAGACGTTGTTCAGCGCTTCGAGACAGATCCGGCTCAGGGTGTCTTTCACGCCAGACGCCACGCGCAGCGGCGCAAGCGGTGCGCTGACGGAAACCAGGATTCCGGTGCGCGTTTCGAATGCCGCCGCGTGCCTGCGCAAGATCGACGATAGCGGCGCAGAATTGGCATCCGGCGGGCGCAGGCCGACCATGACGTCCCGTATGCACTGGCTCGCCCGCTTCGTCAGCGACGCCGCCTCGTCGATCCGCTCCAGCAGCCACGCCTCGCGAGAGGCTGCGACCCGGATGCGCACGACGTCCAGACTCACGTTCAGGCCGGTGAGATGCTGCGCCAGGCCGTCGTGCAACTCGGCGGCAAGATGGCGCCTTTCGTCGTCGCGTACCTGGACCATGCGGCGCGCCAGCGCGGTGAGCCGGGCCGCGCAAGCCTGCTGCTCCCCGGCGGCCGCGCGCAGGTTGGCACGCGCGATTTCGCCGGAAAACGCGGACAAGGTCAGGCCGGTCGTCGCAACCATGCTGACGAACAACTGCATGAGCAGCAGCGATTCATTCAATGCGAGCGAAACGAACGGCGCGGCCCTGCCGTCGAGCACGTCGACCACGGCGATCGCGGAAATGGCGAAGCTGGCAACGGTCACTGCGCGACGGTCGAGGCGCGTCGCCGCCCACGTAACCAGTGGAATCATCAAATACGCCACCGTCTGAACGGCATCCTGCACGGCGCGGTTGCCGAGGTGAATCATCGCCGCGCAGAGCAGCAGCAGCGCGGCGAAAAGAGCGTACTCGGCCTGGTGCCGGCTGCGTGCTCGCTCGCCGGCCGGTTCGCGCCAGCACAGCAGTAGCGGCGCGACGATGACAATCCCGGTGGCGTCGCCAAGCCACCAGGTCGTCCAGTGCGTGCCGAATTCAGTCCATGGCACCTGGCCCGCCAGCGCGAGCGTCAGGACCCCGTTGCTCGCCGCCACCATGCTTGCCGCGAAGCCAATCGCTACGAACCTGGCCACGCTGCCGGAAGTCTCGAACCAGTCCCGGCTCCCGATGAAACGATGGATCAACAGGCCGGCGACCAGGGCCTCCGCGGCGTTGCCGGCACCGATGGCGAGAGCGACCACCGGTGCCGTCCCCATGACCCCGATATTCGCGGTCGCCGCCCCGATGAAGATGCCGGGCAGTGCCGCCCTGCCCAGCGCAAGCAACGCGGCGAGCGCTATGCCCGCGGGTGGCCAAACCGGACTGGCATATCCGGGCGGAATCGCCAGGAGAAGACCGATCCAGGCGGCGAGCAGATACGCCGCCGCCACCAGCAGCACAGTCGCTGAATAGGACCAGCGCAAGACCGGCGTCCCGGCCGGCCAGCCTGAGGCGGCGCGCCAAGCCGCGGAGATGCCAGGAATTGAAGCGGGACCTGAAGGATTCTCAAACATGCCGAGTCGCCCTCTCTCCGCATTGGGTGCGGGAATGCGAACCAGCATACGCCTCGGCAAAGCCGAATACCTGCGATATTCCTGCGGTTATTCGTGACAAATTCCGGGATTCAACCCGGCGAGCGTGATGTGCCGCACGTTTCTTCGTTGCAGCGCGTCGCCGATCCGCTATCGGGAAAATACTACTGGGAATTTTCCTTCAGCAGCGTGCGCAGGTCCTCGGTGAGGTCCTGCGGGATGCGTTCCTGCTTCACGAACAGGCGCATGCGTCCCCGGCCATCGAGCACGTAGCTCTGCGCGCTGTGATCGACGGTGTAGGCGCCGGGCGCGCCGCCGGGCCGCTTCTCGTAGAAAATCCTGAATTCTTTCGCCGCGCGTTGCGTTGCGGCGTCGTCCCCGCTCAACCCCAGGAAGCTCGCATCGAACGCCGGCACGTACTGTGACAGCACTTCCGGCGTGTCGCGTTCCGGGTCCACCGTCACGAACAGCACCTGCACGCGGGCTGCATCCGGACCGAGCTGCTTCATGACTCCGGCGATGTCGGCGAGCGTGGTCGGGCAGACGTCCGGGCAATGCGTATAGCCGAAGAACAGCACCACCAGCTTGCCGCGAAAGTCGGCAAGCGTGCGCGGCTTGCCATCGTGCCCGGTCAGCGCGAGCTCCCGGCCGAAATCGGCGCCGGTGATGTCGGTGCTGCGGAACTTGGGTGCTTCCGGGTTGCAGGCGGCAAGCAGCACCGCGAGCAGGATCAGGCTAGGGCGCCAGATAGTGGTCAATCAGCAGTGCCGCGAACAGGGCGGCGAGGTAGAAAATGGAATAGCGGAAACAGCGCCGCGCAAGCCGGTCGCTGTAGGCAGCGACGATCAGGATCGCGAATCCGACGTAGACCAGGCCGAGCGCGACCGCGGCGGCAAGGTACAGCCAGCCGCTCATGCGCACCGCGAACGGCAGCAGCGAAACGCCGAACAGGATCAGCGTGTAGAGCAGCACCTGCAGGCGCGTGTAGTCCTTGCCGTGCGTCACCGGCAGCATCGGCACGCCGGCCTTCGCGTAGTCTTCGGTTCGGTAGAGCGCCAGCGACCAGAAGTGCGGCGGCGTCCAGGCGAAGATGATCAGGAACAGCAGCAGGGCCTCGGTGCTCACGTCGCCGGTCACCGCCGCCCAGCCCAGCACCGGCGGCATCGCGCCCGAAGCGCCGCCGATGACGATGTTCTGCGGCGTGAGCGGCTTGAGGATCACCGTGTACACGACCGCATAGCCGACGAAGGTGCCGAGCGTCAGCCACATCGTGAGCGGGTTTACGAAGTGCGCCAGCAGCCACAGGCCGAAACCGCCGACCGCGCCGGCAAACACCACCGTCTCCAGCGAGGTCAGGTCGCCGCGCGGCAGCGGGCGCCAGTCGGTGCGCCGCATGCGGGCGTCGATCTTCTGCTCTACCAGGCAGTTGACCGCAGCGGCGGCGCCAGCCACCAGAGCGATGCCGGCCGTCGCCGCGAAAAGGACTTGCAGCGGCACCATCCCCGGCGTAGAGAGCAGCATGCCGATCACTGCGGTGAAGACGATCAATGACACCACGCGCGGCTTGGTGAGCGCGAGCAGGGAACGCGCGCGGCCGGTCAGCGTGCGCGCGGGGGATTCGCCAAGAAAATCAGTGGACAAGGTGAAAAATTTTATCACGCCGGATCTCGCGACCGGCGCGCCGCTAGCCGAAGCTTGAAGCCCTCAGCAAGCGCTGCAGGTCCTTGATCAACCGCGACGGATCCGGCTCGCGCGGAAAGCGCATCATCAGGTTGCCCAGCGGATCCACCAGGTAGATGTGGTCGGTGATGGCCGTGTCGGCGGGAAAATCGGCGCCCGCGGGCGCGGGCGCGAGCACGGTGCCCTCGATCGCGCCGAGCAGTTTCGCGCCCGGCCGCACGCCGTCAGTCACGTACCAAAGGCGCGCCATGCGCTCCATCTCCTTGCCCTGCGCCCTGCGCACCTGGCGCATGATGTAGAGCTTGCGCTCGCACCATGCGTTGCAGGCGCCGCCGTCGAACTGCACCAACACCCATTTGCCCTGCAGCCCGTTCGACGGCGGCAAGGTCACCTGCCGCGGCGCGATCAGCGTGCCATAGTTGCCGGTAGTGCCCGGCGCAAGATTGAAGCCCCAGACCAGCCAGCTCGCCGCCACCGGCAATGCGAAGAAGAGCGCGCACAGCGCAAGCTGGACGCGCCCCCGCTTGACCGGGTCAGCCGGCAGCAGCGTCATGGCGCCGGATGTTCAATGCGACCAGCAGGACCACCGAGAGCGCGGAGAGCGAGTACCACTGCAGCGCGTAGCTCTCGTGCATCGCCACGCCGCCGTCAACGCGCGGCCAGTCGCGTGTCAAACCGTCATCCAGTGCCGAGTGCTGCTCGAGCACCCATGGCTCCAGAGCAAGTCCGGACCATGCGGCAAATTCGTCCAGGGTCACGTTGCTCCGCACCTGGCCCCGGGGGAGAGCGCCCGGCGGCTCGTAGGCGCGCGGCAGGCGTTCCTGCCGTAGTCCCTGCACGCTGACCTCTCCTGGCGGCGTCACGACCTGGGGCTCACCCGATCCGGCCGCAATCCAGCCTCGATTGACCAATACACAATGCCCGTCGGTGAGCCGCAACGGCTGCACCACGTAGTAGCCGAACTGGCCATGGTACGGACGATTGCTCAGGAAGATCGTGCGCTCGGATAGAAACTGGCCGCGCAGGCTTTCGGGCTTCATCGCTGCGGCGAGCGCGCGCTTTTCTTCGGCCCTGCCGGATTGCCAGTTGCCAAGTGCGATGCCCGCCGCGCAGCCCGCCGCGGCGAGCGCGACGGCCCACCAGGGAGGACGGAATCGCAGGGAGCCCGGCATCAGGCGCTCACGCTACACTGGTCGCCGTGACGCGCTACCTGGTGATCTTTGTGCTGCTGATGATCGTGGCGAGCCTCGGCTCGGCGATCTTCTTCATGATGCACGACCGCGGCGGTTCAAAGCGCATGGTGAAGGCGCTGGCGATCCGGGTCGGCCTCTCGGTCGGGCTATTCGTGTTCCTGATGGCGGGCTACTACTTCGGGCTGTTCCCGGACCGGCACTTATAGCCAGTAGACAAAGACGAACAGGCCAAGCCAGACCACGTCGACGAAGTGCCAGTACCAGGCCACGCCCTCGAACGCGAAATGGTGCTCGGGCTTGAAATGGCCCGACAGGCAGCGGAACCAGATCACCGTCAGCATGATCGCGCCGCAGGTCACGTGGAAGCCGTGGAAACCGGTCAGCATGAAGAAGGTGGTGCCGTAGCTGCCCGTGGTGAGCTTCAGGTTCAGTTCCGAATAGGCATGCGAGTATTCGAAAGCCTGCAGGCCGAGGAAGCACACGCCCAGCAGGATCGTGAAAAACAGGAACGCGTTTAGCATCCCGCGCTTGCCTTCCTTGAGCGCCCAGTGCGCGATCGTCACGGTGACCCCGGAGGACAGCAGCAGCGCCGTGTTGATCGCCGGAACGCCCCAGGCCGCCATCGGCGAGAACTTCTCGGCGAAGCCGGGCCCCGCCGAGGGCCAGTGGCCGGTGAAGCCCGGCCACAGGTAGGTGTTGCTGTCCAGGCTTGCCAAGTCGGGCACCGACATCACGCGCGCCCAGAACAGGGCGCCGAAGAAGCCGGCGAAGAACATCACCTCCGAAAAGATGAACCAGCTCATGCCCCAGCGGAACGACAGGTCTTCCCAGCCGCCGTACTTGCCGCCCTCGGATTCGCGGATCACGTCGCCGAACCAGCGGAACATCATGTAGAGCAGGATCATCAGGCCGAGCGCCAGGCCGATCAAGCCGGCGCCAAAGCCGTTCATCAGGGAGATGCCGCCGATGATCATGCAGAACAGCGCCGTCGAGCCCATGATCGGCCAGGGCATCGGCTGCGGGACGAAGTAGTGCGCCTGCCGTGCGGCGGTGATCGTAGAGGTAGATGCGCCTTGTTCCATTTTTTCTCCCTGGCCTAGCTGAGCACGATCTTCACGATCGTCAGCAGCGTGAATATGAACAGCACGACGAAAATCACCGCCGCGATGACGAGGTGCAGCGGATTGAGCGGCGCGCGCTCGTGATCCGCCTGGCGGCGCACGCCGATGGCGCCCGCGAACACCGTCTTCACGGTGTCCGCAAACGACGGCCTGCGGACGTCGTCCTTCGCCATCGACGGCTTCTGCAAGGTCTCCTCCATCAGCTTCTGTGCGCCACTTCGAAGAAGGTATAAGACAGCGTGAAGGTATTGATGTCGGCCGGTATCGAACCGTCGACGATGAAGGTCACCGGCATGCGGCGCGTTTCGCCCGCGGCGAGCGTCTGCTGGGTGAAGCAGAAACAATCGAGCTTGCGCACGTAGCGCCCGGCCAGCGCCGGGCCGTAGCTGACGACCGCCTGGCCGGTCACCGGCGCGCTGCGCACGTTCGCGACCTCGTATTCGACGTGCACGATCTCGCCCGGATGCACCTCGAGGTGCCGGACGAGCGGCTGGAAACGCCAGGGAATGTCGTGTGAATTCGCGTCCAGCTCGATGGTCACCTTGCGAGTGAGGTCGACCTGCGTGTTTGCCGGCGCCTCGTCGCGGTCGACCAGGGAATCGACGCCGAGCGCGCGGCAGATGTGGTTGTAGAACGGAACCAGCGCGAAGCCGAAGCCGAACATCGCCACCGCGACGATCGAGAGCTTCGTCAGCATGCGGCGGTTGTCGAGGGCGTGCGTGTCGTTCACGGCTTAATGAACCAATACTTGGCGATGATCAGGGCAAACGTCGTCAGGGCGACCGCCCCCAGCAGCAGCGCAGTTTTCAGGTTGCGGCTCACGCGGGCCTGTACGCGCCTCTATTTCAACACCGGCGGCGTTTCGAACGAATGGTACGGCGCCGGCGTCGGCAGGTGCGTCCATTCGAGCGAATCGGCGCCCTCCCAGGGCTTGTCGGGCGCCTTCTCGCCGCTGCGGATGCACTTCAGGACCACGTACAGGAACAGCAACTGCGACAGGCCGAAGCCGAAGGCGCCGATCGAGCTGATCTTGTTCCAGGTCTCGAAAATCAGCGGGTAGTCCGGGACGCGCCGCGGCATGCCAGCCAGGCCGAGGAAGTGCTGCACGAAGAAGATCATGTTGAAGAAGATCATCGTCAGCCAGAAGTGCCACTTGCCGAGCGTCTCGTCGTACATCCTGCCCGTCCACTTCGGCAGCCAGAAATACACCCCGGCAAAGGCCGAGAACAGCGCGCCCGCCACCATCACGTAATGGAAATGCGCGACCACGTAGTAGGTGTCGTGCAGCTGGATGTCGATCGGCACCAGCGACAGCACCAACCCCGTGAAGCCGCCCATGGTGAACAGGAACAGGAAGCCGATCGCGAACAGCATCGGCGTCTCGAACGAAAGCGACCCCTTCCACATGGTCGCCACCCAGTTGAACACCTTCACCCCGGTCGGCACCGCAATCAGCGTGGTCGCGTACATGAAGAACAGCTGCCCCTGCACCGGCATGCCCACCGTGTACATGTGGTGCGCCCAGACGATGAACGAGAGGATGGCGATGGCCGAGGTTGCATAGACCATCGAGGCGTAGCCGAACAGCGGCTTCCTCGAGAACGCGGGGATCACTTGCGAGACCACGCCGAAGGCGGGCAGCGCGATGATGTAGACCTCCGGGTGGCCGAAGAACCAGAAGATGTGCTGGTAGAGCACCGGGTCGCCGCCGCCGGCGGCGTTGAAGAACGAGGTGCCGAAATGGCGGTCGGTAAGCGACATGGTGACCGCGCCCGCCAGCACCGGCATCGCCGCCACCAGCAGGTAGGCGGTGATCAGCCAGGTCCAGACGAACAGCGGCATGCGCATCAGCGTCATGCCCGGTGCGCGCATGTTCAGGATCGTGGTGATGATGTTGATCGAGCCGAGGATCGAGCTCATCCCCAGCAGGTGCACCGCGAAGATGGTGAAGTCCATGCCGATGCCCATCTGCACCGTGAGCGGGGCATACATCGTCCAGCCCACGCCCGGCGCGCCGCCCGGCATGAAGAAGGAGGAGATCAGCAGCGTAGCGGCGAACGGCAGCAGCCAGAACGACCAGTTGTTCAGGCGCGCGAAGGCCATGTCGGGCGCGCCGATCATCATCGGGATCTGCCAGTTCGCGAAGCCGACGAAAGCCGGCATGATCGCGCCGAACACCATGATCAGGCCGTGCATGGTGACGAACTGGTTGAACAGGTCCGGGTTGAAGAACTGGATGCCCGGCTGGAACAACTCCAGGCGGATGGCCATCGCCATCGAGCCGCCGGTCATGAACATGATGAAGCTGAACCACAGGTAGAGCGTGCCGATGTCCTTGTGGTTGGTGGTGGTGATCCAGCGCATGATGCCGCTGTAACCGCCGTGATGATCGTGGTGGTCGTGCCCGTGGTCGTGGGCGTTGCCGTGGCTGTCGACGACTGCACTCATGGGCTTTCTCCTTACTTCCTGAGGGCCTTGACCTCGCTAGGCTGGATCGCCTCGCCGGTCTTGTTGCCCCAGTTGTTGCGCGTGAAGGTGATCACCGCGGCGAGCTCGACGTCGTTCAGCTGCTGGCCGAACGCCACCATCGCGGTCTTCGGCCGGCCGAACAGCTCGGTCTTGATCTGCTCCTCCTTGGGCCCGAGCACCGTCTTCGAACCGTCCAGCGGCGGGAACGCGGGCGGCGTGCCCTTGCCGTTCGCCTGGTGGCAGGCGACGCAATTCTTGCTGTAGACCTGCTCGCCGCGCTTCTTCAGTTCGTCCAGCGTGTACTGCTTGTTGGGATCGTCGGCGTTGGCCGCCATCAGCTTCATCTTGTCGCCGACCCATTTCGTGTACTCGTCCTGGCTCACCACCGTCACCACGATCGGCATGAAGCCGTGCTCCTTGCCGCAGAGCTCGACGCACTGGCTGCGGAAGGTGCCGGTGGTCTCGGCGCGGAACCAGAGGTCGCGGATGAAGCCGGGAATCGCGTCCTGCTTGGCGCCGAAGGCCGGCACCCACCAGGAATGGATCACGTCGGCGGCGGTGGTCAGCATGCGGATCTTCTTGCCGACCGGGACGATGAGTTCGTTGTCGACCTCGAGCAGGTAATGCTCGCCCTTGGGCGCCCTGTTCTCGATCTGCTCGCGGGGGGTGGAGAGCGTCGAAACGAAGCTGATGCCCTCGCCTTCGCCCTTCACGTAGTCGTAGCCCCACTTCCACTGGTAGCCGGTCACCTTGATGGTGATGTCCGGGTTGGAGGTGTCCTTCTGCGCGATCACGGTGCGCGTGGTCGGCCAGGCGATGCCGACCAGGATGATCGCCGGGATCACGGTCCAGAGAATCTCGACGGTGGTGTTCTCGTGGAACTGCGCCGCCTTGTGGCCCTTCGACTTGCGGTGCGCGTAGATCGAGTAGAACATGAACGAAAACACGCCGATGAAGATCACCGTGCACAGGAGCATCACGTATTCGTGCAGGTCGTGGATGTCGGCGGCGAGCTTGCTGCCCGCGGGACGCAGGTTCCACTCCAGCGCCAGCGCCATCCCCGAATACGCGATGCCGCTGACTGCGGCGAATGCGGCGAGCGCCCAAGTTGCGATGCCGCGTGCCGGCTTGCGTGCCATCATCATTCCTTTCAGGTGCGGATTTACGTTTTTCGCTCGGCGGAAAGCGTGAAAAATGCCGCGCAACATTACCATAGCCGCGCCCCCCGCTCAAGCAAAAACGCGAGCAAATTCCTCGGGTTTCGCCATTTTCAGCGGCGCCGCTCGAACTGCACGATGCTGCGTCCGTCCTCGGTGCGATTCGCTGCGCGCCGGGCCGGCGCGCGCCAAGCGTGGCCGTACACCACCTCGAAACTGACAGGCAGCTTGCCCTCGCGCATCTGCGCGGCCAGGCCGGCGTCCAGCGCTGCACGAAATCTGCGGCCCGCGAGCCCGCGGGCCCGGTCCGCGCGCGCGCTGGTCTGGCCGCTTGCGCGCAAATCGGCGAGCAGCGCAGCGCCGTCGGCATACACCAGCGTGATGCGTTCCGCATCCATCACGGGCTCGGCAAAGCCTGCCGCCACCAGCATGTCGCCCAGGTCGTGCATGTCGACGAACGGATGTACGCGCCCCGGGCCGGCCGCCGCGCGCAGTTCGGCGAGCGTGTCGGGGCCGAGCGTGCTGAACATCAGCAGACCGTCGACCGCCAGCACGCGGTGGAATTCGCGCAGCGCCGCGATCGGATCCGCCAGCCAATGCAGCGCCATGTTGGACCAGACCAGGTCGATGCTCGCGGAGGCGAACGGCAGGCGCGCGAAGTCGCCGCATACGGCCTTGGGCGGGTTTCTTTCAAACAGCTTTTTTTTTCCGGCGCGCAGCATGGCCAAGGCGAAATCGAAAGCAATCACCCCGGCGGCGGGATAGCGCCTGCCGAGCGCGCGTCCCGGCGGGCCGCTGCCCGCGTCGAGCACGCGGCGCGGCACGAGCTTCACGTAGTCGAGGCGCTCCCGCATGCGCGCGCCGATTTCCGACTCGAGCCGCGAGGCGCCCGCGTAGCTAACGGCCGCGCGCTCGAAACGGCGCCGGGCGAGCCTTGCGTCTACGACGGGGTCAGGCACGCGCCGCTGGCGCAGCGCCGGCCGCCAGCACGCCTTCGACGGCGCGCGCGACCGCGAGCAGGCGGCGGTCGGACATCGCCACGCCGCTGACCATCAGCCCCACCGGCGCCTGTCCCTGCGCGTGGCAGGGCAGCGTCACGGCGCAGCCGTCGAGGAAATTCACCAGGCCTGTATTGCGCAGGATGCGGCCGTTCCAGCGAAAGTAGGCCTCGTCGCTCGAGCTCGCCTCGGCGATCGTGGGCGCGATGCAGGGCGCGGCGGGCGCAAGGAAAGCGTCGAACGGCGCCATCAGCGCGCCGATTTCCGCAATGTAGGCCTCGCGCATGAGTCCCAGTTCGACGTACTCCCAGCCTGCGATGTCCTTGCCGAGCACCACGCGCTTGGCAACGCGCGGATCGTATTCACCGAGGCGGCCGAGCCAGCGGCGATGGATCGCGTATGCCTCGGCGGCGGCGAAACCGCCGTTCTTGAAATACTCCCCTTGCCGGTCGAACGCCGGCACCTTGCGCTCCTCGATCGCAGCGCCCGCGCGCGACAGCGCGGCGAGCGCGGCCTCGAACGCCTGC
>Ga0335083_10000922_pt1 | contig 42071 bp, 42 predicted proteins | sample Lox_Sample_42_FD_206716 | JGI IMG/M metagenome (GOLD analysis project Ga0335083, IMG submission 206716) | Soil microbial communities from Loxahatchee National Wildlife Refuge, Florida, United States - Lox_Sample_4.2 | ecosystem: Environmental > Terrestrial > Soil > Wetlands | place: USA...
CTTTCCCGAAAGGGATGGAACGCTAGTCAAAGTTCATATCAAAAATCAATCTTTCCAACCCGAAACGTCCCCGCCGTTATCTTTAGATGCCTGAATGGGGATTCGTTCGCAACTATTCAGTTTGCATGCGCACGTCAACAAACTTTCGAAAGTCTTGATCGAAGGTGGAGACCGGCACGTTCTTAGCCACGGCGGTGGCGGCGATCACACAGTCGACAAAGTGAGCCGTCGTTCCCTTATAGCGATTCAGAGCATTGAGGTGAACCGCTACCTCGCTGATCTCGACGCCAGGACTTGAGATCAAACGTCCCAGTGCGGAGGCGATATCGGCCCGTGGATGCCGGTAAAAAGACTCGAGTACGAACACACACTCTGCCAGAACGACCGGCAACACCACGATCAGCACGTCGCCACGATCACAGGCATCGAACAACCTCCCAGCCGCTTTGGCGTGCTTGTCATGGTCCTGCACCAGATAACGAACAATAAGATTAGTGTCGATGAGTCTTTGCTTGCTCACCGAGTATCCTCATGACGCGCGGCCTTAGCAGCGGCCTGGCGGATTTTAGCGAAAGACATCCCCTTCCCCTTCTCGCTAGCGAGCACGCCCTTGAGTGATCGAGTGCCCGGATGCACACGAATGGTCACTCGCTCTTCTTCCATTTCATATTCCAGCTTGTCGCCCGGCTTGATCCGCAAAGCCTTTCGAATTCTCTCGGGAATGGTCGTTTGTCCCTTACTTGTTACCGTGGAATGTAGCATCGCTATGTCCTTACCCTCGTCCATATCCTTACATAATTATTATCCCTTACTTTTGCTAACGTGGCAAGGATACGATGGCAATGCTTACCTTCCCGGAGATCAGCCCGCTCTTGTTCTCGATGACGCGATTCTTCCGGTTCCTGCCAGAGGAACAAACGCCGGCCTTCCTCGAGAACCTAAGCCAGAAAGCATCATGAACGGAATTCGCCTGAAGACTCCTAAGACGGCGGCGATTCGGCTGGTGGATACCTGGGCTCCGGATGCGGCGTCGTGTTTCGACTAGAGCCGGATGGGAACTATTCTGTGCTGCATGAGTTCACGGGCTTGGCGGACGGTGCATTGCCGACCGGGTCGCTGATTCTTGACGCTCAAGGAAATTTATATGGGATCGCGACGTGCGCCGTCCGGGAGCAGAAAACCTTGGTTGGATTGACGAGCTTGCTTACTAAGGATCCGCCCTTGCCGCCGAAACTCAATCGCCAGCGAGCCCTGTTCGTGCTGACCAAGATTGATGAAATTCTGGCTTGGGAGCAACGGAAAGAGGCCGAGCGCGACACCAAGTTCGTTGAACTGGGGCGCCACTTGTGAGAGGTGCGTGCGGGGCGGTATTGGAGGCTGGAAAACCTGAAGTCGTTCGACGAGTTCCTGGAGAAATGGTTTCCCGAGTCCCGGAGAAAAGCGTACTACCTGATGTCGATCAATGAGAACTTACCGCCACAAGTTCGGAAGGAACTCAAGGAAATCGGCTGGATGAAAGGTAGGGAGTTGGCGAAGCTGGCCCGGGCGGAGGGTCAGAGCTTCGATTGTGCACCCTGGGTGCACAAAGCTCGCGGGCTGCCGAGAGAGCAGTTTCGGCGGGAGGTCGAGAGGGAGCTAACGGGCAGAGAGACCGAGGCTTCAGAGCTCATCTATTTCAAGCTGTACAAGAGCCAGATTCCGGTCATTGAAAAAGCGATTCGAGACCGCGGCTCTGATGCTGGGCTGTGACCGCTCCCGTGGCTACTGTCTGGAAATGATCTGTGCGGACTTCCTCGCCGGAGCAAATCTGGATAACGGGGATCCGTCGACTATGCTGTTCTCGATGAAGAGATTCTTCAAGTTTCTGCCAGGAGAGCAGCAGCAGGCGTTTCTTGATAGCCTGGCGCTGCAGGAGTCATGAATTCTCAGGCCTGGACTCCCGCGCTTGCGTGGAGGCCAGACAATATGAGCAGCCTGCATTTAGGCCTCGGCTGTTTTCCCGGACATGCTATCTTCATAGCAGACGGACAGAAAAGTTCCGATTAGCGACGGAGGCAGCAGTGAAAACCTTCACACGCATCACCGTAGACCCCCACCAAATGGGCGGCCTCCCGTGCATCCGGAGCCTGCGAATACCTGTCGCTACCGTCGTCGGCATGGTAAGCGAAGGTATGGCGGAAAAGGAAATCCTGGATGCTTATCCCGATCTTGAGATCGAAGATGTTCGCGAAGCTCTGCGTTACGCAGCTGAGGCGGTAAGCGAGCGGGAACTTCCCGTTGTTGGTGGTTCTTGAAGTTCCTTGTGGACAATGCCTTGTCGCCCTTGATCGCAGAGGGTCTGCGATCTGCAAGCCACGATGCGATTCATATCCGCGACTACCACATGCAAAGGGCCACTGATCCCGAGGTTTCGCACGTGCCGCAGGAGAAGATCGAATTCTGATCTCTGCCGATACGGATTTTGGAACCTTGCTGGCTTTGCGCAACGAAGAAAGGCCTTCCGTCATTCTGCTTCGCCGCGGACCTAAACGTCCAGAAGTTCAATTGCGATTGCTGTTAGGTGCGATGCCAGTGATGGAAGAGCCTTTGCGCGAAGGCAGCATTGTTGTCCTCGAAGAAAAGCGGATTCGAGTCCGGCGACTGCCTCTGGGGCGCCGAGAATAGAGTAGGAAGCACTTCGAATGTGCAACCTGGTTGCACTCGCCAAGAAACAGGTCCTGCAGGAAGGCGACGGGAACTGACGGGACGGAAAACGGAGCGGTAGATGCCGGGCGTCGAGAAGGCGATCGAAACGGCGTCTGATGCTGGGCAGTGACCGATCCCGTGGCTACTGTCTGGAGATTATCGGCCTGATTCTCAAGGGCCGAAAGCCAGGCACAGACAGCAATTCATCGAGTCAAGTGCACATCCACGGGAGGCAGGACGGACTCTCCCATGCGGCGTCGCTGTCATTCGGGGAGTGATTCAGGGAAGAATCTGATTACCTACTGCTCGGCATGCCACGCCGCCATTCACAGCGGTAGACAGCAAACCACCAAGGCCTGATCCGCGTCGCCCCTACTTGGAAGTGCGCACTGGTTCGAGCTCTGTCCGGGTTTCGGCCTTGAGCCTTAGTCTTTTGTCATGATCAACAAACTCACCGGCTCGGACTATATTTATGCTCAACCAGAGGTTTTTTGCTACAACATGGCGGATGTGTTCGTCCAAACCGTGGTTGGGTTACTTTTGGCCCACTCTGAAGCCCACCCTTTGTGCTTCTCCAACAGCAGCAACACCGAACCTCGCAGCAACTTCGTTTCTTAGGCCCGGCAGCGACAGCAAAGGGAGAAGGGATAGAGGTATATTTCACGTTATGCATTATCTCTTCGGCCTATTGATCGGCAGGTCGCCGTTAACACGGGCTGAGCGCTGTGCGCATACGAAACTAGTCGCATGGGGGTGTGAGCAACCGTCTCGGAGAGACAATATGAGAAAACTCTTTCTTTTGTTGTTCCTCGTCGCTCTGACCAGCGCGAAGATGGTGTTAAGAGAAAATGTCGGTACTCTCGACGATCTGCGCGCCATCCTGCTTGCGTCCTGTCAGAACGCGTCGTACCTAGGGATGCTTATCGTTAGCAAGCCTGGCCAATGCATTCGATCTGTGAGCGAACGGTTTGGGAGTGCGGGTACAAGTGACTACTACCTTTCGGCGTCGGGTAGTGATGGGATGGGAGACGGTACCCAGTCCAAGCCCTGGGCCACGATCAACTATGCGAACTCCAAGCTAGGCTCGAGGGGTTACCCTTTGGGCGTGGGCGGTACTGTTGTTCATGTTGCCGATGGCATCTACAACGTGACGTGTTCTGCCAACTGCACGGCGGGATATGGAGGAGAGGCGATTCGTACGACCGTTAGTGGCGACGCAAGTGCGCGGGTCCGGTGGATCTCTGACAACCGATGGGGGGCACATATCGTTTCAAGTGGGTACACATGGACACCCGGTAAAGGCATCGGCGCGGCCAACGGGGCGGCTAGCACTTGGTCTAACGCAGGCGACTACGTAGACATCATTGGGTTTGACATCACGGGCGATGGTCAAATTGGTATCAAGAATGACGGGTCGTATGTCCGCACTCTTTCGAATCACATTCACAACATCACCGCGCCTGGCGCTTGTGAAGGGTTCTCTGGAGGTTCGGCGGGCATCGATGACACTGACAATTCGAGCGGGCGAAATAACGATGCCATCGGAAACTGGATTCACGACATTGGCAATCTAAAGCACCCTTGTGCGTCAGGCGGACATGGTCTCTACCAAGCCGCTTACGGAGGCAAGCTTCAGAACAACCTTATCTATCGGGTGCAAGGCTATGGCGTTCACATGTGGCACCGTGCAACCAACATTAGCGTTACGTTCAACACTGTCTTTCAAGGCTATGGCGGAATAGTTGTCGGCGGATCCGGCGGATCTAAGAACGATTTCACCGCTGTCTCCAACAACATCTTCGTCAACAATTTGACGTCTGGCATCAGCGAGGAAGGGTCGGTGGGGGACCACAACACCTACGCCAACAACATAACTTCGGGCAACGACAATAACCTCTCTCTGGTTTCGGGGCACTCGGCAATACGCACAATCAATGCCGCTGCCAGCACAGTGTTTTTGAATTGGCAGCTAGACGGCAGTGGAAATTATCACCTCAAGGAGACGAGCCCTGCGATCGATGCGGCGTCATCCGCATATACCGTAGGCACAGACTTCGATGGCGGTGTCAGACCGGTGAACGGCCTCTATGACATTGGTTGTTATGAGTATAAGTCTGCCCCGGCCAAGTGGCCGTGGTGGTAATCAACCTAAGAGGCTCTTAGCGTCCAGATGATCGGGGAGCAATTCCGAATTTGGATTTACCCGTCTCAACCACGCCTCTCGCCAAAAGTAGAAACACGAGCGATCGCAACCTACTGTCGTACCGTTGCACATCGCACCCTCTAGCAAGACGGTGTGTTTAAGGAGCCGTACCTCCCCGGGTCGGTCGTCCAAGCAAATTCGTTCAACTCTCTTCAAAACTCGCATCCTACGTTTGCAGTATTCTGTCATGCCAGAGGCGAAGAAGAGTCCTCGCTGACGATCATTGGCATCTAGGGTATTGCGGATTTCTTTTTCCGATTTTACTTCGACCAGTTCGCCGGGCTGTAACTCCAAAATCTCGTTTTCGCGATCTACAGGTCTACGTCGCGATGCCCTGCTCTGGAGGCCTAGAACGCGCTCAGCTCTCAGTAACAATGACAATGGTATGCGTTTAATCGTGGCGCACAATCCGCCGTTGTTCAGATACCATTCGAGCCGGTAAAACGCTACCTCAATGCCCGTCGCACGCCGGGAAAAGGCCGGCAGGTCTTCTGCCTGACAGTAATGTTGATCCATCGGCTTGCTCCTAGGAATGAGAGTTGTACTGGTCGAGCGCGGGCCCAACACGCCGAAGGATTGCTTGTCGTGTTGAAGGACCGGTCGCGCATTGCCAGGCAGTGCTGAAAATCCCTGCCAGGTCTCCACAAGACGACACTACGAATTTCCTTCAAAAGGCAGGGCCACTCGGAAGCCGAACCACCTAAACAGATTTCGTCATCGGCTCCGCAGCCGATTCCTCGGGTTCTGCAAGGGCGTCGGTGTACTTCTGCAATGAGCCAGAAGTAGCGATAAGCGGTAGCTTCGGGGCTCGGTAGAACTTCCACCACTCCCGAAAAGCATTAACTACTTGCACCGCTCCCTGCGATTCAATTCGGTAAAAAGGTACTAAGCGAGCACCCCACGTGGCTTTCGCGATGGACACGCCAGGAATGTTTGCCCCCACGAGATCAATGCCTGTGGCCCCACTGGCGTCCAAATCATCCAACATGTACTTGGTCAGGAGCTGTGCCACACCACGGTATAGATGTGTGCTCATTGTCCCAGCGAGCCAGTCCAGAGCATAGGTGCCAACGCTGAAAAGAGCGACTTGTGTGCTGACTGGAGTCCCGTCCGGCGAATAACAGACGTAGGTCCGAAACGACTCACTGCCCATTAGATTCCTGGCTCGATCGAGGTCAGCCTCGGAAAGTTGGGACTCCAAGCCCTGTCGGCCCGCCGTTCCTTCCAGGCACTTCACCACCTCACCCATGTTCTCGGTTCGACGGCACGTATACCCTTCTCGGGATGCGTGTCGACACCGGTTGCGAACACATTGATCCATGTTGCGGCTGTCGTAGGGAAAGTCCAGAAAGAGTGTGTATCGAACTCGAACCGGATACCCCGCCCATTGCCACGCTCGAATGTCAGATATGTACGGTGGCAGCAAGATGTAGTTGGACAGGCCGAGATGCGTCATCTCCCGCACCAGAAGCTCACTCACTTCCAGCCATTGCCGACCCACCCGATGGGCCGCCTTCGTAGGAGTAGGATGAAAAAAGACCGGGACATACGGCGTAAGCGGTGGTGTGCAGATTTGGCCTTTTTCATTTAGTAGACATTTCACTTCAACCGCAGGCAGCTGCGATCCGTTCGCGCTAACCTTCAAACTTGTGGGATGGAGCTTCCACTTTTCGCGATTGAATTCGAGCCATCCCTCGAGTGCTAGAGGGCCTCTGAGTTCATCCATGGGTCGTTCTCCTTGCGTTGCTTCAATACAGCCTCCTCCCGATGACCAGCGCATTGCTATTGTTAGGCCACCAGAACTTGTTGATGGTCCCTCTCAGCCATTGGTTTGAATCCCAATTCCATTTGGCGCAGTATTCGATACACTGCCTCTCGATCATCGTTTTCGGCTGCGTGCACCAATTTCGTCATGTTGTCCGTGAAAATCTGACTATCGTGGCCGTCGGGCCGGATCATGAAAAGCTTCGCGAAGCGGGTATGGCAGAGTTTCTCGCCCGGAGCAACAAGCTCTTCATTCATCTTCTCGCCTGGGCGCAGGCCAGTAACTGAGAACTGAATGTCTTTCCCCGGTTCCAGCCCGAATAGCAAAACCATCTGATGTGCGAGGTCCAGAATCTTGCGTGGACTACCCATGTCAAGGACAAACACCTCCCCGTGCTCGGCCAAACTCCCAGCGCACAGGACAAGTTGCACTGCTTCAGGAATTGTCATGAAGAAACGCACGATTTCGGGATGGGTGATCGTGATTGGGCCACCCGCGGCGATCTGCCGTTGGAACAACGGCAGGACACTGCCCCGGCTGCCCATTACGTTTCCGAAGCGCACGCAAGCCGAGCGAATGAGTCCATCCCTTGCATAAGCCTGGACAAGCCGTTCTCCCACCCTCTTCGTTGCTCCCATGATGTTGGTTGGATTTACAGCCTTATCAGTAGAGATGAATACAAACCTCTCGATGCCGAAGCGGCAACAGGCCTGCAGCACGTTCATCGTCCCACATACATTGTTCAAGACTGCTTCACAGGGATGTTTCTCCATCAAGGGAACATGCTTGTGTGCGGCGGCATGGAATACAACGTGCGGGTTGAACTCGCAAAAGATCCAATCGAGCTGTTTGCGGTGCCTCAAGTCCCGAATGATCGGTTTAATCGACGGACAGGAAAACCGCAGGAGTAGATCCTGCTCCAGTTCGTATACAGAATTTTCGTCCTTATCGAGAATAGCGACGGATTCGGGTTTGAGGGTGAGTAGCTGGCGGACAAGTTCGCTACCAATAGACCCGGCACCTCCTGTGACCAAAATTCGCTTTGCCTGGTAGGCTTCTTGGGCTTCCTCGCCAAGGCCTGTCGGGTGGACACTGTCTCGACCCAATAAATCCTCGATGCGTAGATCGCGAAACTGACTAATCTTTACTTTGTCTTCCACGATCTCCTGCATGCTGGGGATAATCTTTGCCGGCACTGCTATTTCCTTGCATTGCGTTAGAACACGATTAAGAGTCTGGCGGCTGGCCGTCGCCATCGCAATGACCGTCTCATCCGCCTTAAACTCACGGACGACGTCCACCAGGCTCTCTCCACCCCCGAGGACCTTCTTGCCGAGTACAACGGTACCAATCTTTTCCGGGTCGTCATCGACGAATCCGACGACTTCAACATCTCCGTCACTCTTCAACTCCCTGAGAACCATCATTCCCGCTCGTCCAGCACCATACAGAACCAGACGCTTCGAGCGGCGACCCGGGGTGGGAGCCTTTCTCTGCCGGCGTTCGTATAAAAGGCGATGGAGAGCCCGGACACTCAGCGAACCGCAAAATGAGAAGAAAAACTCCAGTGCTATCACGCTGAGTGGAAGCCGTGCCCAGCGGGCCAAAGCCAAATGAGCCGGCCAGAACAGGCGGAAAAGCAAAAGCACCAGCGTTGGGACAGCAAGGGATTTCCCGATCGCCATGGCGTCGGCCATGCAGACAAATCTCCAGATGAGACGATACACTGCGCGCGTCTCGTTAAAGAGCAAACGGCAGGCAACGAGCAGTGGCAACCAAACGAAAAACTGTTCGATTTCAGGCCAAGGTGGCAGGCCCTCAAAACGGACAACATAAGCAGCAGCGAGAGAACAGGCAAAAACGCCACCATCGACAATGAATTGCTCGCTTCTTCGTGTGAATAGACTGAATCCCTGATCCATGGACTTATACCTCTCCAGCCACAGCCTCGCCACCCTGCAGTCGCGATGCCCATCTCCACGACATCGGTGTAAGACGTCAGTATCAAGCCTTTGGATTTCGTTTTTGTGCCCAGAGTCGCGGTCCCCACGGCCGATGAATTGAAGCAATGGTTTGTGAGGCTAGACTGGGAAAAGACGAATACTCAAAGGCTGGAACTCGTGCTCATGTTCCCGTTTAGGATGGTGGAAGGTTACGTGCACCTTGCCAGAGGGGCCGTGGCCGACAAATCGCCAACAAGGTCTGGATGAGCAAGACGAAATCGGTTCGGAATGTCCGACGCTCGGCATACTCGAGGGAGAGCTTGAGTTTGCGAGGCAATATCAGTGATAGGTAGTATTGTTCCACGTCGCCGTCGCCAAGCTCCCCCTCCTCGTCGCGGTAAGCGAGGCTTGCTGGATCGGTGATGCCAGGTCTATCGCGGAGCAACACCGCGTACTGCGAACGAAATACTTCGACATACCGCTCGACCTCTGGCCGCGCTCCGACAAACTGGAGCTCACCTCGAAGGACGTTAACCAATTGTGGCAACTCGTCTAGCTTGTATTTCCGTAAAACACGGCCGACAGTCGTCACCCGTGGATCTCGACTCCCGGTGACTGGGGTTCCGATTCGATCAGCATCAGTCACCATACTGCGGAATTTGAGCAGGTGAAACCTCCGGAAGTCCTTCCCGATTCGAGGATGGCGGTACAGGACCGGCCCTCCATCCTCAAGTTCGATTGCCAGCGCAATGATCGAAAAAATAGGGAGCAGAAGCAGCAATCCGACTGCTGCGCATGTCAACTCCAGTGTGCGCCGCATGACAAAGTCATCAATCTCGTGATCTTCTCATCAGTGCGTCATTTGCTTAGGCTGCCAATACCTTTTGTCGCTCGACGATATCAGAAACCGCGTCAATGACGTCATCAATGTCCTGATCGGTCATTCTCGAAAAGAGGGGCAACGACACCATTCGTAGATATTCCCGATAGGCAACAGGAAAGTCCTCAGGCTTATAGCCGTATCTGTCGCGAAAATAGGGATGGAGATGAATCGGAATGAAATGGACGGATGTACCGATGTTGCGTGCTGTCATCTCGGTGATGAACTGATTGCGCGACATGGAAAATCGATCCTGGTTCAATCGCAGAACGTATAGGTTCCAGCCATGTTCGATCTCGGGACGTTGCGTCGGTATCTCAAACTCATCGAAGTGAGCAAACGCCGCATTGTATCGGTCGACTACGTGGCGACGGCGAGATTGTAATTCGAGGAGTTTCCGCAACTGTTGTAGACCAAGCGAGGCCTGGATGTCCGTCATGTTGTACTTGAACCCGGAGCGGATCACTTCGTAGTACCATGAGCCCTCCGCATTGTAACGTTTCCATGCGTCACGACTCATCCCATGCAGGCTCCAGATGCGAGCCTCTTCCACCAGTTCTGGGATTCCCACGAGCATGCCACCTTCGGCGGTGTTGAGGTTCTTTGTCGCGTAGAAGGAGAAGCACGTCAAGACAGGAGCAGGGGAGCATGTTGCGAACGATCCAACGATGCGACCCTTGTATTTGGCGGGCAAAGCATGCGCAGCATCGTCAATAACCGCCAAATCATATCTCCTGGCGATCTCCATGATTTCATCCATGGGGCAAGGATGACCATGAAGATGAACCGGCATGATGGCTTTGACACGAAAGCGCTGCTTTTCTCGGCTGAGTTTTTCGAGTGTTTCGTTTACCGCCGCCGGATCAATGTTGAGGGTGTCAGGTTCGACATCGACAAGAATGGGGTATGCCCCAACGTGTTCGATGACCTCGACAGCGCAACAGAAAGTCATGGGAGTCGTGATCACGGCGTCCCCAGCCCCGATTCCCAGGGTTACGAGTGCTAGGTGGAGGGCAGCAGTACAAGAATTAAGCGCTAGGGCTGCTGGTGCACCGATCGACCTGGCAAATTCCTGCTCGAAGTGACTGACCTTAGGACCTGTCGTAATCCAGTCAGAACGAAGCGTGTCTACTACTTCGGCAATTTCTTCGTCGCCAATCGATGGTGCAGAGAACGGCAAAAAGTGGGTGCGCATATTATCCTCTTCTTTAAGTGGCGATGGCTGATTGATATTAACGGTTTTAAGATTGATCAGAGAGAGTCGAACCGATACGCCTTAACCCGTGTGGTAACCCAAGACTGACCAACTGTCCGTTATTGTCGATGCCGCGGGTTACGTGTGTCTATAACTAGCGTTTAGTCTGACTCCGCCCCCGTTGACACGCGCCTCAGTCAACGTTGCGAGCCACTGCTCAATCAACGACGACCATCTCATATGTTTTTCAACATAGGCACGGCCATTTCTGCCCAGATCAGCAGCGAGACTGGAATCGTCGAGCAGAGCACGTGTAGAAGTAGCCAATATCTCGGGATTGCCCGGGGGCACGACGATTCCAGCCTTGGCATCCCGTACCAGTCCTGCCCCCTCGCCCTTTCCCACATACAGCAGGGGTTTGCCGGAAGACATGATCGGCCAAAGCTTTGCCGGACGAGCTCCTTCAAACAGTGCATTCTCGTCGAGAGATACCAAACCACAATCTGCTATCGAGAAAAAGTGCGGCAGGTCTTCTTTGGGCACCGGATCCAGAAACGTGACGTTATTGAGCTGCAACTTGTGTTTCAGTTCTTCGAGATGCCTCCTGACAGAACCGTCGCCCACAAAAAGGAAGTGAGTCTCCCCGTCAGATGCGAGAAGCTTTGCGGCGTACAGCACATTGTCAAGGTTGTGCGCATACCCCTCACTTCCCTGATACAAAACGACCCTTTTGCCTTCTAGACCCAGCGCTCGTTTAAAAGCGAAGTCTGGAGCCGTGGGTTTGAACAGTTCCGTATTCACTCCATTCGGAAGGAAGAGTACCTTATTTGTTGGTAGCCCCTTTTCTTTCACGAGTCGCGTCTCGATGTCTTTCGTGAGCGCGACAACATAGTCTGCGTTCCGGTAGCTCCACCGCTCCAAGGCTTCAGCTAGACTGAGGAAGAGGCCACGCCGCAGCACTCCTATGTCACGTATTGAGTCGGGCCACAGATCAGAAACATTGAAGATAAAGAACGCACCGCGCAGGCGAGAGATTAAAAAGCCGGGAATGCTCAGGAAAAGGGGTGGCGACTCCACGAACACATAGTCAGACGGTCGCGCTCGCAACAGACCGAGGATCGAAGTCAGAGTAAACGACAGATAGTTCAGCAACCGTTTGAGGCCCCGTCCAACGGATGCATACAACCAGACTCGATGAATAGGAATTCCATTCCACTCCTCATGACGATAAAACGTTTTCCGGTACTCAGGAAAAACATAACCACGTGGATAGTTGGGCAGTGCCGTCACCACTTCTACCTCATGGCCGAGTCGAACGAGTTCCTCCGACATGGCGGCCAAGCGGGTCTGAGGTGCCCCGGTCTCGGGCGCAAAGTATTGTGAAAGTATCAGAAACCGCACTTTATGCCTCTACGTTGGGATTACGGTCGCGCGATTGAACGCTGAGCCGTCTGAAGGTAATAGCCATATCTACTGTGAAGTTTCAGGTGAATTGTCAACTCACTTTGTGAACTCTCGCCCATAATTCCAGAGTCAAGACGCGAAAGAGCAAAGCCGCATGCAGAGAGCCTGGGGTGCAGGACACAAAACGATCTAGCTCCCGCACCACGTTTTTCTTGACCAAGAATCGTGTCATTTGGAGGTCGTGTGTCGAGAGAAAATCCCTCAACCCGGCTCGAAGACCCTGCCGCATCCATTCGGCTAGAGGAGTATCAAATCCGAGCTTTGTTTTTCGCAGTCGCACCCCATCTGGCACTATTCCTGCGAGAGAGTGTCGAAGAATCCATTTGCTCCAGCCATACCTCAACTTGTAGGAGGCCGGGCAGTTTACCAGGAATTCGGCGAGTTCGTGGTCAAGGAATGGGAGTCGGGCCTCGACCGAATGCGCCATGGCGTTCCGATCCTCGTAATGCAGCAAGGCTGGTAAGCTCGTCGAAATCAGATCAACCTTCTGCCTTTCCCCGATGCTGGCCCGCGGTCCGAGGTGCGGTCCTCCCCCGTTTCCGCTCGATTTCCCTTGAAGTGCCTGACAACAGACTCGATCGAGGACGGGAGAAGCTCGGGTTAAATGCCAAGGTAGGTATTTGGTCGCATCCTCCCATGTCCAACGTGAGCGCGTGTGATTTTTCACCCACAACATGGCCTCAGGGATAATTCGTGGACTTGCTTGTCTGAAGAGGTACCAGAGATAGAAGTAATAAAACTTCTGATACCCACAAAGAGTCTCGTCGCCGCCTTGCCCATCAAGCAACACCGGGATGCCCTGCTGCCTCGCAGACTCCATCACGCACCACTGGGCATATACGTTCGTGCTTGCCACGGGCTCGTCCTGATGCCAGATGACGCGCTCAAATCTCTGCCAGAACCGCTCCGGATCGGGGAATATCAAGTGAGGCGTGACGCCCGTAGCTGCCACGATCTCGGAACTGTACTTTCGTTCGTCGTACGAGTCTTCGGCAAAACACGCGGAAAACGTGTGAAAAGTATTGTCTGGAATGATTGTTCTTGCCTGACAAACAACAGAAGATGAGTCCAACCCCCCGCTGAGGCACGCCCCGACGGGAACATCGCTTCGCAATCGCAAGTTTACTGCCTTCTTGAATCGGGCCCTGAACTCCTCGCAGGCATCGCCGACAGAGAGCGGTCGAGGCTCCCGCATTGTAAGCTCCCAATAGCGGCAAATCCGAGGAACGAAGGAGTGGTGTGCCAAGTCGATAGTCAAGAGGTGTCCGCCGGGTAACTGGTGGATACCGAAAAAGAATGTTTCGTCGCCTTGGTCCAACAGACTCTTGTCCAAGTACCCAAATACCGCCCTTTCATTGGCCAGACGTGTGACATCGGGAAACTCCAGGATTTGTTTGATCTCAGACCCAAAGACGAAGCATCGGTTGCTGGCCCAATAGTAGAAGGGTTTTTCTCCGAAGCGATCTCTTGCGCAGAAGAGCCTTTGTTGCTGCCTGTCTAGTAGGGCAAAGCTCCACATGCCGTTGAAACGGGTGAGGCAGTTGCAGCCCCACTCCCGGTATGCTTGTAGGATCACTTCGGTATCCGTCTGAGTTTTGAACGAGTACCCCCTGGCCTTCAACTCATCGCGAAGTTCCAGAAAGTTGTAGATCTCACCGTTGTGAGTGATGTGGAGAGTACCGTCATCAGTGCACATCGGCTGGCTGCCCAAAGCAGAAAGATCTAGGATGGCCAAGCGCCGGTGCCCTAAACCAACTACGGGCCTTTCGATTCTTGGCAGGCGAGCCGCTTGAAAAACGATCTCAACTTTGCCGTGTGCACCCCCTTCAAAAAAAACGCACCCGAAGCCGTCCGGTCCCCGATGACATATCAACTTTGTCATCGAGATCAGAAGTCGCGAATCAAAACCGTCAGCGGCCACGATACCGGCTATGCCGCACATTGGCCCTCTATCAAATCGGAATAGAAATGGAGCAGCTTCTTTTGCTCTTGTTCCCAGTTGTAGTACTTTTCTACAGCTTCTCGCCCACGGCGGCCCATCGCCTCAGCTTCATCGGAATGGGTCATCACAAATGCGATAGCGTCCGCTAGGCTCTTAGGGTCGGAAGGATCTACCATCAGACCAGCGCCGATATCGTGAACAATCTTCCGCCATAGCGGGAAATCCGAAGCAATCACCGGAATGCCTGCGGACATATACTCGAACAGTTTGTGTGGTAGTGCGTAAACATGGTTAGGTTCCGGAAGGAACGCTACTATACCCGCACGCACACTGCCGAGAAGAGTCGCGATCCTTGTCCGATCGAGGAGACCCAAAGCCTCCACCTTCGACCAACCAGGCAAGAGGCTTAGCTCCTCTTTGAAAGCAGCTGGGAAGAATTCGCCTGCCAATTGCAAGGTAACATCCAGATCCTGAGGCAATAAGCTCATCGCAGTAACGAGTTCGCGAATGCCGCGATCGGGAAGGATACCGCCGACGTAGGTAACGGCTCGCAAGCGCTGCTGCCAGGCAACGCCTGTCGAGGGCGCCAGTTCGCGAAGGCGAGGGTAATTGTGAATGACCACTGTGTGGCCATTCAATCGGCCGAATCGTTCAGCGATAAACGGTGTGGCTGTTACGAGGCCCGAGAAAAGCCTGCATGAGAAGTTCTCAATGCGCTCGACTATCCAAGCTATCGGCTGCCGGAGATGCCGCGGCAGATAGTCTTTCGAGAGTATGTCCCTGGGTACGTCTTCATGGATGTCGTAGACGACCTTTCTTCCTAGGAACCTGAGCAACAGCGCGAGGGGAATCAGTTCGGAATCGTGAAAATGATAAATCTCCGCCCTGAGCTTTTCTGCTTGTCGAAAAGCCTTCCAGACCGTTTTCGTCATGCGGGACAGTCGACTGTGAGATTTAGGAATGGCCTTAATCGTCACGTCTGCCGCAATCTCATCCCTGATATGGGGCACAACGAAGCTCACGTCGTATCCGGCCGCTGCCAGGGATCTACACTCTTTGTGAAAGATGCGAATGTCGAACGGAGTGTGAACGGAGGTGAAATGCACGACTCTCATGAGTCCTCTAACGCGGTAAGATGCAGCAGGAGCATGACCAGGTAACGCTGGATTTCAGGAAACGCAATGGCGACTGTCCTACGCTAGCTTCTTCGTAAGTCGGACATTAGACGATCGGCCGCAAGAAGTTCCTGCACGATGTGTTCACTGGCTTTGCCATCGCCATATGGAGAGACGTCCGTCGCTAAGGGTGGATAAGGCATTCGGATGGACTCAAGGACTCTGGCCGGCTCGATTCCAGCGATTCGGTTAGCACCGACTTCCACAGTCTCAGGCCATTCAGTTTGATCGCGCAACGTGATGCAAGGGACGCCCAAATAAAAAGCTTCCTTCTGAACCCCACCGGAGTCAGTCAAGATTTTGTGTGCATGTTTTTCCATCACAAGCATCTCGAAGTAACCGAGTGGAGTGGTTATGTGCAAGTTAGGACCTCCTACTGCGATGTTTCGCTCAGTCATGAGTCTGCGCGTCCGGGGATGAATCGGGAAGAGTACGGGCAGGTCCAGCGTTTCCAAGGCGGTTATGATCTTCTGAAGATTTTGAGCGGATTCCGTATTCTCGGCCCGATGTAGTGTGAGAAGGTAATACCTCCCAGGTTCGAGAGCAAACTTCGACATGTTATTAGTTGCATAACGCTCCGCCAATCTGACATTGGCAAGCAACGCGTCGCGCATAACATCTCCGACGAACACTACTCTACGTCGTTGGGGGTCGTCGGGACCGCCAATGCCCTCGCGCTGAAGGTTTTGGACCGCGTTGTGCGAAGGAGCCAGCAGAACATCACTCAGATGGTCTGCAACTACTCGATTTTGCTCTTCCGGCATCCGCATATTGTGACTTCGGCATCCGGCTTCGACGTGGGTGAGCCCTAAACCCAACCGGGCTGCCATGAGGGCGCCAGCCAGTGTGGAATTTGTGTCACCGTAGACGATGACCCAGTCGGGGCATTCATTCGCCAAAACGGGTTCTAAATGATCCAGCATCCGTCCCAGTTGTACACCGTGTGAATCCGACCCCACCCCCAAGTTACAAAAGGGCTCGGGTATTCGGAGTTGTTCGAAGAACAACTCAGCCATTTCACGGTCGTAGTGCTGGCCGGTGTGAAGAATCACATGGTGAATCTTAGGTGGCTCATTTCGCTGGTTATGCGCTTCAATGGCTCTACACACGGGCGCGACTTTAATAAACTGCGGCCGAGCACCGACAATGCTGATCCAGCGAACCATGTCGCGCTCATTCACCATGATTCCAAACCTCGATCGCAATTCTTGCATAGCACCACGGCGCAGCATGACACGTAGGCCGATGCGGTACATGAGGCGGCCGAAGGCCTGTGCAGACTGCGGCAAATTCTTTGCTGGACGTGTAGCTCCCTGTGGGCGATAGTTTCAAAAACCGTGAAAGGGCGAACGACATTCCACACCAGAACCAGAGCAGTCGATTCGTATCCAAATCTCCACTGAACATACTTACAGTTACACTGAAGGCGAAAAGTGCAAATAAAACAATAAAATGTTCGCCTGAAGCCTTGACAATTCTCTTAATAGCCAGACTTACCACAATCAGGAACGTTACGAGTACACTTTCACCCAGCATACCCTGCTCCACTGCGACCAATAACAACAAGTTGTGTGGATATGCTCTCTCATCCTTGCCGTTATAGTAGACAGCCCAGCCACCTACACCCAGCCCCCAGATGGGTCTTTCCGCTATCTCCGTGAGTGCCGCCTTATAGAAGTCTAGCCGCTCGACCGCGCTGCCGCTGCTCGGCGCCGAACCCTGCAAGATCTCGACGATTTCCCGGGTCTTCTGCTGGAATCTCGTTTGTGCCCACCAGAGAGAAGAGAAAGATACCCAGCTTCCTATAACAATAATGATCAGGAGTCCCAACCACCTGAGGGCGGCTCCAGGCCGAAACAGTTTCTGAGGAGATACTAGTGGTGCAGTCAGGAGGACGAGCACAAGAGCGAAGATTGGCCCGCGGGCGGTGGCGGCTATCAGGCCTGCAGCAAGCAACGGCAAACAGATCAGTTTCATGAACCACTGCACACGTTTGGCCTCGAATAGCTCGTAGTAAAGGACAATGAGGATCGCCATCCCGATCAGCCAAGCAGCACCAATGTCCGTCTTGACAGTGTCCTGCATCGTTTCTTCCTTTGCGTATTCGGGGAACAGGATCGTGTCTATGCCACGAACGATGGCAAAACATAGGAAGGTGATGGCGAACTGACGGAAATCCTCTTCTTTCTTTATCAGGATGAAGGGCGAGAGAAATAAAACTCCGCCGATGCCCCAAAGTCGTGTCATCTGCGTGAAACCCCAATTGGGCGCCGGGGTATACAAGTAACTTGCGGCCACGATCAAAGCGAAGAGAAAAAACACCGCGACACCCAGCTTCTCTCCGGCGAAAAGTCGTTGTACTGACCATCCCTCCCGGAAACCTCTTGTCAGTTGAATCAAGAGCACAAGACTCAAGACGATTAGGGCCACAAGAGTGAGATCCATGCGGCGCTGAAGACCTTCCAGCAGCGAGAGAGTTTTCCACTGGGGGATGAAAATCACGGGCACCAGCATCGCCGACGGAAACTTCAACACACCGACTAGCGTCAGACCGAACCCAAGGAATATAAGCAGAATCCAGAGTGGCTCGACTGCGGAAATCAACAGCGAGAGAGAAACCAAAATGCCAGCTGCTAACGCGAAGATCTGCCAACCGGCTTTACGGCGGTCGCGAGTTGTACCTGTGTCTTGCACGGATTATTTGAGGTCGGGGCTGAGTTCCATCACAGGGTCGTTTTCTTGTAACGGGCCTCAGTAGAGTTCTCGATCCAATGCCCGAGAATCTAGCGTCTGGACTTCTTGTAGCCCTTGCAGAAAGTGTCCATAGAGACCGTTGTAGCGCGGATCGAGCAGCGTGGCGTTGTGCCAAAGGAGGGTAAAGACTCCACCCACAGCCCGACTGCGGGCCATGCAGTCTGCCACTCGCGCAACGCTTTGTTCGTGGCTTAAATGCAGGTAGGCAATCAGCGTTGCATCCATGACCAGCAAAGGTATTTCAACCAGCCTTGCCTCCCGGTTCAAAGTGAGCAACCACGGACGATATGGCACACACGTGCCAGCTCTGAATCCGATCTGGTCGGCGTATCCAACGGAACTGTCGTAAGAGATTCCGCATGTTTCCCAATCAATCCAAGTCTGCGGACACCAACGCAGATAATGTTGTCTTCCCCCTGACGGCCATTCACCGAGCACGTCTGCGAAGGCCTGCGCTTCCTCCAGCAGGCGATCTGGGCATAGGTATGTTTCGTATCCCGCGTGCAATCCCATTTCCACATCATGGTCACGAAGCCAATTGATCACATTGCGAATTAGCGGGTCGTCCAAATCGTAGCCGCGATCATGCGGCCCTGGGGGGCTGGCTTTCCAGTACACGACCGATCTCAAGCCGCGTGCCAGTGGCATCTGAACAACGTCCTCAACGAGTTTGAGGTACGTTGGCCTCAAACCGAACAAGGGATGAAGAAGGTCACGCACGCTAGCAAGCGGATGATGTCTTCGGACGGCGTGGCCGCAAGCGCTCCTTAGGCTGAACGGTAACCCAATGTCATCAATGTCATGGCTCAGCATTACCCGAAATCTCCGCTCGCCCGGCTGCCATCTCGGAAGCAGCAACCTTAACGCCTGTTCAAAGGCCAATCCATATTCATCAACAATCGGGCGCGCGAGTACCCCCTCCGAGAGCGCCAAGCTCATCGAGCCAGCAAATCGCCCGTGAGCGTCTCGTTGGCTAGCCTGCATTTCTTCAAATCGAGACAACGTCAGCAAGGTTGACAAGGAAAGGTCTTGAACACACTCTACACAGCCGTCGTCTACTCTGTTGAAGAGTGCTTGCTGTTTTCCAATAGAAGCTGCCGCACAGAAGGGGACAACAAAGTCGGGGACGAGCTCCTTTAAATGATCAGGAGGAGGACACATCCAAGAGGCCTTGGTCGTGTGAAAGATCCGCGTCTTCAGCTCGCTCCACCCCTCACGGCCAAGATGCTTGAAGCGCACCTTCTTGCCGGTGTCGGGGTGTACGTGAACCGTAGTTTCCTCAGCTCCAACCTCAATCTTCCAGGTCCGGAAAAACTCCGCGGTAACTCCAGCCCGACGAGCCAGTTCCTTCAACCCATAGACCCTTGCTTGAGGGGATATGCAAGTCTCGGGTAATCCATTGTCTCTTGATGCCGCGGTGGCATTTGATGGAAGACTCGCCTTGAGGAGCTGACTCTGCAAAAGTGTCTCGGAGAGCATATTTGACTTCACTCTTACCAAGGAGCTCAAAAGCAGCTAGGGGAGGCCTGTGTGGAGTTCAACGCACTGCGAGAGCTTTTTTCTCGGAGACGGAGTCGGATATTGCTCGGTCATCCAAGGCTGCTCGACCGAGAGAGATGGCCCAAAGAAAAGCCAACCAGGGCGAGCGCCACTTCCTGAGAAGGCCTAGGAACAGGAGGCCCATGGTACTTTGAATAAATGCGAGCTCGATGAATCCAGTTTTGAGTCCACGTACCGAGTGAATCGAGATGCTGGCCGCCGCGAACAGGACGCCGATCAGTACAGGGACGACGGAATGGATCCATTCGACTCGCACATCGTAAAGCCGCATGACCGTATGGAGAGACAATGCCGCGAGGACGAAAAGTGCCACGACCATCGTACAGGCCATAGCATCAAGTAATAGGGTTGGGATGCCTATTTTCACAACGAATCCCGCCAGCACCAGCAACGTGGCGAAGGAAATAAAGACATTTCGTGAGTCATAAGGAAGGGGGCTGGCGGCGTCTATCACACTGCCCAGCACCACATAAAGCAAATGCGCTGGGATGGCCAGCATTAGAATCCGGATGACGCCCGTCGCCTCCTGGAAACCGCGACCAACCCAAAGGTTCACCAGGACGTCATTGAACACCAGTAGCTGCAAGCCAATGAAAACGGAAAGTTCCAATGTCATCGTCACCAAGTATACGAGGCGCCCACGAACTTCCTCGAATCGGCCCTGCGCTAACATCATGCTAACTTTGGAGAGCAGAACCAACCCAATCGGTGCTGCTGCATAACCGACTGCCACCAAGAGACTTAGGCCGAGGAGTAAATATGAGACCTCTGCCATCGGGCGGTAGTGAGAGACGACCATAGGTCCAGCCGCCAGAAGTGCGCCCGCGCCAAATTCGCCGGGCACCCTTGGAACGCCGTAACGCAGCAACTCGGCAGCGTAGCGTGGCAGGTCAGGATCGTGCCCCTTAACCAGTACAGCGTGGAAGATCGGTGCGGAGAATAGACCGGCACCGACCAGCATGGAGGCGGCCATACAACTCATAATCAGCCCCACGGAGTGGGTGCGGAAGAGGGCCAAAACAGCAACAAGGGGTACAAGGGCCAAGTTCACCAACTGAAACGAATTCGCCCGGCCCATCGCCAGGATGCCACGATAATATCCATAGACGGCCGTGTGCGTTGCCAGTGCCAGCAACCAAAGGGACAAGGGGAGAACGAGATGTATCAATTGCGAATTCCCGAGTAGCCAGCGGGCGAAAAACTGTCGTCCGGCCGAAAGCAGCAATGCACCGCAAATCGCGAAGGAAATGAGGCAGCTCAGTCCAGCCAAGAAATACGCCTCTCGTTCCTGTCCCTTCCTGTTTATGGAACGGGCCACAAAACGGGGTACAGCTACACCCAGCCCCATCTGCACACCGGACTGAAGGCCGTTCACAACGCGGCGAAGCAACAGATACTCACCAAGTGCGACTGTCCCAATCAATCGGCCAAATAAGGCCACCAAGAGCAGGTTGACCACGAGAATCAAAAATTGCGATCCCGCAGTAAGCCACAAGTCCCGGGCTAGAGGGTGTAATTTGCAGTGAAAATGAACGCGGCTAATCAGTGTCATGAGGGCCTGACAAACAGATAAAGGAACCTAGGTATCTGAAGGCGAGAGCGTCCTGACCCAGTTCTCCACTCCATTGTTTGTCAGGATCCGAAGAGGGATCTCGAGACGGATAGGACTATGCTGCAGTTTTGTAACCTTGGGGCTCGGTGACTCGTGCCCCCAAGGCCGGAGTATTTCCGCTCCATTTCATCGTCGCCAAGAAAAGAACAAACAAAAGCATTTCATATCCCCCTATGGTCACAAACTGCTTTTCGAAGAGTCTCTGCACAATCCAGGTAATGGGTAGGGCCACGAGACTGAGCAGGCTCGGCCAGAACCACTGACGCAGTTCGAACAAGCGCAGCTTGTACAGCCGCCCGAGAACTACAATGCTGATTGCTCCCAGCAGGGTGAAGGCTACAACCTGGCTGGCAACAAGCCACACTGGAGAAGACCCAAGTACACCCACGAAAAGCGCGGCCAGCGCAGCGCTAAGGGCGATCGTGTTGTAGGGGATGCTGGAAACGGCGTCGATGGGACTCCGGAGCACTTCGTAGGCCAAGTAAAGAGGAAGTATCAGGACCAAAGGAACAAAAAACAGCCCGCTTGATACGGGTGCCGTTCCCAACCAAATTACTAATAATGTACGGCTGAGGACTGCCGCCTGAAGGCTCGCAAATACGCCGAGCAAGGTCGCACTGCGAAACAGAAGTTGCAGGTCCTTTCTGATCCCGTCCTGTTCATTGCGCGCGATTAGGCCAGCCAAGTGAGGAAGAACGAGTACGCCGAGAGGGCCAAAGAATGCGCCTAACATTCTCATAAAGCTGAGCCCCAAAGCATAGATGGCTACGTCAGTCAGGGAAGCTCGATGTGCAAGCCAGATTGGGCCCAGGGCAAAGAGCAGACCCGCAATGAGGAAACCTGGCACGCGGCCCAGGCCGTACGGAAACAAGGACCGCGCAGCTCGCAACAGCCATTTTTCGTTTTTCGCTTCCGTCCGTGTCTGCACAAGGGTACGCAGGAGGGGAAGTAGAAAGATGACCGAGACTCCCAGCATCGCCAGACCCATGAGATCGATGCAGAAAGCAAGCCCAAATCTTTGCACTCCAAGTAATGCCAGAACGGGCATGAAGCCAAAATTGATGGCCTGCAGGGAGTTAGCGTAGCGCATCTGCAACATACCGCGAAAATGACCATAAAGCAGTGCGTGAACCAAGTTTCCGAGCACCATCAGCGCGAGCGGAAGAATGAAAGTCCTAAGTTCTGGACTGCCTAGAAGCAATTTGGCAACTGGCCGCCGAATACTCAATATGGCGAGCATCGCCAGGGCTCCGAAGGCGCTGGCAGTTCCAATTCCGAACAGCGACCAGCGTACGCGCACGCCAGGGAGGCCACTGCACATCGGCAGGCACCTAGCGAGTGCGACCGTCATGCCTAGGGAGAGGGGAACCAGAAAGCACCAGGCGACACGGCGCAAGAGCAGATACACGCCCAGTTGTTCCAGTCCACCTAATCGCGCCACAATCCCCTGGCACAAAAACGCGCACGCCATGACGATGATTTCTGCTGAATAAGTAAGTAGGAGATCCTTCCAAAACGAACGTGAGAATAGCGACATATTCAGCAAATCAGTATGGTCTTCGGAACGTCCATTGTCCGCGAAAGGAAGACAAACAAACTAAAAAGTGGGATGTTCCCAACCCTCTCCGCAAGTGGTTTTTTTGACGTCGATCGGACGAACAGGTGAGTTAGCGGTTATGCCGCGACTTGTGCAAGATGAGGAACAGCGTGCCCATCTTGCAGATCAAATTCCGCTCCACAGGCTGCGCAACCCAACGTTCCGTTTGCATTTGAAAGACGAATCCCACACTGGCACATCCAGCCTACTTGCTTCGCCGGCACTCCCATCACGAGAGCATAATCCGGCACATCGTGCGTGACGACGGCGCCCGCCGCCACAAAAGCGTATGTACCGATGGTGACACCGCACACGATGGTCGAGTTTGCACCCAGGGTCGCTCCCCGCTTGACCAGTGTTGTCATGTATTCGTGCCTGCGGTTCACGTGACTGCGAGGATTGATCACATTCGTGAAAACCATTGAAGGTCCACAAAACACGTCATCCTCCAAGTGCACGCCGGTGTAAACGGAGACATTGTTCTGGATCTTCACATTATTCCCGATGGTCACCCCTGACGCGACGTGAACATTTTGGCCCAGGTTGCATCTTCTCCCGAGCTTGCTGTTCGCCATGACGTGGGAGTAGTGCCAAACGTGGGTACCTTCTCCAATTTCGCAAGGCTGATCCACAACGGCTGTGGAATGGACGAAATAGGGTGCAGGCTGAACCTCCAACGCCACTGGTCGCCCCCGCTCGCGTACAGATTGCTCGCAGGCATGAAGAATGCGCAGCACGCGCAATGCACTCTCGCCATCGGTACGCGGCCTGGTTCTGTCGCGAACGCACTCGAGGAAGTGCTGGCACTCCAGGCGAAGAGGTTCTTCGCGGTTCAGAGGCACAACTTCTCCTTGTGCCTTATGCGCCACGGGAAGGCGGTTCACCCAGTCGACACGATGCCGGAAAACAACTAGCTTTCGTTCGTCCTCTGTGTCGTCAAAGACGGCCATTTTGCCATCACCGACGATGACCAGCTTTTGCTCTTTGAACGGATGCAGCCAACTCACGAAAATATGGGCCTTGGCGCCGCTGGAAAAGTCAAGAGTGCTGAGCGTCGTATCGGCGATATGAGGATTCAGATAGCTTCCCCCTTGTGCGGCCACCGCTAACGGCAATTCGTCTAGCAGGAAGAGAATCGCCGCGACATCATGGGGCGCGAAACTCCATAAGATGTCTTCCTCCGTGCGCAGCTTGCCCAAATTGAGCCGCGAAGAAGAGATGTATTCCACCTTGCCCAGATCTCCCGACCGGATCATCCGTTTCAACTCGAGAATTGCGGGATGGTATTGCAGCAGATGGCCCACCATGAGAATTCGGCCGTGCTTGTTGGCGAGGTCGACGAGCTCTTGACCTTCTTCTACGCGAAGCGCGAGCGGCTTTTCGACAAACACGTCCTTTCCCGACAATAGTGCCTGCTTGGTCATAACATAGTGCTGAGCTGCCGGGGTAGAAAGAGCCACGGCCTGAATGGTTGGGTCTCTAAACAACTCGCTGGCATTGTAGGCAGCGGTCACGGGGTACGCGGCAATCAGTTGGCTTATGCAGGATTTATCAATGTCACAGATCGCCTCGAGGCTACCAAGGGCATAGAAATTTCGCACGAGATTCTTGCCCCAGTATCCGCAACCCACTACTCCGATTCGTGGCACTTGCTCATTCATTGCATGCTCCCTTCGTCAGGTTATTTCCGTCGAAAAAGTCCTCGATCGCCTCCACCACCCGTTCCTGTTGCTCGCTTCCCAGTTCGGGATAGTTCGGAAGGGCCAGGACTTCCCGGCTCGCTGCCTCGGCTTGTGGGAACTGTCCTTCCTCATATCCCAGGTATGCAAATGCGGGTTGGAGGTGCAAGGGGAATGGATAGTAGATTTCCGTTGGTATTCCTCGAATGCGCAGAAAGTTTCGCAGTAGGTCCCGTTCCCGGCATCGTATGACAAACTGGTTGTAGACGTGCCGGCAGTTAATGGGTGACGATGGAAGCGTGATCCATTTGGTCAGTTTGTGCTCCGCGAAGAGCCGTCGATAGAACTCAGCATTTTGTTGGCGCACCTGGGTCCATTCTTCCAGATGCGGGAGCTTGACTCGCAAGATCGCAGCCTGAAGTGCATCGAGCCTACTGTTCATCCCTAGAATTTCGGAGTAGTACTTTTTACGGCTTCCATGAACGCGTAAGAGCTTTAGCTTATCGGCCAGCTCCGGATCATTGGTTGTGACGAGTCCGCCGTCTCCTGCCCCACCTAGATTTTTGGAGGGGAAAAAGCTGAAGCAGCCAAAAGTGCCCCGAGTGCCAACCTGGTATCCGTCGTAGCAAGCACCCAAGGCTTGGGCAGCATCTTCAATGACGGCTAGCTTGTTGTGTTCGGCAAGCTTCAAAATGGGAGCCAGGTCCGCCGCGAGACCGAAAAGATGTACAGGAATCACAGCGCGCGTTCGCTCGTTAATCGCCGGCTCGATGAACCTTGGGTCGATATTGAACGTGGTCGGGAGGATATCTACGAAGACGGGTTTGGCACCTGTTCGAGCAATCGAGCCGGCGGTTGCTACAAAGGTAAATGGCGATGTGATGACTTCGTCCCCGGGACCAATGCCGAGTGCAAGTAATGCAAGCAACAAAGCATCGGAACCGGAAGCGCAGGTGACCACAAACTGTGCACCGATAAAGGTTGCTATTTCCCTCTCAAAGGTTTCGACCTCGGATCCGAGGATGAAGTGCTGTGACTCCATAGTCCTGGCAACAGCGTTCATCACTTCGCCTTTGATGGACCTGAATTGCGCCTTTAAATCGAGAAAAGGAGCGGACGCGCTTCCCTCACGCGGAGCGGCCGGGTTGAGTGAGGCAGAGTAATCTGCAATGGTCTCTGCATCCGGCAGAGTGGTGTGTGCCATGGTAATCACCTTTCTTTTACAGGTTTTTCTTCAACAATTCTGAGTTGAAAGGAACATGCTGGAGGACAAAGTTGAATTCGAGGGCTAGATGCGACAGGCAACGAGATTGTCTTTGGGCGTTCTTCTCGATTTGCAAGAAGCCATTTGGTGACTTCTAATGATTGCCGATTCTGAGACCTACACCATATGTAGCGATACCGATGATGGCCTGCTCCGCCGTCCGCCCCATTGTTTTTATTGTTTTCTTCGTACGGCTTTCGGGAACAAAGACAATGTCATTCGGCTGCAGAGACGGATCCGGCATTTTTCCTGCCATCAACTTGCCGAGATCGATCGGGATGTTTTGTCGCTCCTTGGCCGCAGGCAGCTGACGAAACACTACCAATCGATTGCGTGCTGCGATCGGCTGTAAACCCTCGGCCGTTGCCAAGGCTTGTAGCAGGCTCATGCTGACACTGGCATCCTGGATGACAAAAGCACCCGGCTTAACCACCGCCCCAACCACGTAGATGACAGGAGCCGTCGAAACGCTTACTACATCTCCTGCCCGAACCTCTACATTGAGTGAAGGATCTTCGCCGCGCATCAAACTGCTGAGATCGATCTGCAGCGTTGGGTTGCCACTGCTTGGAGCCTTACGGACAACTGTCACAGTGGCTCCCGCCCCTGGAGTAATTCCACCCGCCAAGGACAATACTTCAAGTAATGTTGCGGATCTCTCAAGTGGATAGACAGAAGGCTTAGCGACAGCTCCTACGACTGTCACGCTCCGCCCGTGTTTCTCCTCGACAAAAACGTTGATGATCGGGTCACGCAGCTGTTTTGCGGCTTTGAGAGCTTCCGCAATTCTCTTCCCGAGTTCCATCGCGGTTAGGCCTTCTGCCTTGAGGGGGCTGGTCAGCAAGGGCATCGCAAGATCGCCTGAATCCGTGATGCGATACTTCCCATTGAGTTCAGGAGCGTTGGCAAATGTAATACTCACCAAATCTCCAGGACCCACAGCGTAGTCAGAGACACTCTCTGTAGAACTTGGCGAGGAGGACGAGACTGCCTGGCTCGTTTGGGCAGATACGCTCATTCTTGTGATCACCAGTAGCAGGCAAAGCCAAACTGAACAATTCGTTCTGTGAGTGGGGCCTTGTGACCGCATACAACCTCATCCTTGGACACTGGTCCTATCCCGCTATCGGTATCCGTAGTACCGATAATAGGAAGAAGTGGAGTCGACGCCGTTCAAGACAACGCCCAGGACCGGAGCCCGAGCCTGCTCGAGCATTTCTGCCGCCACCGCAAGTTCTTCTTGAGTCGTAACGTTGTAACGTCCAACGAGGATCACCCCGTCCACGAATGGCATCAGAACAAGTGCATCAGAATACGTGATCAACGGAGCGGAATCGATGATGATGTGATCGAACCTTCGGCGTAAGGCTTGCAACACCGCGCGCATCGCGTGGGATGCCACCAACTCTCCAGGATTGGAGGGGACGGGACCGGAAGGTAGATACCACAGATTTTGAGCTGCGGCGCCGATATGCAGCAGAGAGCCTGCTAAAGACTCCTCAAGAAACTCCGCTTGACCCAGGATTGTGCTCAAGCCATGACTCGTCGTGTGCTCGCGTAGGGAAGGCGATGTTATTTTCCGCATGTCTGCTGCCACCAGGCAAGTTCTTCTCTGTTGCGCAATGGCCATGGCAAGATTGATTGCAACCGTGGTTTTTCCCTCACCTGCTGAAGCTGAAGCAACCAGAAGCACGCGCAGAGGGTTTTTGGGGTGCACGAGCTTGATCCAATTGTGCAACCTCCGCACCGATTCCGCTTCGGGAGAAACAGGTCTTTTCGCAAAAAACTCCAACATCATCTGGTCGTCGCCGTTCCGGCCGTGGTCTGCGAGCAGCCTGATCGGTCCAAAAAGGATTCTGACCCAATTACCGTCGGACTTATCAGTGTTGATGAGCGGGACGCTCGTAGCCGTAGGGAGCCCCGTCCATTTCTTGATGTCCTCAGTACAATGAATCGTCTTGTTCATGCTTTCTTTCACAACGGCCAAGGCCACGCCCCCCAGAATCGCCAGCATGAATCCCGCCGCGATCATCTGAAGCCGGTGTGGCCTTGAGGGCGTATCCAGTACTCGTGCCGGATCAATTACAACGATATTCCCTGTTTTCACTCCCGCCGAGATTACGGTCTCTTTCAACCGTGCCAATAATGAGTCGTACAAATCCTCTCTGGCCTGAGCCTCTTTCTTTCGAAAGTTGTATTGGATGACTTTTGTGTTCATGGCACTGATCATGCCCTTCATATCGTTCAGAGCACGGGCCAGCAGTTGTTCTCGGGCACGCGACGACTCATAGCTGGTTTCGAGCTGCTGCACAATCCTCTTTCGCTCCTTGGCCAGCTGCGCCTCCAGCTCATCTACCTCGCTTTGAAGCTTTTTTGTATTGAAATTGTCTTCTCCGTAAACAGATTGAATCTGTGCCAGTTGTGCTCGGCTCTCTGCAATGCGCTGACTCAGCGTTTGCACAAGCATGTTGTCTCGCACCGGAGGAAGAGAATTCTCGTTAGCCGTGCCGATCATCCTGACATAAGCTTCCAATTGAATGCGGTCTACCTGCGCCTGTGCCAGTTGACGGTTCAGCTCCGCAACCTTTTGAGTCACCGTATTTTGTTTTTCGTCGACATCAACGATCCCGCTGGCGTTTTGGTACTCTGCGAGCGCCTGGTTGGCACTTTCGATTTTTTGGCGGAGGTCCTCGAGTTCATGGGAATGCCATGCTGATGCTGCCATCATCGCCCGATATCGGTTGCGATAATCTCGGTCGATGAAAAGATTCGCCGCCAGATTTGTGACGTCCGCCGCTAGCTTCGGGTCACGGCTGGCAAAACTGATTTCTACCAAGTGGCTGTCTCGCACTCGTTTAACAGAGAGCCTTTCGTGGAACGAGCGGAGCGCTGCTGCTTCCGGATTCGTGAAAGATTGTTCCCGTCCGAAGCGACTCAGCCAACCGATCAATCGCCCCAACCGGCTCCCACGGACAAATTCGGGATTGTTATCGAGATGCAGAGTTTGAATAGCCTCGATGGCCAGCCCGTCAGTTTTAAGTATTTCCGTCTCGGTATCGACGTAGTTCTGTTCGGCTGCCTCCGACATTGGTGCCTCGTGGTCCGAAGGCCCTTCCGCCCTGGGGGGATCGATGCGAATTCGAGCGACGGGTTCATAGACTGGGGTCATCAGGAGAGAGAAGATGGTGACGGAGACCACAACGGAGGCGGCAAAGATGGAAGCTATACGCCAGTTACTGCGTATGATGCGAACGGCGTTTCGCCATTCGGGCTCAGGGCCTTCATCGAAACGTCGAAACGCTTGTTGCGGCCGTATGTTGATGGGCTGCCGAGCAATAGGTTCTGGACTGCTTTGTACTAGATCGATAAATCTTGACATCTGTCCCACCTCAACATTCGAGTGGGCGGGCTGGCCGGGTTTGGAGCGCTCGCCTGTCCCTGATAGGTGCAGGAATTCGGCACTCTAACAGCGCACGATTTTTTCCCGATTCTCTCTCACATTATGTGTGGCGTTCCGCGTGTCTACCACCAACTGCGAATGGCGAACGATATGATCGTAATCAAAGCAAGAATGGTCAGTTGCGATCAGAGCAACGTCGTATTCAGATAGTCTCTCCGCAGTGAGCGGCACGGATTTCAGACGCAGATCGTACTTGCGCATGACCGGGAGACTCGGCACGTAAGGATCGTGATAGTCCACCCTTGCTCCTTTTGCCCTGAGCAGTTCGATAATGCGCAGCGCTGGCGATTCTCGCAAATCGTCGATGTCTTTCTTGTAGGTCACGCCTACGATCAGAATGCGCGCACCGCGCACGCATTTTTCTAAACGATCTAGGGCGTCCGCTACCGCCACTGCTACATGGCTTGGCATCGAGGAATTGATTTCCCCGGCAAGCTCGATGAAACGCGTTGGGAACTCGTATTCCTGCGCTTTCCAGGTGAGATAAAAGGGATCGATTGGAATGCAGTGTCCCCCCAATCCCGGTCCAGGGTAGAAAGACGCGAAACCGAACGGTTTCGTCTTTGCCGCCTGGATTACCTCCCAAATGTCAATTCCCATGCGCAAACACAGCAGTTTTAGCTCGTTGACAAGGGCAATATTGACGCTACGATAGGTGTTCTCCAGAATCTTGGTCATTTCTGCAGTTCGTGCTGAGCTGACCAGAACCGTTCGCTGGAAAACCGTCTGGTAGAGATTCCGTGCGGCCAGCGCACTGGCGCCGTTCACGCCCCCAATAACCTTCGGAACCTGATGCGTCTGAAACTCCCGGTTGCCGGGATCCTCACGCTCGGGTGAAAAGGCAAGCAGGTAGTCAGCCCTCGGCCTCGGCGGAAGTGAGCGCCAAGTTTTCAACATCGTAGGCAGCTGTGGGGCAGCGCAGTCCAGAACGTCCCAAAATGGGCAGGACTACCTCCTCGGTGGTCCCTGGGTACGTTGTACTTTCAAGGACGACGAGTTGTCCTGAACGTAAATGCGCACTGATGACTTCTGCGGTGCTGCGGATATATTGAAGATCTGGTTCTCGATGATCCCCTAGGGGCGTGGGAACACAAACAACGATCACGTCCATGTCGCGCAAATTAGCAAAATCATCGGTGGCACGAAGCTCCTTCCGGTTAACCAGCCCAGCAATGGCCGCGCCTTGAATGTGGTGAATGTAACTTTCCCCACGGCGAAGCATCTCGACCTTGTGTGCGTCAGTGTCCAGCCCTGTCGTCCGAAATCCGTTTCTGGCAAACAACAAGGCTAGAGGTAAACCAACGTAGCCAAGCCCCACGATCCCTACGTGGGCAGTCTTCTCACCGATGAGGCCATACAACTCATGAATTACTTCGACATCTGTCGATACTTGCATGATTCGACGACCTCCAGTCGTATCTGGGCCTGACGCAACGCCGGCCTCTTATGAGGTCGCGCGAAGGAAGGCCTCTGGCGGCTTCGCTGCGACCATTGGGGCGCACGTAATGCCCTGGCTTCTGAGCGTAGTCCTCCCAGCAATGGAAACCACATCGGCTCCGTCCAGATCCACGACAATCGAGCGCCGAAGCAGATCCACGGAGAGGACCACCCGCCATTCACCGTGACGACGGAGCACGACTCCGGTTAATCCCATCAACGGACCACTGCGGACCTCGACCCGTGTGCCAGCAATCAGATACGGATGGGGTTGCACCAGGAGACCTGAGCCGAGTGCCTTCCGCACGTTGTCTACATCCTGGTCCGGAATAGGAGTCGGGCGAGCGCCAAATCCGACTAGGCGGACGAGGCCTGGGATTTGCAGTAAACGCAGCCGGTCGCCCAATGAAATGCGCGCGAAGATGTAGCTGGGGAATAATGGCAGCTGCACTTGATGTCGCCCATTCTTCCAATGGTGAACCGTTTCGTATAGTGGCAGGAAGCACTCCACGGATCTCCGCTGCATTTGCTCCGCCACCCGCTTTTCGTGGCGCGCACGTGTGTAAGCAGCGTACCATTGCAACGTACCGCAAACCTCCGGTGCCTCGATCACTCTTGCTTCGGATGTGGATAACGAGATTGTCATAGTCACCGGATACAGCTTCGCCCCGTCAGTTCGAAAATCTAGCTCCTGTAAGAGTCCTAAATACAATAACTTAGACTTAGAAACAAAACTGCCACCGCCAGTCTTGCTAGTTGCAACGGCGGCTTGATCTCGTCCTCGTCATTCTGCTTGCCGTCTTTCTCGTCGTGTCGAGCCGCGCCTGGGTCCTCTTGCAATCTCAAGCGGGAACCCATTTGCACAGCGACAGCGAAGCCTCCCACCTCTGCGCGCACAACCCGTCCTTGGATTCGCACTCGAACCCGCCGCGCAGCGGGATTAAGCGGGGGGAAGCACACTTCCATTCGAACGAGAGTACCTGCCAGCAACACTTGACGCGTCTGAACAAAAACTCCCGCGATACTGATGTCTCGCGTGCACCCCTCGCTCGTATGTGTAGTACCCTCTGGACTGTTCCAAGAGAAATTCACCCCAGCGGTCAACCGATAGCGTGGGCGGTGCCTCTGTTCCATGTTCACTTCGTTCACTTTGCTTTTGCTTTCAGCGATCCCACGGTAATTGCTTCTGCGCGATACCAACAACACCCACAACGTAGCTCGCACATCGAGCCGCGAGCCTCACGAGCCGAGGTCCGTTCGGGTGGGGAACCAAAAGACGGCGGTGGGCATTTTGCGCTCCCAAGGCCCCAGAGGGGACTACCCGAGGTTTGGGTACCAGAAAGTGCACGTCGGGCGGCCCGAGCGAGGACGTGGGGTAGCTGCCATGGCACCGACTTTGCACGTTGTAAGCTTTGGTCGTGACAGGCCAAACAGCCGACAAACACCTTGAAATGTGAAGCGTTAAGAAATCACAGATGACGGTCCATTCGGGGCGGTCTGCGCTTAGAATTTGCCTATCATCTGGATCAGTGCAGTATGAGCCCTGTCCATCCTTGGGGAGACGGTGCAGAACGATTTTTGTCTTGCCGTTTTTTCAGGTAGGTGTAAAATAAACTGTTTTCCTCCCCCTTTTTTGAAGCTGCTCCTGGAGGACAGCTTGAACTCTCCCTCGAGTTTAAATGAAAACCTGATACGTATTCTTCTTGTTGACTCCAGCAAAATTCAATGTGAGGTTTTAAGCAGTGCGCTGCGTCGCCGGCCGGGCTTCGCAGTCAGCTGTTGTGCTGGGGATCTCTCACAATGTCTCGCTACTCTAGAATCTTACCCTGCGGATGTGGCTCTCCTGAGTGATGGAACTCCAGGTAGCGGAAACGAGCCGTATGGTATTCTTCGTGGCCTGCACGCGTCCTTTCCCAAGCTGGGGCTAGTTCTACTTCGTGACTGTTACGATCGTGATGTGGTCGTCCACGCACTTCGCTGTGGAGCACGGGGCTTGTTCTGCCGCGCGTGCCAGCCTTTCAAGGCCCTTTGCCGGTGCATTTACACGGTGCATAAGGGACAGTTCTGGCTGAACACCGAGCAGTTGGGATGCGTGATCGACGCGCTAATGTGGAATCCAGCTTCACGAGTGGTCAACACCAGGGGAGTAACATTGCTGACCCCGCGAGAAGAAGAGTTGGCAGCGCTTGTGGCTGAGGGTCTCATCAATCGCGACATCGCTCACGGGCTCAACATCACCGAGAACACAGTCAAGAAGGGACTCCTGCGGATCTATGACAAGCTCGGTGTCTCCAACCGCGTCGAACTTGTGCTTTATGCGCTAACCCACCGCGAAGTGGGTTCCAGTGATTCGAATTCGACAGCGTTGCCGTCTCCCTCGGGGTCGTCGCGGACCGCGTCCCTCCCAGAAGGGCAACGGAGATCCTCTGGGTCCGGCAAACGCAACACTGCTGTCCTCGACAACGTTTCGTGACCCGGTCCGGCGAGACGAAGATGAAACGTTGCTGAGGCGGAAATCGCCGCCCGGCGGCCCTTGGTTGATACTCCATACGGGCGAAGGGAGGCCAGTCATTGCAACTGCCCGGCATGTCTATGGCAAATTCGATAAGCCCTGCGGTTAATATCCCATAACACCAGCTAACGGCGATGCTGAGGCTGGTTCGTTAGAAGCCCACCCAAAATAGATATAGATGCCGGTCGACTGATTTACATTGTGCTTCTTCCCAGTACTTGTCGCGAGACGTGTCTGTTTCCGTAGCCCGATTAAACCCTCATCATGACCGCGCACGAGAAGCTCCCATATCTCCGAAACCTTATGCTTTTGCCAAGCTGATTTGGCCTCACCGTGGCCGTCTGATTTGGCCCCACTTGATGTCATAACGTCCTTTCCTCTAGCTAACCCGAACAGCCAGTGCCCATCCGAGGTAAAGCAGGGATGGAGCGCCGAGGAAGGGATGGCGCTTTGAATCCCTTCCTCGGCTCATCTTTACAGGAGCCATGACTTCTCGTTCTCTACGAAGCTTTCTTTTTCTGCCACACCTCAGCGTTCGGCGAAAGCGATACGATTCCGTGCCCGTCTCAATGATGTGGGCCAGGTCGGTAATTCGGTCGAGCAGAGCTTTGCAGAGAGAGGATTCGGAAACACCTGCGTCCACTCCGAGAATGGTAGATTCGTGATCACGATCAATGCGGCCCCCTCGGCTCGCTCCGCGATCACCTGAAACAGGAACTCCGCGCCGATGTCGGCCAGCGGGACGTAGCCGACTTCGTCGAGCACGATCACGTCGTAGCGCAACCAACGCGTGAGCACACGTTTCACAGCATTCTGCTGCCGTGCTGCGACCACTTCGTTGACTAAGTTGCGGCCGTGGTGAATCGCGCTCGCCGTTTCTGCCGGCACGCGGCGACGCACAAGCCCGTGGCCATGTACGTTTTGCCCGTGCCACACTCGCCCATAAACACCACCGGTTCCGCGCGTTCGATGTAGCCGCCTTCGGCCAGCTCACGGATCTTCGCCGCCGCAATCTGCCGCGCCTGATTAAAAATCGAACTCCTCCAGCGTCTTCACCCGAGGCAGCTTGGCGTCGCGAACGCCGTTTGCAATGGCGTGACGGTCGCGTTCTTCCGCTTCCATCGCGAGCAAGGCTTCCAGATACCCGATGTGGTTGCGCTGTTCTTTGATCGCCTGCTCGGATAAACGCAGGAAGTTGGCGGCGATGACCGGCATGCGCAGCGCCTTGCAATACCGCCGCACACTCGCATGTTCCAGAGCTTGGGTGGGCGGGTTCATCGTGCCACCTCCGCGGTCGCGTCGTTGCCGAGCAATAGGCCATACTCCTGCACCTGAGGCAGCGGTCGGTCATAGCATTCCAGTGCACCCAATGGAAACGGCTCGCTGCGTGGACGATTGAGTTCATCCGCAGTGGCGAGATGCCGCACCGCGGCGGCATCTGTACAACCCAGCGCCACCTCTTCGATGGCTCCTTTCAGGCGATCCCATCCCTGGCGCTTACCGAGCGCGAGCAACTCGATCATGGCCCGCGTGCCCGCCTGTGCGCCGTGTCGCTCCCCCAAGCTCTGCCACAAACGATCGAAGCTTTTTGGCCAGTAGAGAGGCGCGGGTCGATTGGTACGAAGCCTTCGCGGAAGTGCTGGGCGAACGGCGCAAACTGTACTGCTTCGCGATGCGCCGGCGGCCGTTAGGTTCTACTGGCGAAATACGATCAGAGCTAGCTCTGTGGCACAAAGGTTTCGCGTTCGGCCACGCCCAGTTCCTGCTTGCGACGACAGACGTAATGACGCACGGTCGATTCCGCCACTGTGATCTCAGATTTTTCCCTGCCAATCCGCTCCCAGATGCGGTGCGCCGTGTGGCGCTGCTTGCGTGGGGCGTGTTGGCCAGCTCGCAGAATCTGGTCAATAATTCCATTCGCTGCGCCCAGCTGGGGCTTGGCTCAGGCCGGAGCTTTGCGTTCCGGCGGGATCGCGCTCGCCAGTGCTTGCCGCACAATCCGCCGATGTACCCCAAACTGTTTCGCCACTCCCCGGATCGTTCCTATGCCAAGGCGATGTTCCCGCCTGATCTGTTCAAACAGTTCCACCTTGCGCATCCTGTCCATTGCCTCCCCGTCCTGGCTGGCCAGAACAGTGTAGGCTGCGCTAATCGCTATATATAAGGTGGGGTCAATTTAGACGGCCAAACTGGGGCTAGATGAGAGTAGCGAAATCACCTTAGGTGAGGATGCGAAATGCCTGGCGTAGCGGCGGCAAGTGCAGCATTTGTTAGGCCAGTTCTTCAGCGCTTTCCGCGCGGTGTCAGCCTTCCATCTTCCTGAGCCAACAGCACAGTGGCAAAATTCAACAGCACCTTGCATGGGCCTTTCGGCCCGGCTAAAGTCTGCACTTCTGTAACCTTCTCAACGCATTCACGCAAGGTCACAATAGCAAAAATCGATTCTTCGTGACGTGGGTTCCGAAGAAGCCGTGAAGGACTCTCCAGGAAGGGCGTGACCGCGTGAAAGTTTCCCTCGTCAGCTGTGCGCTTGCGATTTCAATCCTACTAGGCGGGATGCAACTTGTTGCACAGTCTATGGACTATTATGTTGCGACGACCGGTAGTGACAGTAAGGGTGACGGCTCAGCGTCTAATCCTTGGGCTACCATTGCCCACGCCGATTCAATCGCTCAGCCCGGGTGGACGGTCCACGTGGCGCCAGGAACCTACACGGGGAATTTGGACACCACTCACAGCGGTAGTGCCAGTCTGAGAATCACATTCATCTCTGACACTAAATGGGGGGCCGTACTCAAGCCCAGCAGTTCAAGCGACCACTGGAACAATGGTGGGAGCTACGTGACTATACAAGATTTTGAATTTGATGGCACCGGGTCGGACTCTAGCGACGCGATTGCAGCGTGGCCTTTGAACGGACAACACGATCAATGGGTCATTGGCAACAAGCTCCACGATTACGCGGGAAACTGTAATCACACAGGGGATGCCGTCATTACAACAACCGGCGGCGGCGTCAGCAATGCGGTCATAGAGGGCAATCTCATCTATCACAACAACTGCGGGCGAGCAGGATCAACCCCCAATAGTTCCGGAATGCACGGTATCTACTCCGCTGGCTCTGGCGACACTATCCAAAACAACATCGTTGTCGATCAAGGTGGCGGCTGGTGCATACATTCATGGCATCAAGCCAGCAACACCATTCTGGCAAACAATACCGTAGCCAACTGCGGTCAGGGCGGTTTTCTTATTGGAAATGACGGCTCCGGTTCCCCGTCGATGGATGACTACACGAGCGTCATCAACAACATCTCAGTCGATAATGTTGGTCCATCCTATGGTTTCACAGAGGAAGGGAACACAGGCAGTCATAACTTCTACTCAAACAACCTTGCATACGGCAATGCGACTGGCAATTTCTATTTGCAAAATGGCTTGACGGCCTCCTCGACTCAGACAGGCTCAGATTCCACGACGTTTGTGAACTACACAGGTGCTGGAAGCGGAGATTATCACCTGAAAGCCGGCTCGACTGCCATTGACAATGGCACGAATAGCTGTGCAAGCGGCGTATCGAATTGTGCACCCACCACCGACTTCGACGAGAACTCTCGGCCCGTGAACGGCCTCTGGGACATCGGCGCCCATGAGTACGAGGGCTCAGTGAGTCCACCAACCGGCTTGACGGCCGTGATTAAGTGACAAGGATCCGGTGCTTCCCTGCTCCGCTTTGACGAGTATGAGCCTTCTCTCGTTTGGTCTCACTTCTTTGTTCCCTCTATCCAAGATCGCAACAGCTTCCCTTTCGAGCAGAAGTTGCTTGCGCAAATAGCTGGCCGCGATGCGATCGAGTAACAATCCCTGGAGCGCATCAGACGGCTGCACGGAAGCTTGCAGCTGCGCCGCGAAATTGCCTGCCATCTTCTGGAATTCCGGCGAACATTTGCTCACTTTCTTCCACAAGATGCGATTCCTCTATGCTGTACGTGAAAAAAGAGGAACTGAGGACGCAAAATGGCGACTCCTCGAAAGGTAAGATGGAAGACGCGGTTGGTAGAGCGCGGCTTTCCAGATCGTTCGTTCGATGTCGAGTTTTGGCAGGAGCAGGGCGATGAAGCCATCTTTGAGGCAGCATGGGAATTGATGGAGTTAGCTGAGGAAATCAGCCGTGGCAGAAAGCCCGAAATACGGAGATTGCTACAACTCTTAAACGAATTTGAGGTTGATTACTTAATCGTCGGCGGTTTCGCAGTCATGAAATACGGCGAACCGCGTTATACGAAGGATCTCGACCTGTGGGTGCATAATTCAGCAACAAACTCCCTCCGGCTCGTTCAAGCTCTGAAGAAGTTTGGCGCTCCACTTATGCATGATGGAATCGCTGCTGCAACCTTCACCGGACACCAGATCGTCTATCAGATTGGAATTGCTCCCATGCGCATCGACATTTTGACTGAAATTACTGGGGTCGAGTTCGTCCATGCTTGGAAGAATAGAGTCCGCGGTACCTTCTTTGGTATTCCGGTGCATTTCATCTCCCAAGCTGATCTCGAGGCCAACAAACAAGCGTTGGGCCGTAGCAGTGACCTGGAGGATCTGAAGCGCAAGCCAACGGAGAGGAAACGCAAGAAATAAATAATTCTGCGGTGCGATTTCGGACTTAGAAGCCCACCACCAGCAGGTTCGCAAGCATTTGGGCAACGATTCCGAGTTGAGCCTGATTACGGCTTGCTCGTCCTGCCATGTAGCCAGCCACCGTCAACAATGAGGTCGGCTGACCCGCCGCCACCCCTAGTTACATTGCAACTGGTCATAAACCCAGCGGACAACGTCTGCCTGTTCGGTTCCGGACATCTAAAGGACGACAGCGGACATCTTCAAACACCATGTCTCGACAGCGGTACGGTCTTGTTCTTTGCCATCAAGTGGTTACACTCCCAATAGATTGGCAGGAGGCTTGCGGTAGAAGGAGATGGCAGTGTTGTGCGAGATAGGAGAACCTGCGATGGGCGGACTGCTTCAAGACATTCACTATGCGTTGCGGCAGTTGCGCAAGAACCCGGGCTTCACTGCCGTTGCAGTGCTCACGTTGGCGTTGGGCATCGGCGCGAACACGGCGATTTTCAGTCTGATTAACGGCATCCTCATGCGTCGGCTGCCGGTGGAGGATGCGCAGCATCTCGTGGTTCTCAAATGGAGCGCCCGCAAGGGCCCCGATATTCACAACCACAGCAGCTACGGAGACTGTGGCCGGTCGCAGTTGTCGCGGAATGGCGAATCTTCCGGCTGCTCCCTTTCCATGCCCTATTTCAACGACGTAGCCTCGCAGGTGAGCGCGTTCTCCGGTGTCGCAGCATTCGCCAACGCTGGTCAGATCGACCTGAGCGGCAACGGTACCGCGAGCGTGCTTAAGGGACAGGCGGTTTCCGGCGGATTCTTCTCGCTGCTCGGCGTTCGTGCTGCTGCAGGACGCATGATTGCGCCCAGCGACGATTCGGTTTCTGCACAACCGGTAGTCGTCTTGAACTACGGCTACTGGAAACGCCAGTTCGGCAGCTCGCCCACGGCGATTGATAAAACCGTTCGCCTGAACAACGTGTCGTTCACCATTATCGGCGTAGCCGATCCGCGATTCGACAGCCTGAGTCCGGGGAACGTCTACGATGTGTGGGTTCCGCTTTCCGTGCTGCCGCAGATCAATCCGCAGCCGGCGGAAAAAGCACGCGCGACGGATGTTTACAGCTGGTGGCTGGTGGTCATAGGTCGGCTGAAGCCAGGTGTTGGCACATTGCAGGCCCAGGCCGCCGTGACGACGATTTTCCGTAACGACATGCTGCACGGTGCGAAGCCGCTCTCGAAGCCGGAAGATGATCCGAAGGTCGAGGCGTTGCCCGCGCAGTCCGGACTGTCCGGCTCAACGACGGAGCTTTCTGGTGAATTGTACGTTTTGATGATGGCCGTCGGAATTGTATTGCTGATTGCGTGCGCCAACGTGGCGGGCTTGCTGCTCTCACGCGCGACGGCGCGGCAAAAGGAAATCGCGGTGCGGCTAGCGGTTGGGGCAGGCCGCAGAAGAATTGTGCAGCAACTGCTGACGGAAAGCGTTTGTCTTTCACTTGTGGGCGGTGCGCTAGGTATTTTGTTTGCGATTTGGGGCACGCGTGCGATTGTGACGCTTTTTGCAAGCAGCTCCGACGAGCCGTTTGGATTCAGCCCCGGTATTGACGGGCGCGTGCTGCTGTTCACGTTCTCCGCCGCGGTGCTGACGGGAATTCTTTTCGGTCTCGCGCCCGCGTTTCGCGGCACGCGCGTCGATTTGACTCCGGCGCTCAAAGAGGGCACGGGAAGTTCGGCGGCGGAAGGACGCGCGGCAGGAAGATGGTTCAGTTTGGGCAACGGATTGGTGATCGGGCAAGTGGCGCTCGCAGTGGTTGTGCTGGTGGGCGCGGGACTTCTAGTACGCACACTGCAGAACCTGCGAAATGTTGACCCCGGATTCGATACGCGCAATTTGCTGACGTTCGGATTGGATCCGAGACTGATTGGATACAAGACGCCGCAGATAGATGCGTTCTACAGAGACTTGCAACAGCGTATCGCGGCGATTCCTGGCGTCGAGTCCGTGAGCTACTCGAACAGCACGCTGCTGAGCGGGAGCTTGTGGGAAACGGGCTTCCATCTTGAGGGCACGCCGAAAGATCAGGAATCGAATGCGGACTATCTTCCCATCGGGGCAGGCTTTTTCTCCACGATGCATATGCGATTGCTTTCTGGACGAAACTTCAATTCGGCGGATTTTGCCGAAGCCGAAGCGGCGGAGGAAAGAGAAAGAGCGCGGGAGGCTATACAGGAAGCGAAGGAAGCGGGACTTCCGGCTCCGAGCGGGAGCACAGCGGTTCCGGAGAGCGCGACAAATGAAGCGCCCGTGCCAGTGATCGTGAACAAGACGTTCGTACAGAAATATTTTTCGAATGTGAATCCGATCGGAGTTCACTTTGGTGCGCGCGAAGCCGATCCAGTAAAGGGGAACTGGGCAACTCCAGGCTGGGAGATTTTAGGGGTGGTGAGCGACGCGAAGTATCAAGATCTGCGGAGCCCGATCGACCCTACGATGTACGTCCCCTCCAGCGGCGGCAACACGAGTTTCGAAGTCCGTACCAGAATGAATTCCAAGGCAGTCGCCGCTTCCATCCGCAGCGTGGTGAGCCAGATGGACAGCAATTTGCCCGTGTTTGACGTGCACACGCAGACGGAACTGATCGACCAGTTACTGTTTCAGGAACGCATGATTGCAAAGCTGTCAGGAGTTTTCGGTATCCTGGCGCTGGTGCTGGCATGCATCGGATTGTACGGGCTGCTTTCGTACGAAGTGTCGCGGCGCACGCGCGAAGTCGGCATCCGCATGGCCCTGGGGGCGCAACGTCGCGGCGTGATGAGGCTGGTTGTAGGTCAGGGAATCGTTCTGGCGATTGCCGGCGCGATCGTGGGCATCGGGGTGACGCTGGTCGTGACGCGCTATCTGAAATCGATGCTGTATGACATTCACGCGAATGACCCTGCGACAATCGTCGGCGTAGCCATTTTGCTTACGCTGGTCGCGGCCGCGGCCTGTTACATCCCCGCGCGTCGAGCCACTAAGATCGATCCTCTGGTGGCGCTGCGGTGCGAATAGGAGCTACCAGAACCTCAGCATGACTCTCGTGCAGCCGAAAGAGTCGGCCAACAGTTCGATCGGCCGCTCGGCCTCTTTCGCCTTGTTGGCCCGACAACTTGTGGAAAGAACAATCTCGCTGCTCTACAAGTTGAGCGTTCTCTTAAAATTCAGAGAACGGGGCAGAAGACCGTCCCGCAAAACTATGGCTTCGATGGCTCTCCACGGTATGGCTTAAGCCATTTCGAGCGGCTATTTGGCCGATTTCTTGGTTTGACCGAAGCATATGTCTAGACGCTCGTCCATTAATCGGGAGAAAGTGCCGGCGTTCAGCGGCGTCAGATCACCCGTTCTTTACTGGATTGGAACGAAAGCGCCCATACCAGTGCTGGGAAGGAAAGGTTTGATCTTGGACAATTTGTTCTTCGGAATGAAGAGCGTGTCGCCAGGGTGCAGGTAGGGATCTTCGCGGAGATCCCGTTTGGCTTCCATTTTCTTCACATCGAAAACGCTTGCGGAAACCCACTCAGGCGAGACCCGCCGGAATAATACCACCTGCGAATGTTTGGCGCTCTCGGTGAAGCCACCTGCGATCGCGATCGCCTGAGTAAGAGTAGTTTCCGCACGCAGATCATACTTGCCGGGACGCGCCACTTGCCCATCGGCTATGAAATACGGCTTGTTGAAGTCCTTGAGCACGATCGAAATTATGGGATCGCGCAGAATGTGTCCATATGCCCGGCGAATGATGTCGGTCAGCTCAGGAATTGTTAAACCCTGTACCTTCACATCGCCGATTTCAGACAGTGTCACAAAGCCATCGGGCTGAACGGTCACGGCCAGCTGGTTGAATTCGGGAGTCAGCGGGAATGTGAGGTCGAAGGAGTCACTGGCGGCGATCTTGTATCGTGGGTCACGTTGCTGGAACTGTGGCGCCGGCCCCGATCCCGGTGAGGACGGAGTAGACGTCGAGAGTGAAGTTGCGAGGCCGTCGGCTTTGGCGCTGCTATCCTCGGCGGCAGCAGTCGCGCTCGAACTTGCCTCGGCAACCTTCGAACTGCCAGGCGAACCGGTTTGCGCTGCGCAAACAGCCTGGCCAGCGACCGGAAGCATTCCCAAGAAAACAAGTAACATCCACTTCTTCTCCATAAGGTTTCCTCAATCCAAACTTCTGCACGAATGTCCGCCAGGGCTCATCTTCGCGTTCGCTAAAGGTGAGCAGTTAGTCTTAAGCTGCACTACTGTCAGGAGAACCAGTCAGGAGGTTGAAAACAACGAGGCGCGAGGTTT
>Ga0335083_10000923_pt1 | contig 42066 bp, 38 predicted proteins | sample Lox_Sample_42_FD_206716 | JGI IMG/M metagenome (GOLD analysis project Ga0335083, IMG submission 206716) | Soil microbial communities from Loxahatchee National Wildlife Refuge, Florida, United States - Lox_Sample_4.2 | ecosystem: Environmental > Terrestrial > Soil > Wetlands | place: USA...
TACTCCGCGATCAGTTCCCTGGTGACCGCCGGGACGTCGTCGTCGGCCGCGCGAAGCTCACTGCGCCGCCCGGTCTCGGCCGCCTCCGCCGCCGTCGCCGCCGTCCAGGCGTGGGCGGCGGAGACGAGGCGGCACAGCGAGGCCCAGCCGGCCCGGCCGGCCGCGAGCAGCGTCACCCGGCCGGGCGGGCCTGGCTGACCTGGCTGACCTGGCTGACCTGGCTGGGCGCCTCGGCTTTTGCGTGCGGGCGTGGCGGTTGACGTGGCGGTTTTGGCGGGCACCAACGCGAGGTCGGCGCCGAGCAGCGCCTTGATGCCGGCGTCGGCGCAGGCCTGGACGTGCTTGAACGCGCCGTAGAGGCCGTCGCGGTCGGTCAGCGCGATGGCCGGCATGCCGAGGTCCGCCGCCCTGGCGGCAAGCGCGCGCGGGGTCGCCGTGCCGTAGCGCAGCGAGTAGGACGACGCGACGTGCAGGTGCGTGAACTCCGTGCGGGCTCCGGGGCCGAGTGGCGCCGGCATCAGTCGGCGATCCTTCGCAGTGTCCAGGTGCTCGCGGCGATGTCCCTGCGGAGCTCATAGACCCCCGTCGGCTGGTCCTGGCCGGGTGACGCCTCCACCCGCCAGAACTCAAGCTCCGGGTGCGCGGGGACCGGGGCGCACTCCCGCCACCAGGCACGGTTGACCATCCAGTGCTCCTGGACCGTGCGCACGGCATAGCGCCGTCCGCGCCAGGCGAACCGGACCGGCCTCCCGTCCTGCCTCGTGTGAACCTCGACCGGATCGCCGTACACCCTGCCCATAGTCGTCCTGCACTTCCGCACGCAACGCCACCGGCACCGCGTGGCGTGACTCGCGCGGGGCCGGCCCGCCCGGGGGAAGACAGGCGAAACCATGTATTCGCCCGACCCGGCGAACCCAGCAATGTGATCGAATATAAGTTCACTCGAACAGACAGTCAAATATCACCGGTAACGCTGGCAACTTTGACTCACAATAATCGTCAGCCGTATCGGTCGAATCTAGGACATATCGGGCGCTGTCTCGCGTTGTCATCGCCCGCATCACGTGTCGCGCTGTTCCCCGAAGACTTCAGTCGGCCGCCGCGCGCCTGGCTGGAGCGCGTGGCTGGAGCGCGTGGCGAACGCGGCGCGGCCAACACCGAGCCGCTTCGGCGACGGAGTGAGCGCCCAGCTGTCACTGTGATCACGTGTTCGTCACGAAGCCCTGTATGTCACACGGATTCGAGCATGATCACGGAAATTCCGGTTACAACGGAAACAAAGTGCGCGCCGGACGCTCTTTGTTTCCGCCAGGACCGGAGTTTCCGTGATCATGGGTCCGATATGAACGCTTATGACTGATATGCCGAACTCGGCGAGGGCTTCGGGCTGAGGGCGGGGGCGGCCTTGGGGTGCGGGTAGCCGTGGTTTCGCCTAGCGGGGCGGTTCGGGACTATTCCTGTGCATGAGCGGTCCCCCGGATGTTCCCGATGACTCGGGAAAAACGAATTGGGGTGGCTGGGGTAGGCGGCTGGCTGAGGTGCGAGGTTGCGGTCAGCGATCTTCGCGCGGGTGGGGCGGTGGCTGGCCGGCAGGGGTGCGGTTGACGCCGGAGTTAGGGGCGGCGGTGGTTGCACGGGTGCGGGTTGGTGCGGGAGTCAGGGTTGCGCTCGCGGCTCGGGTGCTGCGGGGTGGGCGGCGGCTGGCGCGGTGGTGGGTGTTGCTCTAACGACTACTCGGACCAGCCGGGGATCGGGAAAGCACTCAGGAGGTCGCGGATCTCGGCGGCTATGCGGTCCAGCGGGGCCTCGTCTTCCTTGGCGGCGGCGGTGATGGCCTCGTCCATCCAGGCGGCCAGCTGGGGCATGTGCTGCTCGGTGAGACCGCGGGTGGTGAGCGCGGGGGTGCCGAGGCGGATGCCTGAGGGGTCGAAGGGCTTGCGCTGGTCGTAGGGGACGGTGTTGAAGTTGAGCTCCATCCCCGCCCGGTCGAGTGCCTTGGCGGCCGGCTTGCCGCCGATGCCCTTGGAGGTGAGGTCGACGAGCAGCAGGTGGTTATCCGTGCCGCCGGACACCAGGTCGTACCCGCGCTCCTGGAGTGCGCTTGCCAGGGCGATGGCGTTCTTGACCACCTGGGCGGCGTAGTCGCGGAACGAGGGCTGTGCCGCCTCGCGCAGCGCGACCGCGATGCCTGCCGTGGTGTGGTTGTGCGGTCCGCCCTGGAGGCCGGGGAAGACGGCCTTGTCGATCGGCGACGCGTGCTCGGCGTCGGTCATGATCATCGCGCCGCGCGGGCCGCGCAGCGTCTTGTGGGTGGTCGTGGTGATCACCGGGACGTAGCCGACCGGGGACGGGTGCGCGCCGCCGGCGATCAGGCCGGCGATGTGCGCGATGTCCGCGACCAGGATGGCGTCGACCTCCTTGGCGATCGCGGCGAAGCCGGGGAAGTCCACGGTGCGGGGCAGCGCGGTGCCGCCGCAGAAGATGATCTTGGGGCGCTCGCGGAGCGCGATGTCACGGACCTCGTCCAGGTCAATGCGGCCGGTGTCGCGGCGCACACCGTACTGCACGGGGTGCAGCCACTTGCCGCCGATCGTCGGTGCCGCGCCGTGGGTCAGGTGGCCGCCCATGGGCAGCGACAGACCCATGACCGTGTCGCCGGGCTTGGCGAAGGCCAGGTAGACGGCCAGGTTGGCGGGCGAGCCCGAGTACGGCTGCACGTTCGCGTGCTCCGCGCCGAACAGCGACTTGGCGCGCTCGATCGCGATCGTCTCGAGTGGGTCGATGAGCTGCTGACCCTCGTAGTAGCGCCGGCCTGGATAACCCTCGGAGTACTTGTTCGTCAGCACCGTCCCGCATGCCTCGAGGACAGCGAGCGATACGTAGTTCTCCGACGGGATCATCCGGAACTTGTCGTGCTGGCGGCGGGCCTCGTCGTGGATCAGGCCCGCGATCTCCGGGTCTTCCGCGTCGATGTGCGGGATTGGCGGCTGGTGCATCAGTGTGGACCTCCTCGGGTCAAGAGGTTATCAACCTGCACTGTGACGGCAGGAAGCGGTTTTCCCCTGGCGAACTAATCGCCGCATGCGGCGGGTGTGATTGGCTCATCGGCATGAGCAACCCCATCATCCTCGACTGCGACCCCGGCATCGACGACGCGCTCGCGATCTCCTTCGCGGCCGGCTCACCCGAGATCGAACTGACCGGCATCACGACCGTGGCCGGCAACGTGCCGCTGGCCAAGACCACGGCGAACGCCCTTGCCGTGGCGGCGTTCGCGGGCCTGCCCGACGTGCCGGTGACAGCCGGGTGCGCGGCGCCGCTGCTCCGCCCGGCGCTGCACTCGGGCCACGTGCACGGTGAGTCGGGGCTCGGCGGCGCGGTGCTGCCGGCGCCGCCGCGGTCCGCCGAGAGCGGGCACGCGATCGATTTCATCATTGACACCGTCGCCGCCGCGCGAGGCGACATCACGCTGGTCGCGACCGGGCCGCTGACCAACATCGGGCTTGCGCTGCGCCGCGAGCCGCGGCTGGCGAGCTGGGTGCGGGACTTCGTGATCATGGGCGGTTCCGCCTCGCGCGGCAACGTCACCCCCGCTGCCGAGTTCAACATCTGGGCCGACCCCGAGGCGGCGAACATCGTCTTCGGCGCGGACTGGCAGGTGCGGATGATCGGGCTCGACGTCACGCTGCTCGCCAGGGCCACGGCCGCGGTCCAGGAGCGGATGAGCTCGCTCGGGTCGCTCGGGTCGACGCTGCTGCTGCCCGCGCTCGCGCAGTACCGGGACGCGCACGACGAAACGGGCGAACCTCCGGTGCACGACGTGTGCGCGATCGTGTCGATCGCCGACCCGTCGGTGTTCGAGTACACGCCCGCTCAGGTGGCGGTTGAGACACACGGCGCGCTCACGTCGGGGATGACGGTGACCGACTTCTCGCCGTCGGCCGCGCACAACGCGCTGGTGGCCACCGCGATCCACGAGGAGCGTTTCTGGCGCACCGTGCTCAGCGCGTACGGCCGCCTTCCGGTGGCTCAGCGGTAGCCGGGAGCTTCAGCGGTAGCCGGGCGCTAAAGCTCCGGTGCTTGCCGCGCCTGCCAGGAGAAAGGGATCCGCGGCAGCGATGATCGACTCGTGCGCCTCGACGGCCTGCTCACCCACCTCGACCAGGTCGCTGTAGCTCCACTGCTGCTGCGAGAAGCCCGGCGCGCGCAGCCACGCGCCGGCGGACCTGCACCAGACCGTCAGGCCGCTGGCGATCGACAGCACCGCCATGTCGGCGCCCGGATCGTCGGCACGCACCAGCTTGCCGCCGAATCCGCGGCTGCTCAGGTCCTGCTCGAGTTCCGTCATCGCGTCGCCGGCGGTGACGGGGCGCATCCTGCCTGGACCGCCGCCGGCCAGCGGGGCGGGCAGCGCGAACCACACCGCCTTGCCTGGCGCACCGGAGCCGGACAGCCGGGACCTGGTGAGGTGGTGGCCCCAGCGGCCGCCGGACAGTTCGTGCACGACCTCGAGGCCGCGGCCGCTCATCGCGTCGGCCGGGGCCCGGCAGACAGAACGGCCGGGCACATTGCCATGCGCCCAGCCGGGAAGGGTGTCGAAGACCTTGCAGACGAGTTCCACCCGCATTCCGGTGCCGCGCAGGTACAGCCACAGCTCGGGAGTGGCGCCATGCGGATGGCGCGCGCTGGCGTGCAGCGTATTGGCCGCCAGCTCGCTGACCATCGTCACCCCGTCGTCAACGGTGTCTCTGTCGAGGGCGAGTTCGCCCGCTACCCGCTTGAACAGACGGCGCGCGATCCCCGCGCAAGTTGGATCCCCTGGGAGAAGCCACGCACCGCAGGCACGCATCCGCACCATCCGCAAACCGTCATCCATATTCGGTGCCTCCGGCCTAGCCACCGTCACGCCGTCAGAGCCCCCGCCGGTCAGACCGCCGGGCCCCCTCTTGTCCGGTCTCTGATTCCGAATCTGTGAAGCACAGGTTCGGATTGTCACGTGCGTCATTTTCACATTACTCTGCGAGGCTTGGATAAGGAAGCGGGTCCGACCGGTTACTTAGCGCAGATAGCACTCGCTTCAATCGGGGCAAAATGCGACATTTTGCCTGCTGGAAGAATTGGCCGCACAATTACTTAAGGCGGGAATGTGCCGCCATCCCAAGGTGGAATGAGTTTTGACGTAAAGGCGATCGCGAGCAGCATGCGGGCTGCCTGCCGCTTCGAATATGTGGTCGGCCCGCGATCCAGGCCACACGGGCCGACTAACCTGTAATATCCCCAGTAGTCCCCATCTTCCCAGGGCTCGCAAGAATGTGCAATTACGTCATGCGCAACCGATTGCGAAATATGGCTCTAGCCTTTCCGGCTATGCCGGGATAGATTCTCTGATGGCTGCGGGCGCAGCGACCGTGCCCGGATGCCTGGGCTCATCGAGACAGGGCTCACGCAAAACACGAGGGCCCCCTGGGAGGCACCCCAGGGGACCCTCGTGCCGTGCGTTACGCATCCGACAAGGTTTGCCTAGATGTCGTAGCGCCCCCCCTGCACGTCCGAGAGGAATCGTGCGAACGCCGCCCGGTCGACAACGTGCGCGCCGCCATCAGGACGCTTGCTGTCTCGGATCGCTGTGACGCCGGGCAGGTTGGCGGCGATCTCGACACAGCCGCCGTTGAGCGCGCTCGCGTCAGCCTTCCGCCAGATGGCTTGAGACAGGTCCATCACTGATCAGTCACTCCATTCTCTTGGCGAGTGTTTCGAGGTACACCGTGGTGTCCCCGGGTTCGAGCGCCGCGTCGCACGCGCGCTCGAACGCCTGGATGTAACTGCGTACCGCCGCGGGCGCGCTCACCTCTTCGATGGAGTAGTCGGTCTCCACGAACACGATGGGCGGCTCGCCTGCCGGGAAGCCGAAGATGTTGACCATGGAGAAGATGCCGGTCGGCGGCCCGTCGTCGAACCGCTGGATGCGCAGTTCGACATTGCGCCGCCTGCTCATCTCCGCCAGGTGCTCGATCTGCTCTCTGCGGTCGCTGTGCATCCCCCACCGGTAGCGCAGCGAGGCCTCGGTGATCACCGCGGACAGCACAGGCGCGCCTTCGGCCCGGTCCAGGATCTCCTGCCTGCGCAGCCGCGCGTTGACGGCCTTGCGCCGCCAGGCCGGCGGGCGGGCGCTGGCGCCCGACTTGAACTGGGCCTCCATGTACGCCTCTGTCTGGAGCAGGCCAGGCACGACAAGCGGCATGTAGACCTGGATGGTCGCCGCATCGTTCTCATAGCCGGGGAATTCGTTGTCGAAGATCTCGCCGTATTCCCGCCACCAGGGACGAATCCGGCTGCGGACCGCGAGTTCCTCGATCTCTTCCCGCTCTGCGCCCTCAACCTCGTAGATACGGATGAGGTCGCGGATGTCGCTCATCTCTGGGCGCTTCCATTGGTTGGCCTCGAAACGGCCAACCTTGCCGCGACCCCAGTTGAGGATGTCGCAAACGTGGTTAGCTGTATACCCAGTGGTGCCGCGCAACTCGGTTAGCAGCTGGGACAGGCGTCGTTTCGCGACGGTCGCGCCATAGGCGTCATCGCTCATCGATGCCTCCTCCGAAATGCGGGACATTGTCCTCTTGCCGGCATTTTCGTGTGGCCGGCGCTCAACCGGCACACGACTCCCAGCTTGTGGATGCCGACTTGAGTTTACTCAAATTGCGAATCACAGATCAAGACCTTCAGAAGCTTTTCAGGGGTTCCCGAGAGTCCGCGCCCGGTCGCCCGGAGCCGTCCTGGCTGGCCTAACAGCGGCCGCGCGGGCCGGGAGCTAGCATCGCTGGCCGCCCGGCACGCCGGGCTCCCCCACCGCCGCGTCATCGAACTCGCCTTTTCTCGCCCCGTCGATGAAGCAATCCCATTCATTCCTGTCGAATACCAGGATGCGTCCGGCAGGATCGCCTGCCACGCGAAGCAGCACCCAGTCGCCGCGGGTCCACCGGGGGCCGGCAGGGAAGGCGACCTCGATCGACCCCGCCGCGTCGCCGGACCGTTCCCAGGCAAGCGCTGCCGGGTTGATGCCCAATTCGGCCAGCGTCGGCTTGCCCGTGTCCTGCACGGTCACGGCACCCTCGCGACTGCGCAGTACAGCCAGCGGGAGCCGTCGCTGTCGGCGAGCTGCACGTCCTCGGCACCCCATAGCCCACTGTAGGTCAGCGCGGGCTGCGCACCGCGGTAGGGCGGCTGCACCTCGAGCCCGTCGAAGAACCGCGCGATCTCCGCCTTCGAGCGGAAGTGCATCTGCTCGGTGGCGTGGTCGAAAACGCGGCGGAACCCCTCCACCGCCGCCGGCGGCTTCGCGTCGTCGGTCAGGTGCGACAGGGCCAGGCAGCTGCCGGGCCCCACCGCGCTCACGTAGCGCCGGACCAGGCCGTGCGGGCCGGACTCGTCGGCGACGAACATCAGCACCGCTGTCATCAGCAGTCCGGTCGGCTCGGCCGGGTCGATGAGCTCACGCACCACCGGGTGGCCGAGGATCGCGTCAGGATCGCGCAGATCCGCGCAGATCACGCCGACGTGGCCGGCGGCGCTGCGGAGTATCTCCCTGCTGTGCAGCTCGACAAGCGGATCGTTGTCGACGTATACGACGCGCGCATCGCGGTGGACCTTCCTGACCACCTCGTGCGTGTTCCCCACCGTCGGCAGCCCCGAGCCCAGGTCGAGGAACTGCCTGATACCGCGCTTGGCGATCCAGGTCGCCGCCCGCTGGTGAAAGCCGCGGTTAGACCACGCACAGTCCCTGATCTCCGGCACCGAGCGCAGGATGCGCTCCGCAGCGTCGGCATCGGCATCATAATGATGCGTGCCGCGCAGCATGTAGTCGTAGATCCGCGCCGGGGACGGCTTCGTGACATCGAGGCCGTCCGGCTGGCGCAGGGCCTTGGTCATTCAACGGCCTCCGCGATTTGTCCGGGGGGGTGACGTGTGAAGTTTTACACGCACTTCCGCGCGCGGGAACGAGACGGCGGAAAGATCGGCAGTTCTACCTAGCGCACGTGCATTACGCTGCTACGCGCCCTGGGCTGGCATACCGCCGACCTTCACCAGGACTGCGCTTGGTCCGTACGGCAGCTTTGCGGCCGCCCAGAGGGAAGAAATGGGCACACTGTGGCGCAAAGCGCCCGGAGCACCGAGCACAATGGATGGCAGAACCCCAATCCCATCCCCGACCCCGGTGGCAGCAGCTAACCCATGGCAGACGACGCGAACAGCCCGCGAGTGCTTGTCGTCGACGACGAGCCGAACATTCGCGAGCTTCTCCAGGTGGCACTGACCTTTCACGGCTGCGCCGTGACGACGAGCGCCACCGGCGAGGAGGCGATCACCCTCGCGGACGCCTTCGACCCCGACCTGATCGTGCTCGACGTGCTGCTGCCGGACGTCGACGGATTCGAGGTGTGCCGGCGGCTGCGCTCTGTCGCCAACGACGTGCCCGTCATCTTCCTGACCGCCAGGGACGCGACGTCGGACACCATCACCGGGCTGACCATCGGCGGCGACGACTACATCACCAAGCCGTTCTCCGTTGAGGCCCTGGTCGCGCGGGTCCGCGCGGTGCTGCGCCGCGCGGCGACGCGGCGCGGCCGGGCGGCAGGAAACGGTGACCGCGGCCAGGGCGGCAGCACGGCGGCGCTGCGCGTCGCGGATCTCGAGCTCGACGAGGACCACTGGACGGTGCACCGCGGCGGCATCCCCGTCGAGCTGTCCCCCACCGAGTTCAGGCTGCTCGCCTACCTGATGCGCAACCAGGGGCTGATGCTCACCCGCAAGCAGCTGCTCGAGAACGTCTGGGGCTGGGAGTACGCCGGGCAGTCGCAGGTGCTCGAGACCTACGTGAGCTACCTGCGCCGCAAGCTCGACCCGCTCGGCCCGCCGCTGATCCACACCCAGCGCGGCGTCGGGTACAGCCTGCGCTCGCCGTGAGCCCTGTCCGCGGCGCGGCACGGGCGGGCCGGCTGCTCAGCCGCGGCCGGCGCTCGCTGTCGCTGCGCGCCCGGCTGCTGGCCGGGCTGATCGCGACCACCGCCATGTTCCTCGTGGTGATGGGCGCGGTCAGCACCATCGTGCTCGGCGCGCTTGAGCACCGCCAGCTCAACGCGGAGATCAGGCTCGCCTCCCGGCAGTCGGTGCTCGAGATCGCGGCGGGCGCCGACGGCTTCGCCGCCGTCTACCTGTCGATCGACAGCGGCGCCACCGGCCGGCTCACCCCCGCCTCGCCGGCCGCCAGCGCGCTGCTCAGCGTGCTGCGCGGCGTCGCCGGCCTGCCGCAGCGGCAGGCGTATGCCAGGCTCACCGCCAGCGCGCGGGCAGAGCAGCCATTCGACGTCACGTCGGGCAACGCCCCCACGGTGCGCGCCGCCTGGCGCGCGATCACCGCGAGCACCAGCGCGACGGCGGGCAGGGTCCTGCCGCCCGGCCCGGCGATCATCCTCGTCGGCCGCGACGCGAACGCGACGAGCAACGTGCGCGGCCTGGTGCTCGCCGAGCTGATCACCGGGGGCGCGCTCATCGCGCTGCTCGCGGTCTGCGGCAACTGGCTGATCGACCGCGGCCTCGCGCCGCTGCGCCGGATGGCGTCCACCGCCGACCTGATCACCCGCAGCGGCGACCTCGCCGCCCGGATGCCTGACGCGGGCGACCGGCAGGAGACGGGGCGGCTCGCCGCCGCCATCAACACGATGCTCGACCGCATCCAGCAGGCGTTCGGCGCGCGGCTGCGGTCAGAGGAGAAGATCAGGCAGTTCGCCGCGGACGCCTCGCACGAGCTGCGGACACCGCTGACCACCATCCGCGGGTACGCGGAGCTTTACCGGGCGAACGCGCTCGGCCCTGGCGAGCTGCCGAACGCGATGCGGCGCATCGAGCAGGAGGCGGAGCGGATGTCCATGCTCGTCGCCGAGCTGCTCGAACTCGCCAGGCTTGACCGGCCGTCGTCGCTCGACCTGTCGGAGACCGACCTGACCGTGCTGGCCAGGGACGCGGTGGCGGACGCCAGGGCGGTCGAGCCGGACCGCGAGGTCACCGCGGCCGTGCCTGGCAGCCTGGTGGTCACCGCCGACGAGCCGCGGATCAGGCAGGTGCTCGCCAACCTGCTCGGCAACGTGCGCGCGCACACCCCGGCCGGCACCCCGGCCGCCGTGCGGGTTTACGAGGCCGACCCCGGCACTGGCGGGCAATGGGCGGTGATCGAGGTCAGCGATGAGGGGCCGGGCATGCCGGAAGCCGACGCGGCCCTGGCCTTCGACCGCTTCCACCGCGGCGGGTCCGCGCTCGCGGCGAGGGCGAGCAGCGGGCTTGGCCTGTCGATCGTGCAGGCGATCGCCAGCGCGCACGGCGGCCGGGCCGAACTCGCGTCCGCCCAGGGCAAGGGGACGACCGTGCGCGCGTGGATCCCGGTCAAACACCAGTGATGGTCGGAACGGGCTCGTGCTTCGCGCGATCCCGATCGCCACGACCTGCGCGGCGCTAGCCGACCTTGGTGCCGTACATCTCGCCGAGCGGGTCGGCGAGCAGTTCGAGGCGGACGCCGTCCGGGTCCTTGAAGTAGATCGAGGTCCCGCTCGCCACGTGGTACTCCACCCCGGCCGCGTCGAGCTTGCCGCGCAGGTGATCCCACTTCTCCTTGGTGACGGAGATGGCGATGTGGTTGATGTTGCCGAGCGTCTCCAGGTACGGCCCGAGGTCAAGGCCGGGGAAGTCGAAGAACGCGAGCAGGTTCCCGTTGCCCACGTCGAAGAAGAAGTGCGTCGAGCCCTTGTAGTCCCTGTTGCCGAACAGCTCGGTGAGCGGGAACTCGAGCAGGCCCTGGTAGAACTTGATCGTCTGCTCGACGTCGGAGCAGATCAGCGCCGCGTGATGGATGCCGCGCGCGGAACTTTCCTGCCGCTCCGCCGGGATGTACTCGGCCGCGAGGCGGGCGCGCTCCGCCTTGATGGCCGCCAGGTCGATATCAGTCACGGGGCCCTCCTCCAGTCACCACGCACCCGTTCTGGATGACCTTTCTGGTTTTACAGGATGCACAGTCCGGCGGCGACGTTGCCCCTGGTTGTCTTCGCCGCCCTGCCCGGACCGTGCGAGCGGATCGCGACCGGCGCGCGGAGGATGTCCGCGACCGCGTCCGGCCAGTCTGCTGCTGTCAGCCGTTCGCTGTCGTCGTAGACCGGGCGGGCCTTCAGCAGGGCGGCCGTGAGGTCCTGCTGGCAGGACAGGTCCCGGTGCGGGCCCGGCGTGAGTGCGGTCAGTGGCTTGCCGTCGATGCGGTAGCCCCGGCAGACGCGCAGTTCGCCCGCGTGCCGCCGCGCGGTGTCCAGGTGGGTGAGCGCGACCGCGTCCACTCCCCCGGCGACCTCGCAGGCGTAGCGCAGGGCGACCGCGTCCAGGTGGCCGGCCCGGAACGGGCCCTGCCAGCGGCCGTCCTTGTTGTGGCCTTCCGGCAGGCGCAGCGTCGGGTCTTCGGTGGGGAACGGGCCAGGGCCGTGCCTGGTCTGGTAGGTCCTGGTCACGCCGAGCCTGGTCGCGGTCGCGCCTGCCTCAGCGAGCAGGGCGTCCGCGTTCTCGAACGTGGTCGTGGACCAGGTCGTGTAGGGGTGGAAGCCGCGCCATTCGTCGAGCAGCACGCCCTGTGCGCCCTCGAAGACGACCGGGCCGCGGAGCAACCTCGCCAGATATCCATCGCCTGTGAGGGTCACCCGGCTGGCCACGTCGCGGTAGACGCTGACCAGATCCTCCGGCCTTGGCAGGTCGACGGCTGATGCTCGCCCTCCTGCCATCGCCGCGATGTCGGCGCGGGCCTTGTCGCGCAGGCGCTCGAGCTTGCCGCTCAGCGTTCTCGGCGCGGTCATGTCGCCGGCCCGCGGCGCGTCGTCCGGGTAGTCCAGCGCGTAGGCGGCCGTCTCGCCGATGCCCATGCCGCATGAGCCGTGCCTGCCGTCGCCGCGCGCCCGTTCCCTGGCCTGGTTGACGGCGCGGTGGTACGGCGTGGTGAGCAGCGCGCCGGAGTCGATCGCGACCAGGTCGAGCGGGCGCGGCACGCCTCGCCTGGCGAGCTGTTCCGCCTCCGCGACCAGGGCCAGCGGATCGACGAGCATGTGCCTGGACAGGAAGGTCCTGGTTCCCGGCGTGAAGGTGCCGGAGCCGAACTGGGCGAACGGGTGCGGCGTGCCGTCCGGTGCGAGGACGTGATGCGCGGCCTGCGCACCGCCGTTGAAGCGGACCACAGCGCGGACTGGCCTGCTGGCGCACAGCCAGTCCACGATCGTGCCCTTGCCCGCGTCACCGTAGCCCAGGTCGACGACGATCAGGTGACCGTTCACAGCAGGACGCTGCCGTTCGGAAAGTCAAGATCTGTGCCATCGGAACGGGTTCGGCCATCTCCACCAGGCCCGCTGTCACCAGCACGGCGGGGTGCGGGCAGGGCGCGGGGCGCCGGGGGCGCGGTGACGGCGCGGCGCTTTGCGCCGTTCACTGTTTCCCGGCCGACGACACCGCGGTAGGCGCCGATGGCGGCGAGCGCGCGCTCGACGGTCCGGCCCGCGGTGGAACCGACGTCGTGCAGGTCGGCGAGGCCCTCGGCCAGGTCGATGGCCTCCTCGCCGAGCCCCACGGTGAGCGCGATCGTCTCGCACACCGCGTCCAGGTCGGCGAGCTCGATCACGTTCTGGCCGAGCAGCGAGCGCCAGGTGCCGAGCACCTGGCCGTCGCCCGCGTACGACGCGCCCTCCGGCAGCAGGTAATAGGTGTCCCAGCGCCTGGTGAGCTGTGCGATCAGGTTGCGGACCGGCACCGGCTGCGGCAGCTCGTCGCCGATCCAGCCGCTCACCTCGCGCGGCTTGACCGCCGGGTAGGGCATCTCGTCGCCGATGATGAACAGGTAGCCGCGCTTGCCGCGCTTCCCGAAGCAGTCGGTCGCCGTGTGCCTGGCCATGAAGTACATGGCGAGCTCATAGGACTCGGTCTTCTGCCCGCCGCCACCGCCCTCAAGCAGGATGCGCTCCAGGTCCTTGTCCATCCGGTTGTCCGACTCGAACTGGCCGATCTGCAGCGGCGCCCTGTCGCAGGTCGCGTCGCCGATCGCGCCGAACATGAGCTGCGGGTCTGTCGCGTAGCTGCCGTCCTTGAGCAGGCCGAGGAGCTTGGGCAGCTTCTTCTGCAGCGTCCGCGGCACGGCGCCCATCGAGCCCGTGACGTCGAAGAGCACCGCGATCGCCAGCGACTGCGGGTGCTCCGCCGAGTCGCGGCTCTCCCGCTTGCCCACGTCGAACGGGTCGAGGCTGGGGTGCACGGTGCGCGCGCCCGAGTCGCTGTAGCCGAACGCGCTCGCGCCGTTGCGCAGCCGCTCGGCGGTCTCGTAGACGTCTGATGACCAGTAGCCGCTTCCCATGACGGTGTCTCCTTGCTTGCTTCGGTTCTGAGTTAGGGGCGGAGCTCGGCCTCGGTGGCGGGCCGGAGCAGGGCCGGGTGCAGCAGCTTCGCGTCGCCGCGGCGGTAAAGCCTGGCGCGGGGGCCGCCGCGCGGGCCGCCCGTCTCGGTGTGGCTGCCGGTCGACTCGACGAAGCCGGGCACGGACAGGACCTTGCGATGGAAGTTGCCGGCGTGCAGCTTCTCGCCCCAGACCGTTTCGTAGACCTCGCGGATCTCGGTGATGGTGAACGGCTCGGCGACGAACGCCGTGGCAAGCGGGGTGTACTCGAGCTTGGACCTGGCCCGGTCCACTCCGTCGGCGAGGATCGCCGCGTGATCGAACGCCAGCGTGCGCGCATCAAGAGCGGCCACCGGGGTCCACCGGGCGTCGGCGGCGTCGCTGCCCGCCGCCGCGTCCGGCAGGCCGGGGGCGAAGGCCAGGTAGGCGACGGAGATGACCCGCATCCGCGGGTCGCGGCCGGGTGCGCCGTAGCTGCCGAGCTGTTCCAGGTGGCTGGGGCGGAGCGACGGACCCGCCTCTTCCGCCAGCTCACGGGCCGCGGTCTGGGCCAGGTCCTCCTCGGTCTTCGTGCCGTCTTCGGCTTCGCGCGGCCTGACGAAACCGCCGGGCAGCGCCCAGCTGCCCTGGAACGGCTGCCCGCCGCGCCTGACAAGCAGCACCTGGAGCTGGGCGTCCCTGACGGTGAGCGCCACCACGTCGACGGTCACCGCGATCGGGTCGTAGGCGCGCGGGTCGTACCCGGCGAGGAACCCCTCGGTGTCATCGGTCCTGTCCACGCGGCGCCACCAACCGTTCTGAGCCTCAATTCTTGTTCTTCTCGTTTTGAGAAGATCTCGATATGAGAATAACTTTGTCCATGGGATGCGTCAAGTACGCGCCGGCCGCGCGGGCAGACGCGGGGGGTACCGGGGGTACCGGGCTAGGACGCGGGCTAGCGGCCCAGGGCGGCGACTGGGCGGCCGGGGACCTGACCGGTGCCAGGGAGCCCGGCGGCGATGCTCTCCACCAGGGCGATGAGCACGTTCTTCACCGAGGCGAGGTCGCGGGCGTCGCACAGCACGAGCGGAACGTTCTCGTCGAGGTCGATTGCCTGGCGGATCTCTTCCGCGTCGTAGCTTGGCGCGTCGTCGAAGCAGTTGACGGCGACGATGAAGGGGAGCTTGAGCCGCTCGAAGTAGTTCACCGACGGGAAGCAGTCGCCCAGCCGCCGGACGTCGGCGAGCACCACGGCACCGAGCGCGCCGAAGGCGAGTTCGTCCCACATGAACCAGAAGCGCTCCTGGCCGGGCACGCCGAACAGGTACAGCACCAGGTGCCCGCCGAAGGTGATCCGGCCGAAGTCGAGCGCGACGGTGGTCGTCTTCTTGTCGGCCAGGCCGGCCAGGTCGTCGCGTCCCACGCTGGCGGCGCTCAGCGTCTCCTCGGTGAGCAGCGGGCGGACCTCGCTGATCGCGCCGACCAGGGTGGTCTTGCCGGCTCCGAAGCCGCCCGCGACGAGGATCTTGTGCGCGGTCAGCACCTGGTCGCCGGCCGCCGCTTGGCCGGCTCCTTGCTCGTCAGAGTGCGCGGAGCCCATTGAGTATCTCCTGGAGGATGTCGTTGCTTGGCAGCTGGGCTTTCGGCGGCCGATGTCGCACTACGGTGACAGCGCCAGCCAGGATCAGGTCGGCGAGCAGCACCCGGACCACGCCGAGCGGCAGCGCCGTGTCTGACGCGATGTCGGCCACCGTCGCCTGCCGCTGGCAGCGGGCGAGGATCTTGCGATGCTCGGGAGTCCTGCGCAGCGGCTCGTCATCGGCGGGCGCGGCCGCGTCGGTCGCGACCACCACGGCGATCAGGTCAAGCACCTCACCGTCCGCGGGTTCGGTGCGGCCGCCGGTCACCGCGTACGGGCGGACGACCGGACTGTCGTCGCGGCGTACCCACCTCCCGGGGGGTGCGGGGGGGCGCCCCCGTGAGGGGCGACCGTCGGGGGGTACGCCCGGCGGCGTCACTGGCTACTCCACCGAGGCCGGGGCCAGGGGAAACCGGGCCTGCGACGCCAGGTGCGGCCTCGCACGCTTGACCAGCATCGCCATCTCGTACGCGACCAGGCCCGCGTCGGCGGTCGCCGGGCAGAGCGCGGCCATGCAGCTGCCCTCGCCGGCCGCGATGACAAAGAGCAGGCCGCCCTCGAATTCGATGACGGTCTGCCGGACGGCGCCGACGCCAAACCGGTCGCCGGTGCCGGTGCCCAGGCTCTGCAGGGCGGCCGCCACGGCCGACATGTGCTCGGCGTCCTCTCTGGACAGGTCCCTGGACGCCGCCAGCAGCAGGCCGTCCCTTGACAAGATGACGGCCCGCCGGAAGTCCTCTACACGAGATGCCAGGTCATCGAGCAACCAGGCGAGGTCGCGTTCCCCGGAACCCTCGTCGATTGCCATCACTCTTCCTCCTCGGTGTGCTGCGCTGTCCAGGCCTGCTCCACGGCGTCCCATGGCTCAGTGGCCACCGCGGTGTCTTCCTCTTCCTCTTCCTCTTCCGCCGCGCGCCGCTGCCAGCCGCTCTGCAGCGAGGCGGCCAGCCTGCGCGCGTCGTCCGGCGCGGGGGCCTCCGCGTGGGCGGCGGCTCTCCGGTTGCCGTCCGGCTGGGTGGCGCCGGGGGCCGGGGCCGACAGCTCCGGGCTGTCGTAGTTGTCTGGCCGGACCCGGCGCGGCAGCCCGTGCCTGGTGGTCGCAGGCCGGTCTGTCGCCGCGTCCCGCACCGCGGCGAGTTCCTCGTCCTCGCGCTCTGCCGACAGCGGGCGCGCGATGGCCGCGCCGACCAGGGTGAAGGGCTCCGGCGACTGGTCCCGTCCGGCGTCGAGCGCGCCGCCGGCGGCTGCCAGCCCGGCGGCGGCCCTGGCGAGCACCAGGGTGTCGGGCAGCAGCACGATCGCCTTGGTGCCGCGGTAAGGCGACGGGGTCAGCGAGACCTCGACCGCGTGCCTGGCGGCGAGCCGGCCGGCCACGAACAGGCCAAGCCGGTCGGCGTCCACGACGTCGAAGTCGGGCGGGCTGGCCAGCCGTTCGTTGAGCTCGCCGAGCTGTCCAGGCGCGATGCCAAGGCCGCGGTCCTCCACCTCGATGGCGAAGCCGTTGGCCACCCGCTCGGCGCGCACCTCGACCCGGGTGGTCGACGGGGAGAACAGGGTCGCGTTCTCGATCAGCTCCGCGAGCAGGTGGATCATGTCGTTGACGGCCGCGGGGGTCACCGAGTCCTCGGACTCGGTGCGCACGGTGACCCGCTGGTAGTCCTCGGTCTCCGCCACCGCCGCGCGGATCACGTCGATGACGGGGACGGGACCGCTGCGCGGCCGCGGCGCCGGGGAGCCCGCCAGCACGGTGAGGCTCTCCGCGTGCCGCCGCATGCGGGTGGTCAGGTGGTCAAGCGCGAACAGGTCCGCGAGCGCGGCCGGGCTCGACGCCTGCTGCTCAAGGGTGTCAATGATGCGCAGCTGGCGGTGCAGCAGCGACTGGTTGCGCCTGCCCAGGCTGGTCAGCACCTGACGGAAGCCGCCGCGCAGGTTAGCCTCGGCGGTCGCCGCGGCGACGGCGGTGGCCTGGAGCCGGGTAAGCGCGGCGCTCACGGCCGCGAACTCGGCAAGCGGCGCACCCGGCGACGGTACCGGCCGCGCCGCGGGGGCGGCCCCGCCCTGCCGCACCTGCGCCAGGGACTGCGGTACCTGTTCGTCGGCCAGGTAGCCTGCCACGGCGGCCAGGCTGGCGGCCTGCCGCGACAGCCGTCGGGCCACCGCGCCGATGGCCACGACCGCGACCAGGGCGACAACCAGGCCGGCCCCGGCCACCACGGCGGCCTCGATCACCGCCCGGTGCGGGTGCGGCCCGAGCCACCGGTGCAGAGCGCCGCTGAGGACGGCGCCGGCCAGCCCGCCCCACGCCAGCACAAGGCAGCCGAGGGGAACGACTAGCCGCGTGACGAAATAGTAACGGACCGTACGCCCGGCGGCGGGCGACGGATCCTGGCCGACCGAACGCGTTACCGCCATGTGGTCACTGCCATGTGGTTACTCCCGCGATTTTTGGCACGCGGCACCCACGCGCCATCTCGGTCATCCTATTTTCAAACGCCCTCAACGTGCCACGGAACCTCTGACGCGGTATGCGATAACGTTATGTCTGCAACATATCCGCAACATGCGCACGCCATAGCCGGTTCCGTGAACTGCGTTTATTTGACTGTTTCAATTGCTTCGAAAGTCTGATTTAGCGCACCGGCGGCGAATGTGCCTGTACCGTACTCACTATGACAACACTAGTCCCATTCATCAACGACTTACCACAGATTGACAGGCGTTGATGACCCGGACGGGCCGGCGACTGGATCCCTGTGCCCGCCGAAGATGCCGTGAGTCTGTGCCCTCTTGTTGACCGGCCATACTCACTGCCAGAGAATTAGCTGAGCATGGTGCGGCCAGGGACCGCGCCGGTGACGCTTGTGCCCTTAAGAAGGGCCAGCAAACAGGAGGATGCTAGTGGCCACCGCAGGTGCCCGGGCTGGTGCGCAACCGCCCACAAGCAGCAGAAATTTGTTTGTCCGCAACGCCACCGGCCTCGTGCGCGAGCTGAGTGCGTTCGACGCCTTCAATTTGGTGTTCTCGGCAGTGCTTATCCCGATCGGGATCACCGAAGTCATGTCGTTCACCCCGCAGTTCTGGCCCCATGCGAACATGCTGGTGTCGTTCCTGCTGGCCACGCCACTGGTGGCGACGTGCGGCCTGGTCTACCTGTACTTCACGGTGATCATGCCGCGATCCGGCGGAGACTACGTGTGGGTGTCGCGGACGCTGAACCCGTTCCTCGGCTTCTTCGCGAACCTCTCGCTGACGTTCGTGTTCCTGACCTGGATCTCGTTCAACTTCACCTACATGCTGTCCACCGTGCTGCCCTCCGTGGCGTACGTGGCGGGCTGGAACGCCGGGTGGGTGACCGCGCCGGACAAGACCGAACTGCTGCTCATCTCGTCGATCCTGACCCTGGTCTTCACCCTCGTGATGATCCTGGGCGTGCGGATGGTCGCGCGGTACATGTTCGTCGCGTTCGTGATTGTCTGGGTGGGCATCATCGCCTGGCTCATCGACATGGCCGTCAGCGGCAGCGGGCACTTCACCAGCGCCTTCAACGCCCACTCGGGCGGCACCGTGAACGGCGTGATCGCCACGGCGAACCACGCTGGCTTCAGCGCGGCCGGCGGGATCGGCTGGGGCGCCACCCTGTTCGGGATGATCTACTGCTTCCAGGTCTACACCGGCTTCCAGTGGACCGGGTACTTCGCCGGCGAGATCCGCAACGTCCGCAAGACCGCCACCACCTCGATCCTCGGCGCGCTGCTCATCTCGGCGATCGGCTACGTGGTCGCCTCCGCGCTGATCTACAAGTACTACGGCTTCCAGTTCTTCGGCTCGGCCGTGTTCAATGCCTTCAGCGGCAGCGGCAAGTGGACCCTGGGGTTCCAGCCGTACCTGCCTGCGCTGGTCAACTTCCTGCCAGGGCCGCAGTGGCTGCTGGTCTTCATGTCGATGTGCTTCCTGCTCGCGATCGTGTGGTGGACGCCGACCGGGTTCATGATGGGCACCCGCAACATGTTCGCCTGGTCGTTCGACCGGCTCGCGCCCGAGCGGCTCACCCAGGTGTCCGACCGGTTCCACACCCCGGTGCTCGCCACCATCGTCATCGGCGTCATCGTGGAAATCCTCAACTACTTCAACATCTACCAGGGCCTCGGCAGCTACCTGCTCAACGCGCTTGTGGTCATGGGCGTGGCGTTCATCATCGTGTCGCTCGCCGCGGCGGTCGTCCCGTGGCGGCGTCCGCAGATGCACGCACAGGCACCCGGCTGGTCCAAGGTGTCGCTGGCAGGCGTGCCCGTCATCACGGTCGTCGCGGCTATTTCGGCGATATCGTGGGGATTCGTGATCTATGTCGCGCTGCACACCGGCATCAGCTCGGTCGGCTGGAAGCCCATGATCGAGGCCTTCTCCGTCCCAGTGGCCGGCATCTTCTACTACATCGGCGTCCGGCTGGTGCGGCGTGCCCAGGGCATGCAGCTCAGCCAGGCCTTCGCGGAGATTCCGCCGGAATGACGGACGGCTACATCGGGGCGCCCGGCTCTCCCCTGGGGGAGGGCCGGGCGCCTCGTGGTGAAGAGCCCGCCATGGTCGCGGCGGGACGGGCCATCGTGGCCGCCGCGGCCGCCAGGGACATCCCGGTCCGGCTCATCGGCGGCGTGGCCATCTGGCTGCGTTCCACGCACGGGCCGCGGTCGGCGCTCGGGCGCAGTTACCCGGACATCGACCTGGTGGCGCACAAGAAGCAGTCACGCAAGCTGCGCGGCGTGCTTGAGGACGAGGGATTCGAGCCGGAACGGGTGTTCAACGCGACGCACGGCGCCCGGCGGCTGCTCTACTACGGCCCGGGCGGCTGGCAGGTGGACATCTTCCTCGACACCTTCGAAATGTCCCACACACTCGACCTCGGCACCCGGCTCGAGGCCGAGCCGGAGACGCTGGCCGCCGCCGAGCTGCTGCTGACCAAGCTGCAGATCGCCGAGGTGAACGCCAAGGACCTGTCCGACACGGCCATGCTGCTGTGGGACCACGAGCCGGGCGCCGCCGACGGTCCCGGCCTGCTCAACCTGACCCCGGTGGTGTCCCGGTGCGCCACCGACTGGGGCCTGTACACCACGGTGACCGACAACCTCGACGCCTGTGCCTCACTGCTCGGCGACCTGGTGCCCGGCACCGCCGACCGGCAGCGGATCGCCGGCCGGATCGCGGACATCACCGGCGCCATGAACGCCGCGCCCAAGTCATCGCGCTGGCAACTGCGGGCGAAGGTCGGCCGCCGGGTGCGCTGGTACGAACTGCCTGAGGAGGTCAATCGATGACCATGCGGATTTACTTCGCGACGGACATCCACGGATCGGAGGTGTGCTGGCGGAAGTTCCTCAACGCGGGGCAGTTCTACCACGCGGACGTGCTCATCCTGGGCGGCGACGTGACGGGGAAGGCGGTGGTCCCGGTTGTCGCCGCGGCGGGCGGCTACCGCGTCCGCCAGTTCGCCGGCGACCGGGTGCTGTCCGCCGCAGAGACGGCGGCGATGGAGACCCGCATCATGGACATGGGCTTCTACCCCTACCGGACCACCGACGACGAACTCGAAGAGATCTGGGACGACCCGGCGGCGGTACACCAGGTCTTCCTCAACGTCATGAGCGAGACGCTGCAGCGCTGGCTGAACATCGCGGAGGAGCGGCTGTCCGGGACGGGGATCCAGCTGTACGCGATGACGGGCAACGACGACCCGCCGGAGCTGCAGGAGATGCTGCGGAACTCGGCGGTGCTCACCGAGACCGAGGACCGGCTGATCGAGGTGGGCGAGGGCATCAGCATGGTCTCCTTCGGCTACTCCAACAGGACGCCGTGGCACACGCCGCGCGAGCTGGACGACGACGAGCTGGAGCGGCGGCTGGAGAAGCTCGCCGCTCAGGTGCGCCAGCCGGAGCGGGCCATATTCAACTTCCACGTGCCGCCCGCCCGCACCGCCATCGACAAGGCCCCGGCGCTCGACGGCTCGCTCAAGCCGGTCGTCAAGGGCGGCACCGTGCAGATGCAGTCGGTCGGCTCCGAGGGTGTGCGCCGGGTCCTTGAACGGTACGAGCCGATGCTCGGGCTGCACGGCCACATTCACGAGTCTCGCGGCGCCATCAGGCTCGGCCGCACGCTGGCGATCAACCCGGGCAGCGAGTACGGGGACGGCGTGCTGTGCGGAGCGCTGCTCGAGGTCGACGGCAAGCGCGGCGTACGGCACTACCAGCTCCCCACCGGGTAACACTAGGCGTTCGCCATGGCCGCGAGGCTCTCGCGGACGGCCTCCGTCAGCGGGTCGTTCGGTGCCAGCGCGCGCTCGCAGTCGGCGAGGGTGGCCCGCAGCAGGGTAGTCGCGTCGGCCACCCGGCCGAGGGCGTAGTGAGCGTGCGCCAGGTTGGCGCGCGCCGCCAGGGTGTCCGGATGATCCGGGCCGAGCACCCGCTGGCAGTCCGCGCGGGTGCGCTCGTAGAGCTCGAGCGCGCTGGCCAGGCGGCCCGCCGAGTGGTACGCGGAGGCCAGGTTGCCGCGGACGCCGATCGTCTCTGGTGCGTCGGCCCCGCGTACCTGCTCCAGGCTGACGAGCGCGCGCTCGTACAGCGCCGTGGCGTCTCGCAGGCGGCGGGCAGCGTGATACGCCGAGGCGAGCGCGGTCACCGCGTCCAGGGTGTCGGGGTGGTCGGGGCCGAGCACCCGTTCGGCACCGGACACGGCGCGGCGGCCGTGCGCGATCGCGTCCTTGGCCTTGCCGGCCGCCAGGCAGGCGAGCGCCAGGGTACGCCGGGTGCGGATGGTCTGCGGATCGTCGGGTCCCTGCCGTCGCTCCCGTTCGGCGAGCGTCCGCTCGATCAGCCGGATTGCCTCCTGCTGGCGTCCGGCGGCCTGGTAGGCGGCCGCCAGGTTGTCGGAGACGGCGAGAACATCGATGGCACCGCGTTGCCGGTCGCCGACCGCAAGCACGCCCTCCAGGATGACGATCGAGTCGGCGTTCTGCCCGACGTGGCGCAGCACGGTCCCGTAGTCCGCCCTGGCCGCGATCGTGCGCGGGTGGTCCGGGCCGAGCTGCCTGGCCTGGATGTCGAGCACCCGCCGGTAGATCGCGACCGCGTCGGCCGCCTGGCCGGCCGCGAGCGCGGCGCTCGCCAGCCGGGTGGCGGCAAGCAGGCTGTCCTCGTGCGCCGCGCCCAGGCGGCGCTCGCTCGCGGCCGCCAGGGCGTGCCAGTGGGCAACCGCCGGCCCGCTGAGCCCGGCGGCGTCCAGGCTGTGCCCGGCGCGGTACAGCACGTGGTAGGACCCGGCAGCCCAGAGCGCCTCGCCCGCCGCCTCGTCCAGACTGGCCGCACAGGCGCGCAGCGCGCAGCCGAGTTCGGTTCCCTCGTCGCCTTCCGGCCAGGCCTGCATGAGCGCGTCGGCGGCGGCACGGGCGGCCTCCGCCCGTGCCTGCTCAGGGGCAGCGGCGAGCACCTGGGTACGCACCGCCGGGTGCATGAGCACCCGTCCGTCGGCGGCGCCAAGCAGGCCGCTCGCGCGCAGGCTGGCAAGCGCGGCCGGGATCAGGTCGAGGCTCGTTGCCCCGCCGGCCCGCGATGCGGCGAAGTCGGCAGCGGCGTAGCCGGCGAGGACCTCTTCTGGTATCCCCAGCGCGCCGAGCACCGCGGCAAGCACGAGTAGCGGCTGGGTGACCCCGCCAGGCGTTAGCTCGTCCGCGCATTCGACCGACAGGGTCCAGGTCACCGCCTTCGGCGCGGCCGGCGTGCCGCCCGAGCCAGTGAGTTCCTCCCGGCGCTTGGCGAACATGTCGCGGTAGTCGCGGCAGCTCACTCCCGAGGCACTGATCGCAGCGCTGGCCTGCGCGAGCGCCAGCGGGTCGCAGGCCAGGTCGTCCACCAGGTCGACCGCTCCGAGCCGCCGGTCGGGGTCCGCACTGAGCCGGGCCATCAGGTAGGTCAGCGCCTCGTGCGCGCTGAACGGGCCGACGGGGAAGACAAGCGGGCGCTGCGACTCCGGCACGGTCGCCGCGTCAAGCGTGCTCACCAGCACCCGGCCGGACGGCCCGGACGGCCAGAGCCCGTCCATGTCCGCCGGATCTGACAGGTCGTCGAGTACAACGAGCCACGGCCGGTCTTCCCTGGCGAGCCAGGAGAGGTAGCCCAAGGCGGTTGTCTCCGCGTTGGTCACTGACCCGGTGCCTGCCGTGCCCAGACCCTGGTCGCCAGACTCCGGCGACGGGCCGCCCTGTCGCGCGGCGACGGCCCGCGCGTAGCCGGACAGGACGAGGTCGCGGCTGGCGGCGTCGATCCACACCAGCAGCCCGTCGTCGTGCGCGCGCAGCCAGTCGCGGGCAAGCAGCGCGGCTAGCTGTGTCTTCCCTGTGCCACCCGGCACGTCGCCGACCGCGCCCTGAGGCGGCGGCGCGGCGAGCACCAGGCACTGGCCGCCGGGGATCTCGTCCAGCGGGGCAGGACCGGACTGCGGCCTGCCGGTCAGGCAGTCCGCAGGGGTGGGAACGAGGCCGGAAACGATCCGGCCGTCCTGCGTAGGGGCGTCCGCGCCGTCCGGCGCGCCGCCGGTCACGTCCCTGGCCACGGCGGGCCTACCGCCGCCCTCTGATCCCGGTCACCGGATCCTCCGTTATACGCGCTTGACTGCCGACCCAACCCTACGGGGAGTGCGCGGGGCGTAGCGGACGAATTACCGCTTAGGGGGGAAATTTGGCCAGAGAGACATGGTCCGCGGGTGAGAGGCAGCCGCCTCCGTTCGGTATATTTATGAACGTCTTCCTCTCGCGGACTGCGACCTGCACGTGGCCAACACGTGATCTACGCCATGCACAATGGTCACCGAGCGCCAGTAGCTCAGTCGGATAGAGCGGCTGCCTTCTAAGCAGCGGGTCGCGGGTTCGAATCCTGCCTGGCGCACGTTCCTGTTTTCCCAGGTCAAGTGGCTATGAGCTCTCAGGCAGCCGCATCGCAGGCGATCCGCCTGCTTCAGGCTCTTCCTCGTCGGCAAGCCAGTTCCTCCAGGTCAGAGCGATTTTTCGCAGTGCATCGTGACCCGCTGCTGATCCGCAGCGGGTTAGCAGCAGATGAGCGTCTGACCTGGGAGTTTGTGCGACAGATTCTCGGCGGGAGCCAAACTGGGAGCCAAACCGGGCCCGCACGGGGCCAGGGGCGCGGCACGTCCGCACGGCCGCCTGACCTGTGGCGCGACGCGGGCACCCAAAGCCTGCGGCCGCCACCACTAAAGAGTGAAGACGGGGTGAGGTTAAGGTCCAGCTCCCGAACCAGCGGACACCGATCACCCTGCTAGCGGTTGTACAGATCCTGGGGGCTGAGGAGGCGGATACGCCTTGGGTCGCGTGTGGCTTGCTCACGCAGCTCGGGGTTGAAGCCCGCGGCGCTGTAGCAGGCGAGAACTGTTTCCCGTGTGTCGTAATTGCGTGCGGCGAGGAGGGCCGCGGCCCGTTCAAGGCGGCGGAGGTGGCCCACCCCCATGACCTCGCCCCACTTGGATTCACCCAAGGACAGGATGCGGCGAGGCTCGTTAGGGACGGGGAAGGCGAGGGCAGCGACATCGACTTGGAGCTGTGACTTTCCGGCCGCATCGTTGATGGTCCCGTTGCCTACCTCGGCGGGCAGCTCACCGAAAGCCTCCGCACCGTGCAGGGTCGCGTAGGACCGGCAGATCCCCTCGAAGTGCGGGCCAACGATCTGAGCACTGAAGGTGCTCTGACCCGCACGCCAGACGGCATCGGCGAGACCGAGTTCCAGTTCTGGCCAGCGACGCCGCATGATCGCCTCGTAGAAGGTTATAAGCGGCTCAGTGATGCGGTAGGTGGAGCGCCCCGAACGGAACAGGTCCGGTTCCCTGGTAATGAGGGCGGAGTCCTCAAGAACGGTGAGCGGGTGGGTGAGCTGGTCGGACCTGCGCCCGACGTAGGTCCCGATCGCGCCGTTGGTGGTATTGCCTTGCGCGATAGCGGCGAGGACAGAGTGGTAGATCGCCGGCTCGCGGATGTCAGTCTCCTCAGCGAGCAGGTAACGGGCCTCCCGGAACAACGGAGTCAGCGGGTTCAGCACGGTACGGACCACCCACGCGTCGAAGTCATCCGGGCCGCTGGGGGCGTCGCCGCGGGTGAACTCCCGGCGGTAGGCGGGGGTTCCGCCGACGATCATATGCACCTGCATTGCCAGGCGCGGGTCATCGAGCCCCCAGAACGTCGCCGCGTCCTGGTACCCGAAAGGGTGCACGACGAGCTCAAGCCCCGCCCGCCCACGCAGCGGCGCGCGCCCGGAAAGCAGGCCGCCCATGACGCTCATCGCCGACCCGCACAAGATCAGCCGCACAGAACTTTCCCGGCCCGTGCCGCCCGGGCCGAGTTCGCGCTGGATGATCGACGGCAGGGCCGACGATACTCGGCTAAGGAACGGGAATTCATCGATCACGACCAGGGTCGGCTCCGCCGCGTACTGCCGGAACAAGTGGCGGATCGCGTCGTCCCAGTTCCGGAACGGCGGGTCGACCACCTCGCGGGAGTGCCGGACCAGGGCCTCGGTGAACAGCCGGAGCGACTCCGCCTCGGTGGCCTCCGTGGCGGCGAAGTAGAGGCCCCCGACGGACTGGGCAAGCGCTTGCAGCAGGAAGCTCTTTCCCTGGCGGCGCCGCCCGCTGACCACCCCGAGCGTCGCCCCGGGTCCACGGTCAGAGGCGAACGCCGCCAGTCCCTGCCACTCGTGCGTCCGATCGAATACCTGATCCGGCTTCACTGGTGCCATAAAGCTTAGGATATCGGCTTGTAGTTCTGAGAGATATAGTTCTCAGAACTACAGTTCCGCATGATTCTGTTGGGAGCCGATCTGGGAGCCAGCGCATCGAAGATCTCCAGGCTCTCGGCGAACAGCTCAAGTGCTGTGCCGGCACGGCCTTCCTGTCGGTGCATGACGGCCAGGTGCCGCAGTGTCCTGGCCTCCCACCGCCGGTCGGTGAATTGCCTGAAGACCTTGAGCGCCTTGTCCAGGAGCGGTATGGCCTGCTCGCACAGGCTTCGGTCGCGCAGGATCATCGCGTACCTGACCGTGGACCTGGCCTCTTCGATGTGATCGTCGAGCCGATGGTAGATCGCGATGCATTCCTCAAAGCCAGATTTCGACTCGGTCCAGCGGGACAGGCCGCGGTAGGCGTCAGCTCTGCCGTTGAGCGCACCGGCGATCGACCGGTCGTCCTGCTTGTCCCTGAACACCTCAAGCGCGGCGGAGAAGGCGTTGATGGCTTCGTCAAGCAAACCCTGGTAGCGGTAGGTGTCACCGAGTCCCCGAAGGGCCGTCGCCCGCTGATGTTCGTCGCCCAGCCTGGAGAAAGCCTCCGAGGCTCCGGTTAGCATCACGGAGGCCTGGTCATACCGGCCGAGTTCTCGATACAGCATCCCGAGGCTGCACCGGATCGCGGCCTCGGCGTTCTCGTCCTGGGCATGACGCGTTCCTTCCAACGCGAGCTGGTGGGTTTGCTCCCAAGCTCGCCAGTCCGCTCTCCAGCTGAGCATCACCGTGAGCCCCTGGGTGAGGCGCCAGGTCTCCTGCCACAGCCCTGCGCCATGGACCAGCCGGACCAGGGCGATCAGGTTGGCGCGCTCTGCGGTAAACCAGCTCCATGGATCCTCCTGGACGATGGCGGTCACCGGTGAATCGCCGTGCGGCTCAGCATCGCCAGTTCCCGGCTGCAGGATGGACGCTCCGGCGCGAGCGGCGTCGGTGTATTCCCGCGCCAGTCGGGAAAGGGCTGCACGCCGGACAGACGAGGGCTCCGCAGCGGCGAGGCGTTCACGAGCGAAGTCGCGGAGGAGCTCATGGAGACCGTAGCGGATCAGCCCGGTGGCGTCGACGCCGATGACCTCGACGAGTTGCGCGTCGACCAGCTCCTCTAGAAGTTGCTCGGCATTGTCGGCGTCCGTGCCGAGCAGAGCTGCAATGTTCCAGGCAGGGAAGTCTGCGCTCATGATGCCAGCGAAGTGGAAGGCACGCTGCGCGTCGGCTCTCTGGCCATGGCAGCTGAGTGCGAAGGATGCGCGTACCTCCAGGTCGCCGGCTTTCAGGAGGTCGAGGCGACGGCTCTCGTCACGAAGCCGCTCCGCGAACCAGGAGACTCGCCACGCCGGCCGCGACCTCAACCGGGCCCCGGCGATGCGGATCGCGAGAGGCAGGAACCCGCAAAGCATCGTGATTTCCGCGACGGCCGCGAACTCCGCTTCCGCGCGTTCCCGGCCGATGATGGTCGCGAGCAGCTCGGCGGACTGGCCGGCCGGCATGACATCCAGGGGGACCACGTGTGACCCAGCAAGAGCAGCCATCCGTGATCTGCTGGTCACCAGCACGGCACATCCGGAAGTGCCTGGAAGAAGGGGACGGACCTGGGCTTCGTCGACGGCGTTGTCCAGGACGACAAGCATGCGACGGTCAGCCAGGCGGGCGCGGTACATGCGGGCACGATCATCGACTCGCTCGGGGATGTCCGCGCCATCGACGCCGAGTGGTGGGCGCTCACACCGGGTTCTCCGCGTTTGCCCGGGCAATAGCGGCACGCAACTGCTCGGCCTGAACCTCGGGCGGAGTATCGCCGATCCACGCGCCCATTCCCGACTCGCTGCCCACCTGGTACTTCAGCTTGTCCGCGCCGCGCCGCGGCGACATCAGCCGCAGGTGCAGCCGTGCGGTGTCACGGTGCGATCGCATGGATGCCTGGTGCCATGCGGCGATGTAGGGCGTGGGGTCACGGTAGAGCGCGTCGACGCCGCGAAGCAGCCGGAGATACAGCACGGCCAGTTCGTCCGGCTGTGCCTTGCTCGTGGCGCGAAATCGGCGACGTGCTCGTGCGGCACCATGTGCGCCCAATGTGCGCCCTGGATCGGCTGATAGACCCGAAGGCTCCCTCCGGGGCGGAGCTGAAGCAGATCACCTCGCAGCGGCCGTACGCCGGGACGACGCGGCCGAAGACGGTGCCGTCGAGTTACCACAGATCCGTCTCGGCGGAGTCTGCATCAGGCAGGCCCGGGCCCGAAGGCGGGTGAGCGGTTCTCGAAGCCCGCGACGTCATAGTCCGACGGGATCTCCGACGGGTTGCCCTGCATCTGCGGGGCGAGGGGGTCCAGGCCGGCCGGCGGCATGACTACCCGGTTTTGCTGTGCGGTAGCCACGGCGATCCACTCCCCCGTTAGCGGGTCTAGCCGCATGTCAGCGGTCGGAGGAGGGAGATCCAGCCGTCGCCGATCGGAAGCCCGATCCGGCGCCAGCGTCGTGTCGGCGTCATAGAGTGCGTGCGCTCGACATGCTCATCGCGGGCCGGCGCCCGCGCTCGCGGCACTGCTCTCGCTCGTCGATCTGCGTACTCATCGCCGGATACAGGTGAGACGTGAGATGGGCACTGTCTCTGGCCTTTCCCGAGGTCGCACGGCTTAGCGCGGCATAACATTTTCTGCCGTATGTCGTATGCCACTGCCGGAGAGTTGATCAACTTCTATCAAAGTTTACCGCGAGAAGACCTTTCATGGACCGATGGGATCGGACCTCGCGGGGCACGGACGTCCACAGTCGCACATTTCGGCGCTCAATAGGTCACGATAACAGCTCGGTAATCGTGAATGAGCAGATCTTGACAATTTCATGTTCTGTGTTGAGATGATCCTGTCAGCTCTCGTTAACCACGCCGAGGGTTTCCGAAAAGGCGGGCAGCACCTGCAAGGAGTGGCAATGAAGCACACATCCTCCCCCGAAGATCTTCAATTCAGCCGACGAGCCGCCCTTAAGGGACTGGCCGCGGCCGCCGGGCTGGTCACCGTCCCAGGTGCCCTTGCCGCCTGCAGTTCAAGTTCCAGCACGAGCAGCGCTGCCACTGGCGGTTCGTCGCCGTCCGCCGGCGCGAGTAGCGGCACCATCAGCTTCGGATCCAACTACTCCGACCCCGCGCCGAAGCAGGCCTTCGCGGCCCTGGTGGCCAACGCCAAGAAAGCCACCCGCGTCGGCATCACGGTTAACACAGTCGACCACAACACCTTTCAGAATGACATCACGTCCTACCTGCAAGGAACGCCGAATGACCTCGCCACCTGGTTCGCCGGGTACCGGATGCAGTACTTCGCGGCTCAGGGGCTGCTCGAGCCGATCGACGACGTGTGGGACAAGATCGGCGGAAACTTCAACGACGCGGTGAAGTCACTGTGCAAGGGCGCGGACGGTCACTACTACTTCGTGCCGATCTACAACTACCCGTGGGTGATCTTCTACAACAAGAGCACCTTCACGCAGAAGGGTTACACGGTCCCCGCGACGTGGGATGACCTGATTACGCTGTCCAAGAAGATGAAGTCCGACGGCCTGATCCCGTTCGCGTTCGCCGACAAGGACCAGTGGCCCGCGCTCGGCTTGTTCGACATACTGAACCTGCGGATCAACGGCTTCGACTACCACATCAAGCTGATGCACAACAAGGCGTCCTACACGGACTCGCAGGTCACCGATGTGTTCAACCAGTGGGCCGAGCTCCTGCCTTATATGCAGAGCGGCGCGGCCGGCCGAATCTGGGAGGACGCGGCCAAGACCCTGGAATCCAAGCAGGCGGGCATGATGTTCCAGGGCACCAACCAGGTCGCCGCCCAGTACGTCACCGACGGCAAGCAGCTCTCTGACCTGGCCTTCTTCCCGTTCCCCACCATCAATCCGAGCTTCAGCCAGGACTACATCGACGCGCCGATGGACGGCTTCATCTTGCCGGCCAAGGCGAAGAACAAGGACGCAGCCAAGCAGGTGCTCGAGTACATCGGCACCGGCGCCGCCGAGGCGAGCTACCTCAAGTACGACCAGTGGGACGTGGCGGTGGCCACCGGCGCCCAGGTGCCGACCTACAACTCCATCCAGACCGCATCCGTGCAGGCGATGGCGAACCTCAAGGGCGTCGCGCAGTTCGGCGACCGGGACACCGCGCCGCCGATGGCGACGGCCCTGGAGACGGCGATCTTGAATTTCATCGCCAACCCCGCCGCGTCCGGAATCAAGCCGATGCAGTCCAGCCTGGCCAGTCAGGCGAAGTCGATATTTGCCTGACGATGCGAACGGGACACCAGTCGTGACCCACGATATGGCCACCCGGGCTCCGTCCCGGCGGGAAAAGCAGGCGACAGCCGGCCAACGCAGGCGGTCCGCCCCCCGTTTTTCCCGCCGGGACATCCTGGTCGCCGTGGCAATGCTCGCCATTCCCGTGCTGGCCGACCTTGCCTTCATCTGGGGCCCGGCAGTGGTCTCGATCGCCCTCTCGCTGTTCAAGTGGAGCGGCATCGGCGGCCTGCACGCACGGAACTGCATCGCCGGCGGCCTGTTCCCGGACAACGGCTGCTTCACCGGCGTGCAGAACTATCACGAGGCGGCCACCAACTACCCGCCGTTCTGGCCCGCGGTGGAGCACAACCTGATCTGGCTCGGCGTGTTCGTCTTCATCGCGACGCCTCTCGGGATGTTCTTCGCCGTGCTGATCGACACCGGGCTGCGCGGCAACCGCATTTACCAGACCATCCTGTTTCTGCCAGTCATGCTTAGCCTCGCCCTCATCGGCATCATCTGGGAATTCTTCTACTCACCGAACTACGGCCTGATCAACACCGTGATCGGGCACAACACGAACGCGAATCTGATCGACTGGCTCGGCGACCCGAGCCTGAACCTGTGGGCGGTCCTTGTCGAGGCAAGCTGGCGGCAGGCCGGATACGTGATGGTTCTGTACCTGGCCGGGCTGAAGGCGGTGGACGCCAACCTCAAAGAGGCCGCGCGGATCGACGGCGCCAACGCCTGGCAGACATTCTGGCGGGTCACGTTCCCGTCGATGATGCCGATGAACATCGTGGTCGCGGTCGTCACGGTCATCGAGTCGCTGCGGGCGTTCGACCTCGTGTACATCACCAACAAGGGCACCAACGGACTCGAGTTGCTGTCCGCGCTGGTCACGAACAACATTGTCGGCGAGACCTCGCGGATCGGCTTCGGCTCCGCGATCGGCGTGGTGCTGCTGGTTATCTCACTGGTCCCGATCTCGGCGTTCCTCTACCAGATGTTCGTGCGGAGGGAGGCACGATGAGACGCGCGTCATGGCGCGCCGCTGGCACCGGGTTCATGATCGTGGTCTGCGTCGCGTGGCTGGTCCCGGTGCTGTTCGCGCTCTACGTGAGCTTCCGCCCGTACGCCGAGACGAGCCAGTACGGCTACGTCAGCCTGCCGCACCAGCTCACCTTCGCGAACTATGTCAACGCTTGGACGCAGAGCGACATGCTGCGGTTCTTCAGCAACTCCGTGCTGATCACCATCCCGGCGGTCATCGTGACCCTGCTGCTTGCCAGCATGGTCGCCTTCGTGGTCACCCGGGTCAACATCAAGGTCAACCTCGCGCTGCTGCTGCTGTTCACCGCCGGGAACCTGCTGCCGCAGCAGGTCATCATCACCCCGCTCTACCGGCTCTACCTGCTCATTCCGCTTCCCTCCTTCCTCAGCTCGAGCGGTTACCTGTACGACTCCTACACTGGCCTCATCGTGATCAACGTCGCGTTCCAGATCGGCTTCTGCGTGTTCGTCCTGAGCAACTACATGCGCACCATCCCCGGTGAGATGTACGAGGCCGCCGAGGTGGACGGTGCGGGCCTGTGGGCGCGGTACTGGCGGATGACGCTGCCGCTGTGCCGTCCCGCCCTCGCCGCGCTGGCCACGCTGCTGACGACCTGGATCTACAACGACTTCTTCTGGGCGATTACGCTGATCTCCACCGGCGGCAAGCGGCCTGTGACGTCGGCACTGGCTAACTTGCAGGGCCAGTTCGTCTCCAACCAGAACCTGATCGCCGCGGCGGCCATGATCGTCGCGGTGCCTACTCTGGTCGTGTACCTTCTGCTGCAGCGGCAGTTCGTCGCTGGCCTCACTCTCGGATCAACAAAGGGCTGACCATGGCGGACCTGGAGGCGACCGGCCCCGCCATGCTGCCGGCCCAGCGCCGGGACCGGATTCTCGCGGAAATAGAGCGAGTCGGCGGCGCCCGGATCACCCAGCTAGCCGAGCAACTGGGCGTCTCCGAGATGACGGTGCGCAGAGACATCGACGCGCTCGCTCGCCGCAGCCTGATCAAGAAGGTGTATGGCGGAGCGACGGTACCCGCGCGGAGCACCAGCGACGAGCCGGGCTTCGAGGCGAAGTCGCACCGCGAGCTGGCGGCCAAGGACCAGATTGGCGCCGTGGCGGCTGCCCTGATCGAGCCGCACAGCACGGTGGCAGTCAGCGCCGGCACGACGACGTACGCCACGGCCGTCCACCTCGCCAGGATTCCCGCCCTCACCGTGGTCACCAACAGCGTCCGGGTGGCCGACTACCTGCACGCCTACGGCGACAGAACACAGACGGTGCTGCTGACCGGTGGTGTGCGTACCCCGTCGGACGCGCTCGTCGGCCCCGTCGCGGTCCAGACGATCAGCGACCTGCACGTGGACGCCCTGCTGCTCGGCGTGCACGGGATGGACCCGAAGGCCGGGCTCACCACGCCCAACCTCATGGAAGCGGACATGAACCGCGCCATGATCGCCGCGACCAGCCGCCTGATCGTGCTCGCCGATCACACCAAATGGGGGGTGGTCGGCCTGTGCGCAATGGCCCAGCTCGCCGACGTCAGCGTCCTTGTCTCCGATGAGGGTCTGACCGCCGAGGCCCGTGACGCACTGGGCAGCATGGTCGGCGAGCTCATCCTCGCTGACCCCAGGGAAGCCGCTGTCTGAGGCTTCGCCTACCCAAGCCCGGCTCGAGGCGTTCAGCAACGACGAACTGGTCCGCGGCGAGCGGTAAGCCGCATCAAGCACCGAGGCCAAACGCGAACTCGGAGGCCAGCCCCCGCCTAACGGAGCCCTGGTGTGAAGATCGATCGTGATATCCAGCGACACGTAGCGACCGGCAAGGTAGCGCACGGGGCTGCGGCGGCGAGCCATCAGCGCTACTTCGTCCGCTCCAACGGCTGGGCAGGCGGCGACAAGATCGTGCACCCGAGCAAGGCTCCCACAGCGAACCAATGCGTACCGCAGCAGGCTGGGTCGTCTTTCAAGACGAAGAATGAGCGGGCGGTCAACTGGTCCGCCGGGTTTTCCATCCCGGTTCTCGGCTTTAATGCTCAGGCCCAGACCGGGTATGACACTTCAGCCCAGATCAGCCTCGCCTTCGGGGCCACCGGGAGGCTGTGCGGGACAAACGACTACCCTGCCGCCCAGGTGTCCGCCTACCTCAAATGGTCGGAACGCGTTAAGGCGGCAGGTGCCCGCATCCCGCACGGCGAAACCATCAGCATCACCCTCGGGATCGAGCCAACGACCACGACGGGCTCAAGCACCTCCGATGTCGAGGTCCTTTACCACGACGGCGACAGCCGCTTCGAACTGCTGACCAACCTGGGACTGAAAATCAAGGTCCCGCCTGCACGCTGCTCCTGACCAACAGTGCCCCGGGCGACTGGCTAGCCGTGGTCTTCCACGGTGCTGGTGTCGGAGTGGCATGATCGATAGTTTTTCATCGTTCGAACACCGAAGGGATCACCAACTTCTGGGAGCCAAACTGGGAGCAACGTCCACCGTCTTCAGGCGACGATCAGCCATGGCTGGCCGCTATCAGAGGGACGTGCAGGACCAGCGCGTCGCCCTGGCCGCCGCCACCGCACAACGCCGCGGCCCCGGTCCCCCCGCCGCGGCGGCGAAGTTCCAGGGCCAGCGTTAGCACCAACCGGGCACCGGACATGCCGATCGGGTGGCCGAGGGCGATGGCCCCGCCGTTGACGTTGACTATGTCGTCGCTGACGGCCAGGTCGGCTATGGACTGCAGTGCGACCGAGGCAAACGCCTCGTTGATCTCGATCAGGTCCAGGTCGGCGACGGTCAGCCCATCCTTGGCCAGAGCGTTCATGATCGCGTTGGCAGGCTGGGAGTGCAGCGAGTTGTCCGGGCCTGCGACGTTGCCGTGCGCTCCGATCTCGGCGATCCAGCTGAGCCCCAGCTCCGCTGCCTTTTCCTTACTCGTGACCACTACCGCAGCGGCACCGTCGGAGATCGGAGTTGATGAGCCGGCGGTGATCGTGCCGTCGGGCGTGAAGGCAGGGCGCAGCCTGGCCAGTGCGTCGACGGTGGTGTCGGGCCGGATTCCCTCGTCCGCACGCACCTCCACCGGGTCGGCCCCGCGCCGCGGGATTACGACCGGGGTGATTTCCTCGGCGAAGATCCCGTTCATCTGTGCCAGGGCGGCCCGGTGGTGGGAGCGGGCGGAGAAGGCATCTTGTCCGGCGCGGCCGATGCCCCGGGCGGCGTTCCCCTGGTCGGTGCTCAGCCCCATCGGGACCTTGTCGAAGGGGTCGGTGAGCCCGTCGTAGGCCATCGCGTCGAGCACCTCGAGCGAGCCGTACTTGTAGCCGGCCCGTGATTTCGGCAGCAGGTGCGGAGCGTTCGTCATCGACTCCATGCCGCCGGCCACCACGATGTCGAACTCTCCCGCCCGGACCAGCTGGCCCGCGAGGGCGATGGCATCCAGTCCCGACAAGCAGACCTTGTTGACGGTCAGGGCAGGCACCGTCATCGGGACGCCGCCGTTCACCGCGGCCTGCCGGGCCGGGATCTGTCCCGCGCCGGCCTGCAGTGCCTGTCCCATGATCACGTACTGCACTAGGTCGGGGCTGACGCCGCTGCGCTGCAGGGCAGCCGCGATCGCGACTCCGCCGAGGTCGGTGGCTGCGAAGTCGCGGAGCGAGCCGAGCAGCCTGCCCATCGGGGTCCGGGCGCCGTTGAGGATTACGGGATAAGGCATGGATGCCTCCTCGTGATTCACGGGAAGCGAATGCTCCACGACCGCGGCGAAGGGCGCGGTCATCCGACCCCGAGCGCGGTGCGCACCGCCTGGCTTTGCCGCAGGTCCGCTGCCGCGGCCTGGTGAGTGATACGGCCTTTGAGCATTACGTAGCCGCGGTCGACGTGGGAGAGGGCGAACAGCGCGTTCTGTTCGGTGAGCAGGATGCTAAGCCCGCGCTCGCGCAGCCGGTCGAGCCAGCGGCCGAGATCTGAGACCACGGCCGGGGACAGGCCCTCGGTGGGCTCGTCGAGCAGCAGCAGGCGCGGGTTGCCCAGGAGGGCGCGGGCGAGCTTGAGCATCTGCTGCTCGCCGCCGGAAAGGTATCCGGCGCGCCGGTCGGCGAGCTCGCGCAGCTTCGGGAAGACATCGAGCACTTCCTCGACGGCCCAGCGCTGACGGCCGACAGCCGTATCCACCGCGATGCGCCGGCGGCCGAGGGTACGGGCGGCGAGCTCCAGGTTCTGGCTCACCGTCAGCGTGCCGAACACACGGCGGCCGCTGGCAACGAAGGCGACTCCGGCGCGCGCGATGCGGTGGGTCTTGACGTGGGTGATCTCCTGGCTTGCGAGCACTACGCGGCCGTGGCGGGCCGGTGTCAGTCCGGTGACCGTGCGCATCGTGGTGGTCTTGCCGGCGCCGTTGCGGCCGAGCAGGGCGACCGCCTCGCCGTCGCCCACGGTGAGTGACAGCCCTTGCAGGATGTGGCTCGCGCCGTAATACGTGTCGATCTCATGCAGTTCTAGCATCACGGTTGCTTCCCAGGTAGACGGACATCACTTCGTCGTTCCCGCGGACCTGATCGGCAGGGCCGTGGGCGAGCACGCGCCCCTGGTGCATCACGGTGACCGTGTCGGAGATCGCGAAGACAGTGTCCATGTCGTGTTCGGAGAACAGGACGGTAAGCTCCCGCTCCCGGGCCAGCGCTGTGATTCTCTCGACCACCCGCTTGGTCTCGAACGGGGACATCCCGGCGGTGGGTTCGTCAAGCAGCAGCAGCCGTGGCCCGGTGGCCAGGGCGAGCGCGATCTCCAGCGCACGCTGGTCGCCGTGCGAGAGAACGGCGCCGTGCCGGTCTATGTGCTCGCCCAGGCCCAGTGCGTGACAGATCTCGGCCGCTTCGTCGTAGGTGCGGGCCTTGACGCGCGAGCCGAGCAGCCGTGGCTGCCCGTCACGTGCGAGCAGGGCCGCGCACACCGACTCGCCGACCGTCAAACGCGGGAAGATGCTCGTGGTCTGGAACGCCTTGGCGAGGCCGGCCCGTGTCACCAGGTGCGGCGGACGGCCGGTCAGGTCGCGGCCGGCGAAGCGGACGCTGCCTGAGGTCGGTCTGCTTTCCCCGGTGATCAGGGAGAAGAGCGTGCTCTTGCCCGCTCCATTGGGACCGATCACTGAGTGGATCGCGCCCGGCGCGACGTCGAGGTCCACCCCGTCGACCGCACGGAAGCCGCCGAAGTCCCGGGTCAGGCCGCGGACACAGAGCAGCGCCTCACTCACTGGTGGCTCCCGGCCCCTCGGCAGCAGAGTTCAGCTCGGCGTCACTGGTGTTGCCGGCTTGTCGCCTGTGCAGGCGCACCGCGCCGGCCAGCCCGTCTGGGCGTGCCAGCACGGCCAGCAGCAGGACGGCGCCGAGCACGAGCTGCCAGTCCGGAACGTACCTGACGAGATTGTCATGGCCGAACTGGTAGACGAACGCCCCGACGACCGGGCCGAGGAAGGTGTACATGCCGCCGATCACGCTCGTGATCACGGCCTGGCCCGAGGTGGTCCAGTCGAACAGCTCCGCGTTCGAGCCCTGGTTGTAGATCACCAGCATCGCGCCGGCCAGGGCACAGAACGCGCCGGAGATGGTGAAGGCGAGCAGGTGCAGCCGGTAGACGCTGGTGCCCAGTGCCTGTACCCGGGCGCGGTTCTCCCGCGAGGCGCGCAGCAGCATGCCGAAGTTCGACGCGTAGATCCAGCGCAGCACGGCCAGGGCGGCGACGGCGATGCCCAGCAGGGTGAGGTATCCGTTGACGGGGTTTTCCATCCAGGTCGGCACTACGGCGGCAAACACGCCGTTCGCACCGCCGGTGAAGCCGGTGTTCTGCTCGACAAGCTGGTAGCACAGCTGGGAGAAGGCGAGGGATATCAGCGCGAAGTACAGCGTGCGGGCGCGCAGCGCGACCAGGCCGACCGGCACCGCCGCCGCCGCACCAAGGACGGGGGCGAGCGCGAAGCCCGTCCAGAAGCTCCAGTGCGCATGCTCCCAGCCGAGGGTGACGGTGTAAGCGCCGAGACCGAAGAAGACCCCCTGACCGAACGAGACAAGCCCGGCCTGACCGACCAGCAGGTTCGTCGCCACCGCGAAGACCGAGAACGCCGCGATCTCCTCCAGCGTGAAGACGACGGTGACGTTCACGACATACGGCGCGGCGGCCAGCACCGCGAGGACCACGAGCACGCTCGCCGCGCGGATCAGGGTGCCGCGGCGCACGGCACGTCCAAGCACCGCGAGCGCCGGCGCGGGAGTCGAGTGCGTTTCATCAAGCACTGTCATGTGCGGCTTCCCTAGACTCGTGTTCATCTGGTTATCGTTCCGGGATGCCGAACAGGCCCCAGGGGCGCACGGCGAGCACAAGGATCATCACGAGATAAGGGGCGCTGGAGGCGTACGCCGGGACCCACAGCGTGCCGAGGCTTTCCACCGTCGCGATCACCAGCGCGCCGAGGGCAGCGCCGAGCACCGAGCCGAGGCCGCCAGCGACCGTGACGATGAACGCGGCGACGATGATCTGGGTGTCCAGGCCCGGTCCGACCGACTCGAGCGGCGCTATCGCCGCGCCGGCCAGCCCGGCCAGGGCCGCCCCGAGCGCGAAGACGCTGGTGCGCAGCAGCGGCAGGTTGGTACCGCCGACCGCGAGGCTCTCGGGATCCTCGACGGCCGCGCGCACCCGCCAGCCGGTGGCGGTGCACGCCAGCAGCAGCCACAGCCCGAGGGCGACGAGTCCGGCGATGCCGATGACGATGAGGTTGTATTCGGGCACCGTGGCGCCCGCCAGGTGGAAGCGGCCAGCGACCGGGGCGGTCACGCTGCGATCGGAACTGCCCCAGACCCGCTGGGCCAGGTCGGCGAAGACGAGCACAAGCGCGAAGGTGGCGAGTAGCTGCGCCAGCGGCTCGCGTTGGTGCAGCCGCCGCAAGAGGCTCACCTCCACGCCCGCGCCGAGTGCGGCGGCGCCAGCCGTCGCGGCGAGCACCGCGACGGAAAAACCCCAGGCGCCACCGAGGGCGGACGCGAGCGAGGCGGCGATGAGCGCCCCGATCATGAAGAGGCTGCCGTGGGCCATGTTGATCAGCCGCAGCGCGCCGAACACGAGGGTGAGTCCGGCCGAGACGACGAACAGCATGGCCGTGTTGGTGAGGATGCTGACGGTTTCTGTTACGAAGGTGTCCATGTTCTGCTGTTTAGCTCCGCTGCTCAGCTGACCCGGCCCGACGCCGTGGCGTGTCGGGCCGGGGCTCGGGGTTACTTCTGCAGGGCCTGCATTTGGGCGCAGGAGTAATCGATCTGGCTGAACTGTGCCTCGAAGGCTGTCGTGGTCCACAGGTGCGTGGGGTCGGCGGCGGAGCCGGGCTGCGCCGAGACCGCGCCGACGTACTCGGGCAGTTCCGTCTGGTGGTCGCAGGAGCGGACCTGCTGGTCACCGAGGATGGTCGGCACCGAGGCGCCGGACAGAGCAGCGGACACCGCATCGCCGGAGAACGAGCCGGCCTTGTGCACCGCCCAGGCCCACTGCTGGACCGCCGCGTAACCGAGGATGGCCCACTCGCTCGGCGCGTCCCCGTACTTGGCGCGGAACTTGGTCACGAAGTCGCGCATCGTCGACGTGTCGTAGGTCCAGTACGGTGCGCGGTCGAAGCCGATCGCACCCGCCGGGGCCGCGGATCCGAGCGATTGCAGCACCGAGTAGTCGTACATGGCGATCACCTTGGTCTCGGCGAACAGCCCGTAGCTCTCGGCCTGCTTGGTGAACGCGACCAGGTCTCCGCCGAACTGCGCGTTGAACACGTACTGCGGTCGCGCGGCCTCGATCGCGGCGAGGTAGGAGCTGATGTCGGTGGCGCCGAGCGGCGGGAACTCCTGCTTGACCAGCGTGTAGTTCACCTTCTCCGCCTTCAGCGCCGCAATGAAACCGGCGACGGTGTCCTGGCCGAAGCTATAGTTCGGTGCGAAGGTGGCGATGGTCACCCGCTTGCCCTTGAGCTGCTGTGCGAGGTAGTCGGCGGCGGCACGCGGCTCCATGACCGTATTCGGCACGTCCTGGAAGACGTACTTGCTGTATGTCGCCGTGGTCAGGCCGATGTCGTTGGAAGTGTGGAAGAAAATCGGAATGCGCTGTGCGTTGGTGACCTGTTCCTCGGCAGCGGCGACCGAACTGGCCACCGGACCGAAGATCGCCACGGCGTGGTCGGCATCAAGCATGGTGCGCACGTTGGACACGCCGGTGGCCGGGGTGACGGCGTCGTCCGCGCTCACCACCTTGACCTGCTTGCCCAGGAGACCGCCCGCGGCGTTGATGTCAGCGACAGCGAGCTTGACGCCTTGCAGTCCCGTCTGCCCGAGGGAGGCGATCGAGCCGCTGAGCGTGGTGGATTCCCCGATCGTGACCGAGCCCCCGCCGCCGCCCGAGGACCCGGCACCCGCCGCGGAACTCGCACAGGCGGTGGCCGCGCCGCACAGCGCGATGACCGCCGCCATCCCGATCCATTTGCTCTTCTTCACCATTGAAGCCTCGTTTCATCCGTGGTAGGCGAAACGCTAAAACGGACCGCGCGATCCGCTCATGGGGGCGCTGCACACAATGAGGCGCATCGCAATGGCCCGAACAAGCACATTCGCGTCACTGACCAGCACATATGTTGTGAAAAGCAGCAGCAGCGCCCGCGTGGGCACGGACAATAGAGCGGTATCGCGGCCGTCGGCACGCGATCGCGCCGTCGCCGTGTGAGGGGTAGCCACATGAACATCGCTGTGGCTATGTGGCCTGGTCATATCCGGGTGTGCCGCGTAACGCCGTATGGTCGCGGCCATGATGACGATCGATGATCGGGCGGGCGACGGCACCGGCCTGCAGGGCCGCACAGCGGTGGTAACCGGCGCGGCCAGCGGCATAGGGAAGGCGTGCGCGCAGGCGCTCGCCGAAGCGGGTGCGAAGGTGAGGGTGGTCGACCTTGATGCCGAGGGGGCGCACCGAGTGGCGGAGGCCGTGGGCGGCGCGGCGTGTCCCGTCGACATCACGGACTTCACGGTCGCCGCGGCCTTCGCAGAAGACGCGGACATCCTGGTGAACAACGCCGGGTTCCAGCTGGTGCGCCCCCTCGAGGAGTTTCCCGCCGACGTCTTCCATCAGATGCTCGCGGTGATGGTCGAAGGGCCCTTCCACCTCATTCGTGCCGCGCTGCCGCACATGTACGCACAGTGCTGGGGCCGGATCGTGAACATCTCCTCGGTCCACGGGCTGCGAGCCTCCGCCTACAAGGCGGGTTACGTCACCGCGAAGCACGCGCTCGAGGGCCTGTCGAAGGTCGCGGCCGTCGAAGGCGGCCCGTACGGGGTCACCTCGAACTGCGTCAACCCCGGCTACGTGCGCACCCCTCTGGTAGAGAAGCAGATGGCCGACCAGGCCGCCGCCCACGGTATGGAAGAGCGGCAGGTCGTCGAGCAGGTACTGCTTGCGCACTGCGCGATCAAGCAGCTAATAGAGCCGGACCAGGTGGCCGCGCTTGTCCGCTTCCTGTGCTCGCCGGCCGCCGCGATGGTCAGCGGGGCGTCGTTCGTCATGGATGGCGGCTGGACGGCACAATGATCGAACGGCAACGTGTGAGGTAGCCATGGACCAGGAAACTGCTGAGACCGTCTACCTTTCACTGCTCGCCCGCAACGCTCCAACGGCCGACTACGACGAGCCGCTGCGCCGCGCCCGCCAGGCCGGCGCGTCGAACGAGCAGCTAGCACGGCTGGAGCGGGCACGCACGCTGGCGATCAGCGTGCGGGCGACGCTGCGCGAGCGTCGGCGGCGGGAGAACGAACTGGCGGCGCTGTTCGAGACGGCGGGCGATCTGGCCGCGCTGCGCGAGCTCGACGACGTGCTGCGCGCGATCGTGGTGCGGGCACGCAAGCTGCTTGGCACCGACATCGCGTACCTGACCCTGCAAGACGAGGAGTCCGGCGACACCTTCATGCGGGTCACGGACGGGTCCGTCTCGGCGGAGTTCCAGCGTGTGCGCCTGAGCATGGGCGAGGGCCTGGGCGGCCTCGTGGCCCAGACCGCATGCCCGTATGCCACCGCGGACTACCACCACGACGAGCGGTTCCGGCACACCCGGGCGATCGACAGCGCGGTCATCGACGAGGGGCTGGTCGCGATACTCGGCGTGCCGCTGCTTGTCAACGCGAAGGTCATCGGGGTTCTCTTCGCCTCCTCCCGGAAGGTGCGCCCCTTCACCAGGGAAGAGGTAGCCCTCCTGTCGTCTCTCGCCACCCACGCGGGCATCGCTATCGAGTCGGCCAACCAGCTCGCCGAGACCAGGGCCGCACTCGCGGAGCTGGCCGAGGCCAATCGGCTTGTGCAGCTGCACAGCGCGGCGGTGGAGCGCGCGGCCGAGGCGCACGAGGCGCTCACCGGGCTGCTGCTGCGCGGTGCCGGCCTGGCCGAGCTGGCGTCCTCGGTCGGCGAGCTGCTCGGCGGCCAGGTGATGCTGATCGACGAGCAAGGACGGCTGCACGGGGCGGGAGCGGAGCCGCATAGCCGCATGCAGGCGGCCGTTACCGAGTCCGAGCGCACCGGCAAGGCGGTGTACGCCAATGGCGTGTGGGTCGCCGCCGTGCAAGCCGGCGGCGAGCGCCTTGGCACCCTCACCGTGCGGCCGAAGGCGGAGCTTGACCCTGCCGATCAGCGCATCCTGGAGCGCGCGGTGATGGTCACGGCGATGCGGCTGCTCACCGAGCGCTCCGTGCGCGAGGCGGAGTACAAGGTGCGCGGCGAACTGCTCACCGACCTGCTCGAGGCGGCCTCCCGGGCCGAACCGAACGCGGAAGGGCTGTGCGAGCGCGC
>Ga0335083_10000925_pt1 | contig 41989 bp, 32 predicted proteins | sample Lox_Sample_42_FD_206716 | JGI IMG/M metagenome (GOLD analysis project Ga0335083, IMG submission 206716) | Soil microbial communities from Loxahatchee National Wildlife Refuge, Florida, United States - Lox_Sample_4.2 | ecosystem: Environmental > Terrestrial > Soil > Wetlands | place: USA...
GACCATGATCGACGCGGCGAGCTCGACGGGAACGTCCGCGCCTGCTTTCTTCGCCGCCCGCACGAGTGAGACGAGCGACTCACCGTGCACGTAATCCATCACGATCAGGATCTCGTCGTTCTCCGCGAGCACGTCCAGAATCGGCACGACGTTCGGGTGGCGGACGCGCGCGGCGACGCGAGCCTCGGCGACGAACATCGACTTGAACGCCGGATCGACGAGGAAGTGCGGGTGCATGCGCTTGACCGCGACCAAGCGCGAAAATCCCTCCGCTCCGCTCAAGCGCGCGAGGTGCACGCTCGCCATGCCCCCGGCCGCAATGCGATCGAAGATTTCGTACCGGCCGACGCGCTGGTGCGCTCGCTTGGCTTCGCCCGCGGGTTCGGTCATGGCCCTCACGACTGTCCCGAGTTCGAGCGTACCACGCCGAAAGAGCCCTCCCGCTCCATAACGCCTCGGAGTAGTGAGGTATGTGGGTGTCTCTCCGCGCGTGTGTGGAGCGCGCGCAGCTTCTCGGTCGAGGTGAGTCGGCGAAGCGCGTAACGCGGAAACACGACCCCGTGCGCGAAGGCGCGAGTCTCCACGAAACGAAGCTCGAGATGGTGAAAGGTCGGGGAATCGAGTCCGCTCACCGCGTTCGTCAGTCCGTGAACGCGAAGAGTCCGTAAAAGTCGCCGACGTAGCTGCCCGCGGGCGCGAGCTGGGCCTTCGCCGAAACGACCGCCGGACGTTGGTAGAAGTCGCCGAGGCAGTGCAGGCGTGCTTCACGGAGCGCTTCCGAGAGCGCGGCCCAGGCGCGCGGATCTTTGTTGTTGAACGTCACGACGACGCGCGCGTCGCTCCGGAGCCGCGCGCGGAGCAGCGTGAGGATGCGCGCGAGCGACTCGGCGTAGCGCTGCCACGTGGCGTCGCCGCGCGCGCGATTGCTCACGGCGATGTCGAGCGCCGGATCGGGCAGCTCGCCGAGAAAGCCGTTCCAGAGCGCCGAAAATTCGAGATAAGGCACCGAATCACCGTAAGGCGGATCGAAAAACGCGAGGCTCGCCGGCTCGGCGTCGAACGATTCGGCGAGGAGCGTGCGCGCGTCGCCCTCGAGGATGCGGTGCTTGCCGCCGCGCCCGCCGAGGCGCGCCAGGGCTCCGAGGCCGGCGCACACCTTGTCGAGCCGCGTTGCGAGGTGCGTGAGCGGGTTCGTCTCGAGGTGCAACGGGGGAACCCAGAAGCCCGGCACCGTCCACGCCGGGCCGCCCGTGCGGAGGTCGTTACGGTAGGGGACGAGCCGCGAGCATTGCGCCGCGGAGGCGGTGAGCGTGAGCCGCGCCGCCCCGCGGAGGCCGAGCGGCAACGCTGCGACGCGCTCGGCGTAGCGTGCGAGCACGCGAAAATTGCGCGCTGTGAAGAGGTCGCGCGTGTGCATGCCCGCGAACGCGAGGATGCGCGAGTTCGGAGTGAGCTCACGGTCGCACGCCGCGGCCGCCGCGCCGCCGCGCGGTTCTTCGCGTTCGTCGAGGAGCTCGGAGCCGTCGCTGAAAACGCTGCGGAGCCGTCGTGTCGCCACCAGGTTTTCGAGATTGAAGTAGAGCCTGGTGCGACAGCGCGGACAGACGTGCATGCGGCCGCGCCGCGCCGCGCGATCGGCCGAGACCTCGAGCGCGCACGCGCCGCAGCGGACCACGGTCGCGTGCACCGCGTAACGCAGCGACCGGCCGCCCTCGGCGTAGTCGGCGCCGAATTCGGCGCCGAGCTCGGCGAGGAGCGCGCCGACGGCGTGCCGCACGGCGTCGGGATCCGGCGGATCGAGCGTGACGCGCGTGAGCTCGACGGCGACCGGATTCACGTCGCAGCCGACGGCGCGCGCGCCGAGCTCGGCCGCTTCGCTCAGCGGGACGCCGCTGCCGCAAAACGGGTCGAGCACGACGTCACCCGGCCGCACTCCCGCCGCCGCGAGCGCGGAACGCACGACGTTGTGGGGCTTGCGCGCCCAATACTTGTGAAAGGCGTAGGCGCGCGGGTGCGTGGCCGCGGCGAGGCGCAGGCTCGAGAAATCGTCGCCGCTCACGCCGAGCCCCCGCGGCCGAAGACGAGAATGAAGTCGGAGAGCGCGATGCCCACCTGCTCCTTGCGGCGGCGCTGACTCGCGACCCACGACGCTTCCGTGTACTTGGGCACGCGCAGGATCACGCGCTCGAGACGGAGCCGTGAGCCGCCTGCTTCGAGGGCGGCGAGCAAGCGGCGGGTCACGGCCACGTATTCGTTGCGGATGCGCGTGTCACCGAGCATGACGCACAAGGTACCTTCGCCGTCGAGCTCGCGTTCGACGGCGAGGAGCGCCGCTCCGAGGTCGGCGACGTACTCGGCCGCGCGCTCGACCTTGCCGACCTTGAACGCTTCGCGTATCTCGCGCGACCGCACGAGCTTCGGCGGCACGCCGAGCCAGGCGAGCTCGAGCGCGTTGATCGCCGAGTATTTGTAGTTGTTGAAATACGGCGGGTGCACGATGGCGAGCCGAAACCGCCGCGGGCTCCGCGCAGCGACCTTCACGTCGTGTTCCTCCACCACCACCTCGCACGGGCGCGAGCAGGGCAGGGCCGCGACGCGCGCCGCGTAATTCTCGAAACGCTCGAGGAACGTCGGCAGCGCGTCGGCGCGCGCCGTCTCGCGATCGAGGAACAAGCGCCCCTGTTCGGTCGTCGCGCGCGACACGCGCCGCACGCTGGACACGAACGCTGCGAGCAAGAGCTCCCGGAGCACCGGTTCCGCTTCCGCGTCGATGACGCGGCGCAAGCGCCCGAGGCTCGCGAGAGTATCGGGCAAAAACCAATGTTCGGGGTGCTTGAGCCCCGTCGGAAAGGCGACGTCGGAGGGCGACAGGTCCACCAAGCGCGCCCGGGCGCGCTCGAGCGCGGCGCGCGACCGATCGAGGGGCACGTGCGTGGTCTTGGTGCGACAGAGTAAGAGCGAGAGCGGCGAGACGTCGCGCGCGACGACGTGCCGACCGAGCGCGAGCGCTTCGACTGCGGTCGTGCCGGAGCCGGCCATCGGATCGAGCACCCAAGCCCCCGGAGCGGAAAACGCGCGCAAAAGCTCGCGCGCGATGGGCGGCGGGAACTTGCCGAAGTACCGAAAAATACCGTGCGTTCCGGCGGCGAGAGCGCGACTCGTCCCGTGGACGGTCCAGGCTTCGGTGGGCGCGAGCTCGATGAGTCCGGCCGCGCGAAGGAGCGCCGATTCGCCCGGCAAAAGCGCGGTCCTGATTTCGACGCTCGGCGGAGCCGTTGCGGACACGATGGTCAAAGGATACTCTCGGGAGTCCATGAGGCGTGAGTGGCGGCTTCCGAGCTGATCGGCGAAGCAATGCTCGGGCTCGCCAGCGACGCGTTGTTCGTCGTCGAGCCGGCGTCGCTCCGCCTGGTCGGGACGAACCGCGCTTTCAGCGGATTGCTGGGTTACTCGGCTGCCGAAGCCGCCGTGCTCGAGCTCCGCGCGCTCGTCGTCGACCGCCGCATCGACGACATTCTGAAGCTACTCGGCGCGAGCGGTCAGGCGACGCTCGGAGTCGGTTCGTTTCGACACAAGGACGGTCACGTCGTCGAGCTCGAGGCGCACGCCGGCGCGACCGAGGCGCGCGGCCAGCCGCTCTATTGCTTTCTCGCTCGCGACCTCGATGCCCGCGGGCGTGCGGAGGCGGACGAACGCGCGAGCGCGCGCCGGTTGCGCATCCTGGCCGAGGCGACGTTCGAGGCGATCGGCGTGAGCGAGGGCGGCCGGCTCGTCGACGGCAATTCGCAGCTCGAGGCGCTGCTCGGCGCGCCGCTTTCGGCCCTGCTCGGACGACCCGTCCTCGACTTCATTCCGGGCGAGTACCGGAGCGAGATGGTCGAGCGGCTCCGGGCGGGCGTCACCGTGCCCTACGAGCACGAGCTCCTGTGCGTCGACGGCACGCGCCGGCCCGTGGAGGCTCTCGCGAAGACGGTGACCATCGACGGGCGCAGCGTCCGCGTCACCGCGCTCCGCGACATCGCCGACCGCAAGAAGCTCGAAGAAGAAGTGCGGCGCGCGATGCGCATGGAGTCCATCGGACGGCTCGCCGGAGGCGTCGCGCACGACTTCAACAACCTTCTCACCGTGATTCTCTCCGTCGTGAAGGTGATGGAGCAGGGGCGGCGCGACGCGGCGGACGCGGGTGACCTGAAGCAGATCACGGCCGCGGCGGAGCGCGCCGCCCAGCTCACGTCGCGCCTGCTCGCGTTCGCGCGCAAGCAAATCACCGAACCCAAGGTCATCGATCTGAACGCGCTCGTGCTCGGCATCGACGAGCTCTTGCGCCGGCTGATCGGCGAGCACATCACGCTGAAGACGGTGTGCCAGCCCGGTCTCGGCGCCGTGCGCGTCGACCCGACGCAGATCGAGCAAGTCGTCGTGAATCTGGCGGTGAACGCGCGCGACGCGATGGAAGCCGGCGGCACCCTCACGATCGAGACGCAAAACGTCGAGCTCGGCGCCGATTACGCGGCGATGCACCCCGAAGTGAAGCCCGGCGAGTACGTGATGATCGGCGTGAGCGACACCGGCGCGGGCATGGATCAGACGACGCTTGCCCGCGTTTTCGAGCCGTTTTTCACGACCAAGGCGCACGGCAAGGGCAGCGGACTCGGGCTTGCGACTTCCTACGGCATCGTGAAGCAGAGCGGCGGCTCGATCTGGGCGTACAGCGAGCTCGGGCACGGCACGACGTTCAAGGTCTACCTGCCGCGCGTCCGTGAAGCGCTGTCGGTGCCCGAGCGAAAGCCCGACAGCGTTCCCGCAACCGGCAACGAGACGCTGCTCCTGGTCGAGGACGACGAGCTCGTCCGCCGCATCGCGGTCCGCATCCTCACGAACCACGGGTACCGCGTGCATGCGGCGGCCGACGGGGCGGAGGCGCTCAGGCGTTTCACCGAGCTCGAGGGGCGCATCGACGCCGTCATCACGGACGTGATCCTGCCCAGCCTGAACGCGAAGGAGCTCGTGGCCGAGCTCTCGCGCCGGAAACCGGGCCTCCGCGTGCTCTACACCTCGGGGTATACGGAGAACACCGTGGTGCACCAGGGCGTCGTCGATGCGGGCGTGAATTTCCTCGCAAAGCCGTATTTGCCCGTCGATCTCGCGCGTGCCGTGCGCGACCTGCTCGACGGCAAGTGACCTCACGCGCGCGGAGCGCTCATTCCTCTTCGCCGGGCCGATCGCGCAGGCGATATCCGACGCTCGGCTCGGTCGCGAGGTAGACCGGTCGCGCCGGGTTCGTTTCGATCTTCTTCCGGAGCTCGGCCATGTGCACGCGCACGTAATGCGTGTGCTCCGATTGATTGGGCCCCCACACCTCTTTCAAAATCTGCCGGTGGGTGAGCACCTTGCCCGCGTGCTTCGCGAGCAGGACCAGGAGCTTGTATTCGATGGGCGTGAGATGAACCTCGCGCCCGTCCACGAACACCTCGCGGCGCTCGAGGTCGAGCTTCAGCCCGCCGATCTCGAGCACCGGCGACGACGGCCCGGTCGCTCCGTGCGCGTGCCTGAGCGCGACGCGGATGCGGGCGAGGAGCTCGTTCACGCCGAAGGGCTTCGTGAGGTAATCGTCCGCGCCGGCGTCGAGCGCGCGCACCTTGTCCTCCTCCTGCCCGCGCGCCGAGATCACGATGATGGGCATTTTCGCCCATTCGCGCAGGCGCGCCGTCACGTCGATGCCGTCCTGATCGGGCAACCCGAGGTCGAGCAGCACGAGGTCCGGGTTGCGCGCGGCGGCTTGCGTGAGCCCCTCGCGCGCCGACTCCGCCTCCACCCAGCGGTAGCCGCTGCTCTCGAGCGACACGCGCAGGAACCGCCGCATCGCCGCCTCGTCCTCGATCACCAAGATGGTGGGCCCGAGGTCGCTCACGCGTTCGCGCTCCTTTCGACGGAACGCGACGGAGCGAGCGAGCCGCGCGGGTTGAGCGGCAGGTACAGCCGAAAAGCCGCGCCCCCGCCGTCGCGCTGATCGGCGCGGATGCGCCCGCCGTGGGCCGTCGCGATGGCGCGGCAAATCGCGAGCCCGAGTCCGACGCCGCCGGGGCTGCCTTCGCGGCCGCCGCGGTGAAATTTCTCGAAAATTCGCTCGGCTTCGGCGGCCGGAATGCCGGCGCCGCGGTCGGCCACTTCGATCATCACTTCGTCAGGATAGCGCGTCGCGCTGAGCTCGAGGGGGTCTTTCCCGTACTTCACGGCGTTCTCGAGCAGGTTGATGAGCGCCTGCTCGACCAGCATCGGATCGCACGGCACGAGCGGCAGATCCGGCGGCAACTCGACGCGCACCTCGTGACCCGCGAGCCGTGTCTCGAGTCGGTTCAGCGCCGCGCCGACGATTTCCTCGAGCGGCAAGAGCTCGCGCTTGAGTGTGACGGCGCCGGACTCGAGCCGTGTCATGTCGAGCAGGTTTCTGATCAGGCGATTCAGACGCTCGGCCTCGTCGAGGATGGTTTGGATCAGATCGCGTCGCGTGCCTTCCGGGATCTCGCTCGGCTTGTCGAGCAACGTCCCGGCCGCGCCCGTGATCACGGCGAGCGGCGTGCGCAAATCGTGCGACACCGAGCTCAAGAGCGAGCTCCGGAGCTGCTCTGCCTCGACCTCGCGCCGGGCACGCTCCGTCTCCTCGGCGAGCTCCGCGCGCTCGAGCGCCATGGCGAGCTGCGCGGCGAAGGCGTCGACCTGGCGCCGCTGCTCGAGCGCGGAGAAGCGGCCCTTGTCGCGCGGCCGGAGGCCGAGCACGCCCACGATCTCACCCGACGTGACGAGCGGCACGTAGAGCGCCTCCCCGCCGGGGAGCGTCGCCGTGCCGAGCCCGGCTTCCTGCCGGTGCGACCACACCCACTGCGCCATGCTGACGTCGCGCTCGGCGGGTACTCCGAGGCCGTGGCTCGCGTGCAGGCGCGTGAGCGTCGGCGCGCCTTTCGGCGCGAAAATCTCGATGCTGCTCTCGAACACGCGCTCGAGGTGGTCGGCCGCGACGTGCACGACCTGTTCTTCGTCACGCGCGCCGGAAAGCTCGCGGCTCAGGGCGTAGAGCGTCGAGGTGCGGCGCTCGCGCTCCTGCCACGCGGCGGCTTGATTGCGCACCCGCTGCGTGAGGCCGCTGATGACGACGGCGACGAGGAACATGACCGCGAACGTCACCGCGTGGCGCAAGTCGGCGACGGCCAGCGTGAAGTACGGCGGAATGAACACGAGGTCGAACGCCGCCACGCTCGAGAGCGCGGCGAGAACCGACGGCCACAACCCGACACGGCTCGAGACGAGCACGACGCCGAGCAGGTACGTCATCACGACGTCCGCGAGCTCGCTGCGGCCGAACAAGAGCCACGCGACGCACGTCGCGATGCCCGTCGAAGTGAGCGCGAGGAGGTAGCTCGGGACGTGAAGCGGTTCGCGCGGCGTCTGCTCGGGCGCGGCCTCGCCGTCCGCGGGATCGCCCGCGGTGACGTAGAGATCGATGTCGCCGCTCTCGCGCGCCATGCGATCGACGAGCGAGCCGCGCAGCTTGTCCCACGGGCGGACGACGAGCGGCTTGCCGACGATCATCTTCGTGACGTTGTGCTCGCGCGCGAAGTGAATCAGCGCCTGGCCGAGGTTTTCGCCCGACAGCGTCACGACCTCGGCGCCGAGTTGCTCCGCGAGCCGCAAGTTCTGCGAGAGCCGCGCCTGCGCCGCCTTGGGCAGCGGCCGCGCGCTCACGGGCTCGACGTAGACCGCGTACCAGCGCGCGTGCAGGGCCGCCGCCATGCGCCGCGCCGCGCGTGCGAGCCGCGCGGAATACGGGCTCGGGCTCACGGCGACGAGAATTTGCTCGGTCGTCGCCCAGGTTTGCTCGATGCCCTGCGCCTTGCGGTAAGCGAGCATCTGCGCGTCGACGCGCTCGGCCGTGTGGCGGAGGGCGAGCTCGCGCAGGGCGATGAGATTGCCCTTGCGGAAAAAATTCTCGATCGCCCGCTGCGCCTGTGCCGAGACGTAGACCTTGCCCTCGCGCAGGCGTTCGAGGAGGTCCTCCGGCGGCAGATCGACGAGCTTGATCGCGTGCGCTTCCTCGAGAATCGAGTCGGGCACGGTTTCGCGCACGACGACTCCCGTGATCTTGGCGATCACGTCGTTCAGGCTCTCGACGTGCTGCACGTTCAGCGTGCTGAACACGTCGATGCCCGCGTCGAGCAGCTCCTCCACGTCTTGCCAGCGCTTCGGATGGCGCGAGCCCTCGGCGTTCGTGTGCGCGAGCTCGTCGACCAAAATCACGTCGGGGTGCCGCGCGAGCGCCGCGTCGATGTCGAACTCCTCGAGGACGACGCCCTTGTAGTTCACCTTGCGGCGCGGCAGGAGCTCGAGCCCGAGCGTGAGCGCTCCGGTTTCGTAGCGGCCGTGCGTCTCGACGACGCCGACCACCACGTCGCGCTTTTCCCGCTCCATCTCGGCGCGCGCGACCTCGAGCATGGTGTACGTCTTGCCGACGCCGGGCGCGGCGCCGAAGAAGACGGTCAGCTTGCCGCGCTGCTTCGTGCTCTCTTCCGCGACCACGCGCTTCAAGAGCACGTCGGGATCGGGTCGCTCGATTTCAGCGGAACGGGCCACGCGCTTGGATGTCGTGCGCGGGAAGACCGCGCTCGCCTTTCACAGCTTATCGAGCGCGAGGTTCAGCAGCAACACGTTGACGACGGGTTCGCCGAGCACGCCGAGGGCGCGGCCCTCGATGCGCGCATCGACGAGCGCCTTCACGCGTGCGGCATCGACGCCGCGCGCCTTGGCGACGCGCGCGACCTGAAAGTACGCCGCGGCGGGCGAAATGTGCGGATCGAGGCCGCTCGCGGAAGAGGTCACGAGGTCGACCGGAATCGGCGCGGTGTTGCCCGGGTCGGCGGCGCGCAGCGCGTCGACGCGGCCCTTCACTTCGGCGACGAGCGCCGGATTCAGCGGACCGAGGTTCGAGCCGCTCGACGACGCGGGGTTGTACGCGGGCGTCGTCGCCGACAGGCGACCCCAAAAATACTTCGGATCCTCGAACTCTTGTCCTATGAGCGACGAGCCGACGACCTTGTTGCCCTGCTCGAGCAAGCTGCCGTTCGCTTGGGCCGGAAACGCCGCCTGGGCGACGCCGGTCACGAGCAGCGGATACGCGACGCCGGTGAGCAGGGTGAGGAGAGCGAGCACGACCAGGGCTGGACGAAGTTCTGACATGGCTTTCACGCGAGGTGGAAGAGGACGAGCAAGACGTCGATGGCTTTGATCCCGACGAAGGGGAGGATCACGCCGCCGACGCCGTACACGAGCAGGTTGTTGCGGAGGAGCGTGGCCGCGTTGACGGCCTTGTAGCGGACGCCCCGGAGCGCGAGCGGGATGAGCGCGACGATGATGAGCGCGTTGAAGATCACCGCCGAGAGGATGGCGCTCGTCGGCGAGTGCAGGCCCATCACGTTGAGCGTGTTCAGCACGGGGTAGGTGGTCGCGAACGCCGCGGGAATGATCGCGAAGTATTTCGCGACGTCGTTCGCGATGCTGAACGTGGTGAGCGAGCCGCGCGTGATCAGCATCTGTTTGCCGATCTGCACGATCTCGATGAGCTTCGTCGGGTTCGAGTCGAGGTCGACCATGTTGCCGGCCTCTTTGGCGGCTTGCGTGCCGGTGTTCATCGCGACCGCGACGTCGGCCTGGGCGAGCGCCGGGGCGTCGTTCGTGCCGTCGCCGGTCATCGCGACCAAGCGTCCGCCCGCCTGGTGCTCGCGGATGAGCGCGAGTTTGTTCTCCGGCGTGGCCTCGGCGAGAAAGTCGTCGACGCCCGCCTCGGCGGCGATGGCGGCGGCCGTGAGCGGGTTGTCGCCCGTGATCATGACGGTCTTGATGCCCATCGAGCGGAGCTCGCGGAAGCGCTCGTTGATGCCGCCCTTCACGATGTCCTTCAGTTGAATCACGCCGAGCACGCGCTGGCCCTCGGCGACGACGAGCGGCGTGCCGCCTTCTTTGGCGATGCTCTCGACGCCGCCGCGCACCTCGCGCGGGAACGAGCCGCCGTGCGCCGTGACGTAGGCTTCGATGGCGTCGGCGGCGCCCTTGCGGATCTGGCGCCCGCCGGGCAAATCGACGCCGCTCATGCGCGTCTGCGCGGTGAAGGGCACGAAGGTCGCGCCGAGCGCGTGCACGTCGCGTTCGCGGATGCCGTAGCGATCCTTGGCGAGCACGACGACGCTCCGGCCCTCGGGTGTTTCGTCCGCGAGGGACGCGAGCTGGGCCACGTCCGCGAGCTGAGCCGGCGCGACGCCGGGCGCCGGGATGAACGCCGTCGCCTGGCGGTTACCGAGCGTGATGGTGCCCGTCTTGTCGAGCAGGAGCACGTCCACGTCGCCGGCCGCTTCGACCGCGCGCCCCGACATGGCGATCACGTTCGCTTGAATCATGCGATCCATGCCCGCGATGCCGATCGCCGACAAAAGGCCGCCAATCGTGGTCGGAATCAGGCACACGAGCAGGGCGACGAGCACCGTGAGCGTCACGGGCATGCCGTGCCCGGCCGCGTTCACGCTGAAAATCGAATAGGGGAGCAGCGTCGCCGTCGCGAGCAAAAACACGATGGTGAGCGCGGCGAGCAGGATGTCGAGCGCGATTTCGTTCGGCGTCTTCTGGCGTTTGGCGCCTTCGACCATCGAAATCATGCGATCGAGGAAGGTCTCACCCGGGTTCGCGCTGATGCGCACGACGATCCAGTCGGAGAGCACGACGGTGCCGCCCGTGACGGCGCTGCGATCGCCGCCGCTCTCGCGGATGACGGGCGCGCTTTCGCCCGTGATGGCGCTTTCGTTCACGCTCGCGACGCCCTCGATCACCTCGCCGTCGCCCGGGATCTGGTCGCCCGCCTCGACCAGCACGACGTCACCCTTGCGGAGCTGCGCGGCCGAGACGGTCGTGACCTCCGACTGACGCGAGGTGGTGGCGAGGCGTTTCGCGTTCACGTCCTTGCGCGCGGCGCGCAGCGTGTCGGCCTGGGCTTTGCCGCGGCCTTCGGCCATGGCTTCGGCGAAATTGGCGAAAATCACCGTGAACCAGAGCCACGAGCTCACGCCCAGGATGAAGCCCGGGCTTTCGGGCAGCTTGCCCATCAGCGCGAGCACGAAGAGAGCGCTCGTGAGGAGGCTTCCGACCTCGACCACGAACATCACCGGGTTTCGCAGCTGGTGACGCGGGTCGAGCTTCGTGAAGGAGTCGCGGATCGCGCGTTTGACGATCTGGGGCTCGAACAGCGGGCGTGCCTGCGGCCGCCCGAACGTGGAGCTCGTTTCGGGCGTGGTGGAAGGAATCACGGAGCTCGTTGCCGAGCGCGGAGCGGCTTCAGTGGAGGTGGTCATGGGTTTTCCCGAGGCAGGCGAAGATCAGGAGTGCAGGAGCAGGTGCTCGACGATGGGGCCGAGCGCGAGCGCGGGGATGAAGGTGAGCGCGCCGACGAGGACGACGGTCGCCGTCAGCCAGCCGACGAAGAGCGGGGTGTGCGTCGGCAGCGTGCCGGCCGTCGCCGGGACCATCTTCTTGGCCGCGAGCGAGCCGGCGAGCGCGATCACCGCGAGCTTCACGAAGTAGCGCCCGAAAAACATGCAGAGTCCGAGTGTCAGGTTGTAAAAGGGCGTGTTCGCGCCGAGTCCGGCAAAGGCACTCCCGTTGTTGTTGGCCGCCGACGAAAAGGCGTAGAGCACCTCACTGAAGCCGTGCGCGCCCGGATTGAAGATGGTGGCCTTGCCGCCCGTGGCGACGACACCGATTGCGGTGAAGACGAGGACGCAAGTCGCGGGGACGAGAATGACGAGCGACGCCATCTTCATCTCGTAAGCCTCGATCTTCTTGCCGAGGTACTCGGGAGTGCGGCCGACCATGAGCCCCGCGACGAACACCGCCACGATGGCGAACATGAGCATGCCGTAGAGGCCCGAGCCCACGCCGCCGAACACGATTTCACCGAGTTGAATCAGCCAGAGCGGCACGAGGCCGCCGAGCGGCGTGAAGGAGTCGTGCATGGAGTTGACGGAGCCGTTCGAGGCGGCCGTCGTCGTCGCGGCCCACAGCGTCGAGTTGGCGATGCCGTAGCGGGCCTCTTTGCCCTCCATGTTGCCGCCCGAGTGCAGGGCGCTCGCCACCTGATCGACGCCGAGCGAGGTGAGCGCCGGGTTGCCCCGCTGTTCCGCCGAGGCGCAGAGGATCACGAGCGGGACGAGGATGATCAACATCGCCGCGAGTAACGCCCAACCCTGGCGCATGTCCTTCACCATCTTGCCGAAGGTGAAGCAGAGCGCGCCCGCGACGAGCAGAATCGAGAGCATCTCCACGAAGTTCGAGAGCGCGTTCGGGTTCTCGAACGGGTGCGCCGAATTCACGTTGAAAAAGCCGCCGCCGTTCGTGCCAATCTGCTTGATCGCGATTTGGGACGCGGCCGGTCCGAGGGCGATGAGCTGACTCGCGACCTCCTTGCCGTCGGCGCCCTTGAACGGATGGAGCAGCGTGGCAGTCGGGTACGCCGAGAACGTCTGCACGACGCCTTGCGACACCAAGAACAGCGCCACGACCAGCGAGAGCGGCAAGAGCACGTAGAGCGTCCCGCGCACGAGATCGACCCAAAAATTGCCGATCGTCTTCGATTGCTTGCGCGTAAATCCGCGGATCACCGCGATGAGAATCGCCATGCCGGACGCCGCCGACACGAAGTTCTGCACCGTGAGCCCCAGCATCTGGGTGAGGTAGCTCATGGTCGATTCGCCGCCGTAGCCCTGCCAGTTCGTGTTGGTCGCGAAGCTCACCGCCGTGTTGAACGACGAATCGGGCGTGACGGCGGGCATCGCTTGTGGATTGAGCGGCAACGTCGCCTGCAAGCGCTGCAGGGCGTAGAGGAACAGGAGCCCGGCTGCGTTGAAGAGCAGCATGGCGACGGCGTACGTCTGCCAGCTCTGCTCGGCGTCTTCGCGCGTGCCCGCGAGCCGATAAATCAGGCGTTCGAGCGGGCCGAAGACGCGGGTGAGCCAAACGCGTTCACCCTCGTAGACGCGCGCCATGTAGGTCCCGAGCGGATAGCCGAGCCCGACGAGGACCACGAAGTAGATCAGGAATTGGACGGTGGTATTCGAGGTCATTGGAATGTCTCGGGCTTGAGCAACGCGACCAGCAGGTAGCCGAGCAGGGCGAGCGAGACGAGCCCCGCGATCCAATAAAGAGTGATCATGTTCGAATTCCTAGACGCGCTCGCACAGCCGAATGAAGGCGAACGAGGACGCGAACAGTGCGAGTGTGACGAGAACGTAGAAGGCGTCCATGGGGTGATTCCGATGCAGTGAGTGCCATTGATGTAGCCGTCGCCACATCAAGAGGGCGTCAAGACCCGGGACCCGACGATCAAGATGCAGTCGTGCGCGGCAAGCCCGCGAGGAATCGTCCGCGGCGCGTCAGCCGATCGGGGAAGCGCCGGTCGAGCAGTCCGAGCAGGGTGAAAATCACCAGAATCGGCACCAGGCAGGCGAAAACGGCGACCATGACTCCTGCTTTCTCGCGGCGACGGCGACCCTCCGAGTTTGGCGCCCGCCCGGTCAAGCCGCCGTCAAGTTGCGCGCGAGCGAGCTCAACAAACCGTCCCGGAAACGCGGCGGACGCGAGCGTCACTTCGGGAGTTCGGCGAACGAGTCCACGCGCACCCGATAGCCGACGGCCGGCTCGGTCACGAGGTATTCGGGTCGCGCCGGATCGCGCTCGAGCTTCTGGCGCAGCTGGCTCACGTACACGCGCAGGTAGTCGACGCGGTCGGCGAACTCCGGACCCCAAACTTCTTCGAGCAAGTCACGGGTGGGCACGACGGCGCCGGCTCTCCGCGCGAGCGCCACGAGCAGCTTGTATTCGATGGGCGTGAGGTGCAGCTCCGTCCCGCGCAGCGTCACCAGCCGCCGCTCGAGGTCGACGTGGAGTTGTCGTACGTCGATGACCGAAGTGCCTTCGTGACTCGAGCCGTTCGCGCGCCGAATTGCCGCCCGGACGCGGGCGACGAGCTCCTCGCTGCCGAAGGGTTTGGTGATGTAGTCGTCGGCGCCCGCCTCGAACGCGGCCACTTTGTCCCGTTCGCGCTCGCGGTGGGACACGACGAGGATGGGCGCGAGCGTCCGCGTCCTCAGGTATTCGACGACGCGCGGGCCGCTTTCGTCGGGGAGAGAAAACTCCGAGAGCACCGCATCCGGACGGTAGAGGCGCGCCGCGTCCGCGCCGTCGGCCGCGCTCGTGGCTTCACGCAGTCTGAAATCTCGCGATTCGAGGATCACCCGCGCGAGCCGCCGAGCTCGGGCGTCGTCGTCGATGAGGAGCAAGAGAGGCGCGCGTTGGGTCACGGTGGGGCGCGGAAACAAACTGAAGCGCGTGCGATCAAGAAACCTTCAAGACGGCGCGGACTTGCATCAAGATTGTTCGGACGCGCTCCCTCGGCCGGCGGTGCGCTCGAATTGACGGAATCTTGATGTTGGCGGCGCGAAGCTACTCCTGAGGGCTCTTGTCGAGACTTCGACCAGACATCGAATCAGCCGCCGCGCGCCGCGAGCGGACGCTGCGCGCCTGGCAGCATCTCACGCACGATCGGAGCGACCCGGTCGAGCGCTGGAAGCGCGTCGCGCTCGGGCGTGCGGTCGACGCCGGGGGCGTCGCGGTCGACCGGCGCGTGGAGCTCCGCGTGGGGCTCGGCTTCACGCTGACGGCGGCGCTCGCGGGCCTGCCGTTCGGTCGCGGAGGGCCGGTGTTGACGCTCATCGGTCTCACGCTCGTCGTGCTCGTCGACGAACTGCCTCGCGTGCTCCTGCTGCGCGCGTGGGGACGTTCGTCGTCGGTCGTCCTCGGATCGGGCGGCGCGGTCACGGAGTCGTTCGGGCGTCGGCTCGACGCCGGGCGCGCGGCGCTCGCTTCGCTCTCCGGACCTCCCGCGAACGTCCTGTTGAGCCTCGGTCTCGTCGCGCTCTCGCGCCGCCTACCGGCGTCGCTCGCAGGCTACGTGTGGACGCTCGCGCTCTGGCACGGCGTCTGGGGCGCCGCGCAAGCTCTCCCGTTCCCGCCGTTTCGCGTCGGGAACGCGTTGGCCGCCCGCGTGCGCGCGCCGTTTCCGGCGGTGCTCACGGTTTTTTCCGCGAAGTTCTTGCTGCTCGGAGGGCTCGTGCTCTCGAAAATATTTCCGAGCGCGTTCCCGCTCGCGATCCTCGGGGCTGCACGCGCCCTGCACGACTTTTTCGCGATCTACGTGACCGCCCTCGACGCCAAGCGCGGTCTGCCCGGGGAGGCGCGCCTCGCCGAACGACTCCTCGACACGGGCGAGCCGGCGCGCGCCATGGCCCTCGCGCGCCGCGCACTCGGCCGCTGTCGTTCCCCGGAGCTTCGCGCGAGACTCTGGCGCACCGTCGCGTGGGGCGCCATCGGTGAGGGCGACGCGCTCGTCGCGCACGGCGCGGTCGGGGCGCTCCCCGCGCGCGAGCTCGACGTTCACCTCGTGGCCGCCTACCTCGCGGCCTGCAACCGCGCCGACGAAGCGGTCGCGCTGCTCGAGCAGGCTCGTGAACGCGGCCAGCGGGCGCCGCAAACGACGAAGCTCCTGCTCGAGCTCCTGTTGCGCCGCGGTGAGCTCGCGCGGGGGCGCGCCGTGGCGCGCGAAGACGCCGCGCTCCTTTCGCACGACGAACTCCGCGCGATCGCGGCGTCCGCGCTCGGTCCCGCAAGCGCGGGCTGACGCAGGCCCTCACTCGTCGGCGGCCGGGCAGTGCAGCCGGTAGCCGACGGCGGGTTCGGTCAACAGGTATTCGGGCGCGCCCGGCCGCGATTCGAGCTTCGAGCGCAGCTGCTTCATGAAGACACGCAGGTACTCGACGCGATCGACCGACCCCGGCCCCCACACCTCGTGCAAGAGCTGGCGGTGCGTCACCACCTTGCCGGCCGACGCGATCAAGACGCCGAGCAGCTTGTACTCGGTGGGCGTCAAATGCACCTCGCGCCGACCCACGCGAACCCGGCGCGCGTCGAAATCGACCGCGAGCTCGCCGACGCAAAACGCTCCCGCGGGCAGCACGTGATCGTGCCGAATCGAGCGTCGGATCGCGACCCGCATGCGCGCGAGGAGCTCGCCCGGCGCGAAGGGCTTCGTGATGTAGTCGTCGGCGCCGGCGTCGAGCGCCGAGATTTTCTGATCCTCCGCGTCCCGCGCCGAAATGACGATGATCGGCACTTCGCTCGTGCGCCGGATGGTGTCGGTCACCTCGACGCCGCTCGCGTCCGGCAAGCCGAGGTCGAGTAGGACGAGGTCCGGCTGGCGGCGTTGCGCGATGTAGGTGCCTTCGCGCGCCGTGGTCGCTTCGAGCAGACGGTAGCCGTGGTGGCTCAGCGTCACCTGGAGCAGGCGTCGCATCGCGACCTCGTCTTCGATGACGAGCACGCTGAGCGGGGAATTCACGCGACCCCCTCGGGCAGCGAGAGCTCGAACGCCGCGTCGCACGAGCCCGCGAAGGCGCAGGGCAGGGTCGTGGTCACGCAAAAGCCGCCGCCTTCGCGGTTCGCGGCGACGATGCTGCCGCCGTGAGCCTCCGCCACGGCGCGGCAGATGGTGAGGCCGAGCCCCATGCCGCCGTCGTTCGGCTTCGAGGACGCGCCGCGATAAAACTTCTCGAAGAGGCGTGCTTCGTCCCCCGGCGCAACCCCGCGCCCGTGATCGGCGATCGTGAGCTCGACGTTCCCGTCGCGGGCGCGCGCGGCGATCTCTATCGGTGTTTCGGCGCCCGCATAGCGGAGGGCATTTTCGACCACGTTCACGACGAGCTGCTCGAGCAGCACCGCGTCGGCGTCGACGAGCGGTAGCTCGAACGGAAGCGAAACGTCCACGTGGCGACGCCCGACGGCCTCGCCCAAATGCCGGAGCGCGCTCTCGACGATCTCGTCGATGGAGCAGGGCGACTTCTCGAGCTCGAGCTCGCCTCCGTCGAGGCGCGTCGCGCTGAGGACGTTCGTGAGGAGGCGGTGGAGTCGCTGACCCTGCTCGACAATGGTGCCTTCGAGCATGCTGCGCGCCGCGGGTTCGAGCGCGGAGCCGTAGTCCTTGAGCGAGAGTCCGGCGCCCAGGATGGCGGCGAGCGGCGTCCGAAAGTCGTGGGAAATGGAGCGGAGCAGCGCGTTTCTCACCTGCTCGCGTTCTGCGGCGCGCTCCGCGGCGGCGGCCTTCTGCGCCAGATCGGCGCGTTCGAGCGCGAGCGCCGCCTGATGCGCGCACGCCTCGAAGAACTCCCGCTCGGTCGCGTCGGCGAAGAGATTCCGCGCGCCGCGGACCGCGACGAGGCCGAACGGCGAGCCGCTCCCGGTCAAAAGCGAGAAATAGGTTCCGAGCTCGCGCGTGTCGCCGCGGGCGTGCTCGCCGCTCGAGCTCGCTCCTCGCTCGACCCCGGCGCGGAACACGTCCGCCGCCCGGCCGAGCTCGGCCTGCGTGAGCCAAATCGGGCCGAAAGCGTCGACGGCCGCGAACGTCCCGTCGCTTCCCGGCGCGAGCACGGCGACGCGACGGCCGAGCAGCGCCTCGAGGTGCCGCACCGCGACCGCCACGACCTCCTCGAAGTTCGCGGCCTCGACGAGCTCGCGCGACAGCTCGTAGAGGAGCGCCGTCCGCGCTTCACGCAGGCGCGAGCTCGCCTCGAAGCGGCGCGCGCGCGTCGTGAGCGCGCTGATCACGACCGCCACGCCGAGCATCCCCGCGCAGGTGATGGCGCTCCGCACGTCCGGTAAGGAAAGGGTGAACTCGGGAGGTACGAAAACGAAATCGAACGTCAACACGGCCGCCACGGCGGCGAATACGGACACCGTGATATCGAAGCGGGTCGCGATGACGACCACGCCGACGAGGTAGATCATGATGACGTCGGCGAGCTGCAGCTCATTCCGTGCGAGGAACCCGATTTCGGTGCTCGTCGCCGCCGCGAGTGCGCCGCACAAGTACCCGACGCTGCCGCGCCACCGGCTCGCGGCGGCCCGGGCCGAGCCGAACACCGCCGCGCGGTCAGGCTCGACCGCAAGCGCGGGGCCCACGACGGCGCGCACTCGCATCGGGGTCGAGCGTACCCGTCGGGCTTCGGCTTTCAGGGTGCCGGGGCAAAGCTTGATGAAATCTTGATACGGCGGCTGCTCACCTCCGCCCAGCGACGGTATTAATAAGGAATGTCATCGGTTTATGCTCTCGCGCTGATGCTCGTCGCCGCGGTCTTCGAGGTGGCGGGCGACGCGCTCATCCGGCACGGGCTCACGCGGGGGACCTTCGGGACCATCGTCGTCGGGTTCTTGGTTCTCGGCTCGTATGGAGTCGTCGTAAACCTCGTGAATCTCGATTTTTCCCGCCTGCTCGGCGCCTACGTCGGGTGGTTCGCGCTCGTCAGCGTGCTCGCGGGGCGACTGTTCTTCGGCGGTCGTTTTTCGCCGAGCCTGCTGGTCGGGCTCTTGCTGGTGCTGAGTGGGTCCCTCGTGATCCAGCTCGGGGCCGCCCGCACGCCCTAGCGTGCCGATTGCCGGCGCGCGATTGAAACGCGGTCTAGCCGCCGCGGACGCGACGCAAGAGCTCGAACAGGCTCGGCCGCCGCGCCGCGTGCTCGACGGAGCGCACGACGCGCACGACGGCCACCGTGAGGTTGTCGGGCGTGCCGCGCGCGTTCGCGGTGTCGATGAGGGCGCGGCAAGCGCGCTCGGCGCTCGTCGTGACGAGCGGCACGATCTCGTCGTCCTCGAGCACGTTGTAGAGCCCGTCGCTGCACACGAGGACGACGTCACCTGCCACGACCGGCGCGGTGATGCGGTCGACGGCGGCGATGAGCTCCCGGCCGAGACTCCGCGTGAGCGTCGAACGCTGCGGGTGCGTGCGCAGCTTGTCGCGACGCACGAGACCGAGCCGGTGCCGCTCGGCCGCGACCGTGTGATCCTTCGTGAGCTGCCGGATGCGACCGTCGTGCACGAGGTAGAGGCGCGTGTCGCCCACGTGGACCGCCGCGAGCTCGCCCCCGGCCACGGCCACGGCGGTGAACGTCGTCGCCATGCCGCGGAGCTCGGGCACGGTGAGCGCGAGATCGTGCACCGCGATGTTCGCGCTCTGCGCGGCGCGGTAGAGTCGTTTGCCCGCGGCCGTGCGCCAGGGCTGCTCGGCGTACGAGCGCAACGCGGCCTCGACGGCGAGGCGGCTCGCTTGCTCCGCCGCATTTTGGCCGGACACACCGTCGGCGACGATCCCGAGCGCGGTGCCTTGCGCGTCGATGAGCGCGGCGCAGTGATCCTCGTTGCGGGCGCGCTCCGTCCCGGCGTGCGTGAGCGCGCTGATCTCCACGGCCGGGCCGGAAGCGGCGAGCGAATCGTGCGGTGACATGGGCGCGTTCGAAACGCCGCGAGGTGCCCGCGCCGTCGCGCGAGCACCTCACGACGTGGTTTCCGTATCGTTCAGGAACGAACGGGCTCGGTCACCATGATCGAGCGGCCTTTGCGCTTGCTCGCGCTCACGAAATAAAAGGCCCCGTACGCGCCCCATAGCGCACACACACCGAGAGCTATGTAGGGCTCTTTCACGCTCATGCCGGACACCGTGAAGGGCCCGATCAGATAAAAGAGCATGCAGAGCAGGTTCGCGACGAGGCCAAAGAGCGGAATGAACACGTGCTTGAAGCCGTGGAACTGGTCGTGCTGATTGAACGCGACCATCGCGATGATGCACGTGATCATGTACAGCATGAAGGTACCGAAGTTACTGATCAGCGTGATGACGACGAGCGTGTTCGGGAGCTTCGCCATCGTCTCCGGCGCGATCATGCCGATGCTGTACCAGAAGTTGTGATACTTCGGATCGAGCGGCGCCGGGGTCGTGCCGCCGAGGTAGATCGACACCGTGACCATGCCGAGCACGGCGGAGATCACGGCGAGCGTCCAGATCGAGCGGTGCGGCGTGAGCTTCTCGCCGTGGAGCATGCCGAAGTGTTCCGGCACCTCTTCGTCGCGACCCATCGCGTAGGTGACGCGCGCGCCGGTGCTGAGACAAGCGAGCGTCGTGCCGATGAGCGCGAGGAACACGGTGAACGCTTCGACCAGCATGAACGCCCGGCCGGCTGAAGCGCTGCCGAAGAGCGCCGTGCCGACGATGACCATCATGTCGCCGATGGGCGCGCCGGAAGCGGCCGCAGCCGAGAGCGTGTACCCCGAATTCAGGAAGTAGTTCGCGGCGAAGTACTCGACGAGGTAGCAGAGGATGCCCTGAATGCCGAGCGAGAGCAGCACGGCGCGCGGGATGTCGCGCTTCGCGTTCTTCGCCTCTTCGCCCATCGACGTGACGGACTCGAAGCCGACGAGGATGAGAATCGCGATGCAGGCCTGAATGAACATGAACGAGAAGCCGTGCGGCGCGACGACGGAGCCCGCGCTCGGGTGGAGCTTGAAGTGCGGGGTGAGGTCCTTCGGGTGGTCGGCGTCGGCGGGCTCCTGCGTGACGGCGGCCTCGGGCGAGTAATCGAGCAGGAAGGGGACGGGTTTGCCGTCCTTCATCTCGGCGACGGGGTTACCGTCCTTGTCGAGCTTCGGCTGCGTCATGTCGGCCCCGGTCGGGTCCTTCTTGACCGCGCCGTTCTCCATCACCGGCTCTTGCGCGACGACGTAGTCCACGGGCGCGCCGTTCACGAGCTGGTAGCCCTGCGAGCCCTGGGGGTGACCCGCGCGGTACGCGATGGCCATGACCGAGAACACGACGAGCGCCGTGATCTGCACGATGTTGATGGCCATGTTGACGGCCGTGGTGCCCGTCACGCCGCGGAACGCGATGTACGCGACGCCGAGCGCGAACACGATGCAGAAGAGGAACATGAAGATCGGGCTGTTGACGGCCCCGCTGAACGTGTCCGGGAAGAACTGGCTCATCAAGAAGTTCGCGAGGAGGGCGGTCACCCCGACCATGCAACCGGGATAAACCCAGTAGTAGAGATGACTCGCCCACCCGGTCATGAACTTCATGATGCGGGCGAATCGAAACGCCTTCGTCTTGCTCAAGAACGCCTGTTCCGCGAAGAAGTAAGACGAGCCGGCGCCGGGGTAGAGCTTCGAAAGCTCGGCGTAACTGATCGCCGTCGCGAAGCAGAGCGCGAGCGCCGCCACGATGCCGAACCACATGGCGCTGCCGGCCATCGGCGCGCCGTAGAGCGCTTGGATTTGGAACGTGAGCCAAAGGAAGGCTCCGGGCGCGATCAGCGCCATCGCGTTGATGGTCAAGCCCGTGAGCCCCAACGTGGGTCGCGTCGAGACGGGAGCGGCGGAGTCGCCGGTGGTTACTGCTGTGGTCGCGTTGGCCATGCGTTTCGGTCTCCTCGGCCCGGCGCCGAAGGTGGGTGTGCGCCGGTGTACGCAGGTGATCGATAACGGGCCTCTGTTTCACTTCCATTTCGCGATCGAAGTCGGGACGGTCCTTCCTACAACCTTTACGCATTCCTCACACAATCCTTATGTCCACTCGAGACAATGCAGGATGTGTACAGAGCGGTAGTCAGCCCGGGGGGTACGCGTCGGAGCCCATCTCTAGCGCGTCGAGTCCGCTGAGCTCCGTCTCGGCCGAGACGCGGTTGCCGAGCAGGCGCTCGAGTGCGTGGAAGAAGCCGAACGCCAGCGCGAACACGACGACCGCGTTCACGACGACGCCGGCGAGTTGCGCGACGAGCTGCCCGCCGTCACCGAACAGGAGTCCGCGCACCGGTCCGCGCACGCCGTTCCAGCCGTCGCCGGAGCTGCCGTCCGCGAACAGACCGACGGCGAGCGCGCCCCACGCTCCGCACCCGCCGTGCACCGCGATCGCGCCGACCGGATCGTCGACGCGCAGGCGCTGCTCGACGAAGGGCACGAGCCAGACGACGACGAACGCCGCCATCAGTCCGATCAGCGCCGCGGCCGCGGGGCTCACGAAGGCGCACGGCGCCGTGATCGCGACGAGCCCGCCGAGGAGCCCGTTGCAGAACATGCCGATATCGGGCTTTTTGTGCCGATTCCAGACGTAGAGCAGCGCCGTCACGGCGCCGGTCGCGGAGGCGAGCAGGGTGTTCACGGCGATGAGCGCGATGCGGGGATCGCGGCCCGTCAGCGTGGAGCCGGCGTTGAACCCGAACCAACCGAACGCGAGAATGCCGGTGCCGATCGCGGCCATCGGCAGGTTGTGGCCGGGCATGATGCCGATGGTGCCGTCGCGCCGAAACTTGCCGAGGCGCGGACCCACGACGAGCGAGCCGGCGAGCGCCGTCACGCCGCCCGTCATGTGCACGACGGACGAGCCCGCGAAGTCGACGTGTCCGTGGCCCCAACCGAAAGCGGTGCCGAGCTCGGCGAGAAAGCCGCCGCCCCAAACCCAATTACCGTAGAGCGGGTAGAGCAGCATCGACATGAAGAGCGCGTAAATCAGGAATGCGGAGAGCTTCCAGCGCTCGGCCATGGCGCCCGTCGGGATGGTCCCGGCGGTGTCCATGAACACCGCCGCGAACAAGAAGAGCGCGAGCTGGCGCGGGTCGTGCGCTACCTCGACGAGCGCGAACTTGGTGGCGCCGAAAAGGCCGAAATGGGCGCCCGCGACGTGAATTGCGACCTCGTGCACGGGCGCGGGCTCGACGCCGAGCGACGGCACGCTCGGCGAGCCGCCGTACATGACGCCGAACCCGACCAGGAAATACCCGAGCACGCCGACCGGATAGATCATGAGGTTCATCGCCATCGTGTGGACGGCGTTGCGCGCGCGCGTGAAGCCGGTTTCGAGCATGGCGAAACCGACCTGCATGAACATCACGATGAACCCCATCGCGAGCAGCCAGACGAGGTCGAGCGCCTGGGCGAGCGGAGCGAGGTTCGGATCGGTCATCTGAGCTCGTTGCCGTGGCCGCTCGCGGGCGAGAGCGAGCTCCCCGCCGGAGCGCCGGAGCGCCGGTGGCTGAGCCAGGTGAGCGAGCCGAGCAGGATCACGATCACGCCCAGAAACACCGGCAAGAGCCGCTCCCGCGGGATGCCGAAGAAGCGACGGCGCCGCGCGAGGATCTCGGAGCGATCACGCGGCACGACCTGGTCGGGGTGCTTGAGATCGTCGAGCAGATCGGCCATGCGCTGATAGCGGTCGCGCGGCTCGCGCTCGAGCGCGTGAAGCGCGATTTCCTCGAGCATGGGGTCGAGCTCGGGCACGATGCCGCGCGGCGGCCGCGGATCTTCGCTGCCTTTGGCGCGCAGGATGGCTTCGGCGGAGCCGCCCACGAACGGCAGCTCGCCGGTGAGCATCTCGTAGAGCAGCGTGCCGAGCGCGTAGATGTCGGTGCGCACGTCGCCGCGCCGGCCTTTGGCCTGCTCCGGAGCCATGTAGTCCGGGGTGCCGACGGTGGACGACAGGCCCGTCCAGGTCAGACGCCGCGCGCTCTCGTCCAAGGCGATGCCGAAGTCGAGGAGCTTCGCGTGCCCCTCCGGCGTGATGAGCACGTTTTCGGGCTTGAGGTCGCGGTGCACGACGCCGTTCGAGTGCAGATAAGCGAGCGCCTCGCCGAGCTCGAGCGTGAGCTCGACGGCGCGCTCGGGCGGAAGCGGCTTTTTCCCGAGCAGCGCGCGGAGCGAGCGCCCCTCGACGAGCTCCATCGCGATGTACGTTCGACTGCGTTTACCCTTCGGCGCGAAGACCTTGATGATGCCCGGGTGATCGAGCCGTTGTCCGATCTGCTCCTCGCGCCGGAAACGCTCGGAGAACACGATGTCGCCCTCGAGATGCAGGTGGGGAACCTTGAGTGCGACCGGGCGTCCCGTGTCGACGTCGACGGCCTTGAAGATCGACGCCATGCCGCTTCGCGCGAGCAACTCTTCGAGCTCGTAGTGATCGAGACGGCTGCCGGCTGTGAGTTCACTCATGCATGCTCCCGGAGACGCGCGCGAGACTAGCCGCCACCTTTCCGGCTCTGCAAACGGCGTGGGGCCTTTTGACGAAATCTTTATACTCGCCGCCCGCGCGGGTGCAGCAGAGCGCGAAACAGGCGCGGTTTTACGATCTCGACGAGGGCGAGATAGGTCGTCACGGCGCCGAACAGAAACAGGAAATAGCGGAAGGGCAGCGGCGTGAGCCCGAGCGGCGCCGCGAGCGGCGTGAACGGCAGCGCGAGCCCGACGACGATGACGAGGTGAACGGTGAGCGCGAGCGGCGCGCTCGGCAGATTCTGCCAGGCGCGGCGCGCCGTGCGGATCACGAACACGACCAGGGTTTGTGTCGCGAGCGATTCGAGAAACCAGCCCGTGTGGAACGCGCGCTCGTCGAAGTGGAAGACCCGCAAGAGGACGAAGAAGGTGAGAAAGTCGTAGAGCGAGCTCAGCGGGCCGATGACCAGCATGAAATTGCGGATGACGCCGATGTCCCAGCGTTCGGGCCTCTTCACCGACTCGGGGTCGACGTTGTCCGTCGGAATCGTGATCTGCGCGAGGTCGTAGAGGAAATTGTTGAGCAGGATTTGCGTCGGCAGCATCGGCAAAAACGGCAGGAACAAGGCCGCGCCCGCCATGCTGAACATGTTGCCGAAGTTCGAGCTCGTGCCCATGAGGAGGTACTTCAAGACGTTCGCGAACGAACGCCGCCCGGCGAGGATGCCGGCGTGGAGCACCTCGAGCCGCTCTTCGAGCAGCACGATGTCGGACGCCTCGCGCGCGACGTCGGCCGCGCCGGCCACCGAAATGCCGACGTCGGCGGCGTGGAGCGAGGGCGCGTCGTTGATGCCGTCGCCCATGAAGCCGACGACGTGACCGCCCTGCTTGAGCGCTCGGATGATGCGATGCTTCTGCGCGGGCGAGACGCGGGCGAACACCGTGGCTTGCTCGACGAGCGGGGGCAGCGCGGCAGGGTCGGCCACTTCGAGCTCGCTCCCGAGCACGAGCCGATCGGCGGGAATGCCGACTTGCTCGCAGAGGTGACGGGTGACGAGCTCGTTGTCGCCCGTGAGGATCTTCACCTCCACGCCGTCGGCGCGCAGGCGTTCGAGCGTGGCGGCGACGCCCGCGAGCACGTGATCGGCGAAGGTCAAAAAGCCTGCGAACGCGAGCTCGCACTCGTCCTTGGCGCCGAAGCCGCTCGGGCTCGGCACGCGCTTCGACGCCACCGCGACGACGCGAAAGCCGCGCTCGCTGAGCGCCCGAAAGCAGTCATGGGCGCGCTCCCTGGCCGCGGCGTCGAGCGGCTCGACGCGCCCGTTCGTCGTGAACGTCGTGCAGGCGGCGAGCACTCCCTCGGGCGCGCCCTTGGTGACGAGCAGGTACTCGCCGTCCTTCTCGAGGACGACCGAGAGCCGGCGCCGTTCGAAGTCGAAGGGGATCTCGTCGGTCTTGCAATAGCCGTCCGCCGCTTCGCTCGCGCCGTCGAGGATCGCGCCGTCGAGGGGACTCTTGAGACCGCTTTGAAAACGGCTGTTCAGTCGGCCGAGCGCGAGCGGTTCGGGTGATGCTTCTCCGTCGGGGCCGAGCGACGCGTCGAGCGTCATCGTGCCGGCCGTCAGCGTGCCCGTCTTGTCGCTGCACAGGACGTCGATGCTGCCGAGATTCTGAATGGCCGAGAGGTGCTTCACGATCACCTTCTCGCGCGCCATGTGCACGGCGCCCTGAGCGAGGGTGACGGTCGTGATCATCGGCAAAAACTCGGGCGTGAGTCCGACCGCGAGCGCCACCGAGAAGAGCAGCGCCTCCATCGCGTTGCGACCGAGCGCGAGGTTCACCGCCAGGATCACGACGACGAGCGCGAACACGGTGCGCATGATGAGCAGCCCGAAGCGCCGCGTGCCGCGCTCGAACTCGGTCTCGTCCGGGCGCGCCGCGAGCCGCTCGACGATGCCGCCGAAGGAGGTCGCGTCGCCCGTCGCGAAGACCACGGCTTTGCCGGTGCCGCTCACGACCGAGGTGCCGAGGTAGACGAGGTCCGCGCAGTCCGGACCGGCCTCCGTGAGCGGCCCCGCGGAAACGCATTTTTCCGCCGGCAGCGACTCGCCCGTGAGCGCGGCCTGCTGCACGTGCAAATCCGTGGCCCGAAGCAAGCGGGCGTCGGCCGGGACGAGATCGCCGGCGCGGAGTTCGACTACGTCGCCGACGACGATCTCGCGCCGCGCGACTTCCTTCGTGGCGCCGTCTCGCCACAGCGTCGCGGTCGGCGCGACCTGCGCCTGCAAGCGCTTCACGGCACGCGCGGAGCGAAACGTCTGCCAAAAATTCAGCGCCGAGCTCAAAAGGACGATGGCGCCGACGATGACGGCGTCGCCGACCTGCCCGAGGAAGGCCGACGCCGCCCCCGCGACGAGCAGGATCACGACGAGCGGGTCGAGCACCGAGCGCAGGAGGTCGGCCACCTTGCTGTGGAGCGGCGGGGCGCCGAACGTGTTCGGCCCGTTCGAGCGCAAGCGCGCTTCGGCGGCGTCGCTCGAGAGGCCCGCCTCGGACGCGTCGAGGCGCGCGAGCGTTTCGGCGAGTGTCTCGCGCGGGAGCTCGCGCGCGCGTCCGATCCCGACCTTGGCGGTCACGCGGTCACCCGGCGCATTCGGCCGGCGATGCTACGCGGTCCGTGGCCGACTTGACGAGTGACGTGTCGCGCCGCGTGTCACGCGCCCGTTTCGCGGGCTTACTCGCCGACGGCGGCGGGCACCGGCGCGGACGGTCGCGAGCGCTCGGCCGCCGAGTCGTCCCCGGCGCGCCCCCGCGCTCGCAGCGCCCGGCGCGTAGTGGCGGGTGAGGCTCAAATCGAGCTGCACCGGGAGCACGATCATGGGCACGCCGTTCCGCTGGAGCCGGCGCTGGATCACGAAGGCCGTTTCGTTGTGGAGCAGGCGGTTCCAGGCGCTGTCCTCGGTGAACACGAGCTGCCCGCCGACGACGAGGGCGCGCGGGTAACGCTCGGCGAGCCCGAGCGCGAGCCGCTCGGCTTCGATGGCGACTTCGGTGCCGACCGCGTATTGGCTCGTCGCCTTGAGCCCGAGCGCGTGGGCGAAGCGCTCGTACGACTCGAGGCACTTCTGCGTCCGGCCTTCGAGCGCCGGAACTTCGCTCGCGCCCTTGAAGACGTCCGAGTCCACGACCGCGACGCTGATGAAGACGACGCCGTCGAACTGACCCGGAAACATGCGGAGCAGCGTGAGCAAGGCGTGACGGCCGAGCCCGCCGTAGCCGCCGACGAGTAGGATCGCCACCGGCCGGTTCGGATCGGGCTCGTGCTTGCCGTGCGCGAGCGCGGTGTCGGCGTACATGCCCTCGTTCGTTTCGGGGCCGGGCAAGTCGTGGTCGAGCTTGCGCACCGCTTTGCCGACGAGCACGTAGTGGCGTTTCACCGCGAAGCAGAGCGCGATGAGGAGGGAGGTGAGGAGCAGGGTGAGCCACGCGCCCTCGAGCAGCTTCTCGATGATGGTGACGACGAGGATCGTCACGCAGAGCGCCGCGGCGACGAGGTGCGCCGGCAGGTGCCGCGCCCAGGTCGGATCCTCGCGCCGGCGCCGATACCAGAAGACGCTCATCGCGATGTTCGAGAGCGAGAAGGTGACGAAGACGTTGATCGCGTACATCACGACCAGGCGCGACACGTCGCCGTGCGTGTAAATGAGCGCGGCGAGAGCGGCGCCGCCCATCAACATGATGCCGTTGCGCATCGTGAGGCGCTCCGACAGCGCCGAGAAGCGGTGCGGGAGCCACGAGTCGATGGCCATGTTCGCCATCACGCGCGGGCCGTCGACGAAACCCGCTTGCGCGGCCACGAAGAGCAGCGCGCCCTCGCTCAAGAGCGAGACGACAACGAAAGGGTAGCCGAGATGGATGCCGCCGAACGTGAAGCCGCCGGCGACGCGCTCGAGCAAGACGGCGTTCATCGTCTTGCCGTCCACCGGGTGCACGTCCCAGAGCAAGTACGCGAGCAAGAGGCCCGAGGCGGTGATCGCGAGTGAAGACGCCATCAGCAGCATGGTGCGTTTGGCCGTATCGACGCGTGGCTCGCGCATGATGCCGATGCCGTTCGAGACCGCTTCGATGCCCGTGTACGTGCCGCCGCCGAGCGAATACGCGTGCATCACGAGCTTCAGCGTGCCCGCCATGCCGAGCACGCCGAGCGTCTGGCTCACGTTGCCGCGCACGTCCTCGCTCACGTGCTTCAAGACCGGCACGTGACCGCCGATCGCGACGATCAGGAGCAGCGCGTGCGTCACGATGAACACCCCGAAAATCGGCGCAATGCTCGTCACCGACTCCTTCACGCCGCGCAAGTTCATGATCGTGAGCAGGGCCACGCCCGCGAACGACGTCGGCAGCGAGAAGGCGCGCAAGCCCGGCGGCAGGAAGCTGAAGATCGCGTCCGCGCCGGCCGCGATCGAAATCGTGATCGTGAGCACGTAGTCGACCAGGAGCGCGCACCCGGCGACGACGCCGGCCGGACCGCCGAGCACCTTGCTCGCCACGAGGTAGCCGCCGCCGCCCGCGGGGAACTGCTCGATGATGCGGCTATAGCCGTAGCTGATGATGAACACCGTCGCCATCATCAGCGCGGCGAGGAACACGGCGAGACCGCGGTGCTCGCCGAGCTGGCGGAACGTCTCCTCCGGACCGTACGCGCTCGACGACAAGCCGTCGGCGCCGAGGCCGACCCACGCGAGGAACGCGACGAGCGAGAGTTTGTGAAAGGCGCCCGGCTCGCGGGCGTCCTTCGGGGCTCCGAAGATCCACCGGCCGAGCCGTTGGTTCAAATTGGTCACTCCGTTTGGGTATGCCGGTACCCATTAAGGAGGCGCCAAGGTCCGCCCCGGGCGTATCAAAAAATGATCAAGCGGAGCTCGATCGGGCCCCGATTTCCCCCGAACGGCCGGGTTCGGGGCTTCACTGGCTGCTTGCGGGCGCGGGCGTCTCGGGCGCGGGCGGGGCGCTCGACGGGGGCGGGGCCGGCACCGATTTGTCGCGCGCCTTGTCTTCCGCGAGGAGCTCCTCGAGCTTCTTCTCGCGGTCGGCGTCGTTCACGCTCGCGCGTCCGAGGTCGAAGGTGAGGAGCGGCAGCTTGTCGCTGCCTTGATACGTCGGGAGCTTGCCGTCCCAGCGCTCGACGGCGCGGTATTGGAGCACGGCGCCGGTCGTCGACAAGCGAATGATCTCGTTCGCGCGCGCGTCCGCGCGGGCGCGGATCAGGACCGCGTCGGCTTCGCCCTCGGCACGCTGGCGCGCGGCTTCGGCGGCGCCGTGCGCTTCCGCGACGGCTTGCTCGGCCTCGGCGCGCACCTGGCGCACGCGATTTTCGGCTTGAATCGCGTTCTGGGTCGCCTCCATCGCGCGGTTGATCGCCTGCGCGACGTTCTCCGGCAAGCGCAAGGCGCCGTTGATCGTGATTTGATCGATGATGAAGCCGTCCTTGCCGAGCACCTCGCGGAGCTTCGCGCCCACGTCGGCGATGAGCTTGCCTTTCTTCGCGCCGTAGATGTCCTGCACGGCCATGCGCGAGGCCACGTCGTTGAACGCTTCGCGGACGGCGTTGCGGACGTAGCCGTCCGCGAGCACGAGCAGATCGGGCTGGCGGAAGCGGAGATAGAGGTGCGGCGCGAGGGACGGCTCGATGTGAAACGAAAGCCCGATGTCCGAGTTCACGTTCACGCCCTCTTCGGACGAAAACGTGATGGATTCGTCGGCCGAGCGACCTTCGTGCGGGGACGCGGTCCAGACCACGTTCTGGACGCTGGTCGGGAACGCGATGATCTGCTCGGTGAGCGGGTTGTAAAAAACCCAGCCGGTGACGACGGGAATGTCCTGCACGCCGCGCGTGCTTCCCGCGAGCTTCACGCGAATGCCGACGTGGGCCGCATCCACGCGCGTGAGCATCGCGTCCGCGAGCAGCGCGAGCCCCACGACCGCCGAAAATGCGATCACGAGGAGCCGCAGGCGCTGAAAAAAGCCGGGCGGTTGGTAGGCCATGGCAGTCCGTATAGGCACCATGCTCTCCGCTGTCCATCGGCCTGCCGGCGCGCCCGAAAGACCGGTGCCGACGGCGAGCTAGACGCGATCTTGATGCGGCGCGAGTCGGGCTTGACCGCGTCCTGATGGGCTCCGGCTCATGCTCTCACGCATGGGCACCCTGCACGAGTTCCCCGAGCTTTCGACCGGACGAGGAGACGCCGGCGACTCCGACCTGGGTTTCGCCGTCATCCCCTTTCTGCTCTGGGTCTTGGCCGTGGCTCGCGTCGCGGCGGCCGTGTCGGCGCGCGAGGTCTTCGGCGCGGAGGCGAGCCTCGCGTTCGTCTGCATGGTCGGGCTGCCGTATTGGGCGCTCCGGTCGTGGTTGCGGAAGCGCGCGAAGCAGCTCCCCTTGCAGAAGCGGCAACCGGGCGCCGTCGTCGCGTTGCGCCGGCGCGCCTAGCGCGAGGTCTCGACGCGGAGCGTCCCGGTCCTCAGCCTTTCAACGCCGTCATCACGGCGGGAAATAGGCGCCCGTTCGTCGCGATCGCTTCGGGCGCGGTGTGCGTCGCGGTGCCGTGCCAGTCGGTGAGGGTGCCGCCGGCTTCGGTGAGCACCGGGAAGAGCGCCGCCGTGTCCCACAAGTTCATGATCGGATCGAGCGCAATTTCGGCGCGCCCCGTCGCGACGAGCGCGTAGCCGTACGCGTCGGGAAAGCCGCGATCATTGCCGCAAGCGGCGAGGAGCCGTTCGAACTCGGGGCCCTTGCCGTACTTCTTCGCCGCCTTGCTGCTCGCGAAGACGAGGCGCGCTTCACCGAGTTCGCTCACGTCGGAGACGCGCGCGGGGCGGCCGTTCCAGCGGCAACCGAGGCCCTTCGCCGCGTAGACGGTTTCGCCCAGAGCGGGCATGTGGATGACGCCCGCGACGGCTTGCCCCTCCCACTCGAAGCCGATGAGCACCGCGAAGAGCGGCACGCCGGAGATGAAGGAGAACGTGCCGTCGATGGGATCGAGGATCCAGCGGGCGGGGTCCGTGCCCGTCTTCACGCCGAGCTCCTCACCGACGATGCCGTGCGTCGGGAAAGCGCGTTCGATGCGCTGTCGCAGGCGCTCCTCGGCGCCGCGATCGGCGGCCGTCACCGGCGAGCGATCCGCCTTGAGCTCGACCGGGGGGCTCGCGTTGAAGTAACCGAGCGTGAACGAACCGGCGAGCTGCGCCGATTCGACCGCGAAGTCGAGCACGTCGCGCAGCGCTTTTTCGTCGAGTGCCGCCATCGGCGACGAGCCTACACGACCCGTCGGCGAGCGGCGATGCCCGGCGCGCGCCCTTGCGACTTTGCGGCACCGAGGCTACGAGCCGACCGGTGCTTTGATCCCGCGCACGGCTCACTTCGTTTGGCTCGGACGCAAGCTGCCCTGGGTTTACGTGCTCGGCGTGCTCGCGGCGGCGCGGCGCGGCGGCTTCGAGCGCGTGCTCCTGCATCACGCGGACCCGCTCGAGGAAGACGCGGGCATCGCGGAGCTCCGCGCCGAACCGCGCGTCGAGCTCGCGCGGCTCGATCCGCTGCCGTTGCTCGAGGCGGCAGGCGGGCCGAACCTCGTCGATCGCTACCGCGAGCTCGAGCAACCGGCGGCCCGCGCCAACGTCGTGCGCATGGCCCTGCTCGAGCAGGAGGGCGGCGTCTACCTCGACACCGACACCGTCGCGCTCCGGAGTTTCGAGGGCGTGCTCGCGGCGGGCGGCGTCTTCTGCGGTGAAGAGCGGCTCGTTTACCCCGGCAGCGGCGGGACGGGTTTGCTCTCGCGCGTGCGGCCCGGAGCGCTCCTCCGCACCGGCGCGCGCGACGTGCTCCGGCGGCTGCCGCGCGGTGATCGCTACTTCCGGCGCTTCGAGCACCTGTATCCGACGGCGGTGAACAACGCGGTGCTCGGCGCCGAACCGCACCATCCGTTCTTGCGTGAGCTCGTCGGGCGCGCCGTGGCGCTCCCCGCCGAGCGCCGGCGTGTCCGCTATGCGTTCGGCACGCACCTCTTGCAGGCGGCGGTCGCCGAATACACGGGGCCGGGCTTGCGCGTGCTGCCGCCGCCCGTCTTCTATCCGCTCGCGCCGGAGATCAGCGAACACTGGTTTCGGCCGCGCCGGCGCGTGCGGCTCGACGAGGTGCTCACTTCGGAGACGCTCCTCGTGCACTGGTACGCCTCGGTCCGCACGGCGCGCCACGTCGGGCGCATCGATCGCGCCTGGGTGCGGGAGCACGCCGAAGATCGGCTGTTTGCCGCGCTCGCGCTCCGCGCGCTCGGCTGAGCCTCAGGCGGACGGATCTTCCTCGACGCGCTCGCGCACGATGGCGCGCAGCTCCTCCGGCACGAACGGCTTGTCGATGTGGAGGTTCGGCACGCTGTCGAGGAATTGGCGGGCCTGCGTGGCGAACGCGCCGCCCGTCAAAAAGACGATGCGCCGCGTCTCTTCCGGGGCGAAGCGCTCGAGCTCGCGCCAGAAATCGACGCCCGTCATGTTCGGCATCATCACGTCGCACAGAATCACGTCGAAGCGCGCGCCCCCACGCAGGAGCTCGAGCGCTTCTTCCGTGAGGTTCTTGGTGACGACGTCGTGCTCGCCGCTCAGCGTGCGGCGCACGGCCGCGGCGACCATCGGGTCGTCGTCGATCACGAGCACTCGGCCGCGGCGCGGCCCGGGCGAGGAAGCCAAGGGCTTGCTCGGCGGAGTCGGCTCGCTCATCGCCTCGGCCGCCGGAAGCAGGATCGTGAAGGTCGAGCCTTTCGCGGGGCGGCTCGTCACGCGGAGCTCACCGCCGATGTCCTCGACCAGGCGCCGGCAGATGGGCAGCCCGAGCCCGGTACCGATGCCGGCCGGGCGCGTGCTGAAGAACGGCGTGAAGATGTGCTCCATGATCTCGCTCGACATGCCGACGCCGGTGTCGGAGATCTCGACCACGACGCGCTGATCTTCGTGACGCGTCGCCACGCGGATCTGGTTCGTCTCCGCCCGGCCTTCGGGAATGGCGTGAGCGGCGTTGATCACGAGGTTCAGGAAGACCTGGCCGAGGCGTGACTCGTTCGCCTCGACCATGGGGACCTCGTCGAACGCTTTCACGAGCCGCGCGCGATGCCGGATCTCGTGCCACGCCATGCGCAGCGTGGATTCGAGCACCTCGCGTACGTCGACGCGGCCGCGCCGCGGTTCCTCGGCGCGCGAGAAGAGCCGCAGATCGCGCACGATCAGGCGCACCCGCTCGGCCGCTTCACGCGCGTCGCGCACCTCCTCGAGGAGCTCGCCGGTTTCGCCCTTGGCCTGCAAATCCGCCACGGCAAGCTCGAGGTTGGCGATCACCGCCGCGAGCGGGTTGTTGATCTCGTGCGCGACGCCCGCGGCGAGCGTCCCGACCGAAGCGAGGCGATCGGTCGCGAAGAGCTGCGCTTCGGATTGGCGGCGGCCGGTCGTGTCGCGAACGCTGACGACGGCGCCCGTGCCGTGCGCGCCGATGCGGCACGCGTACCAGGTCACGTCGTCCGCCCCGCCGCTCGCCATGACTTCGATCGTCGCGGCCTCCTTCGTGCGCAGGGTGGCCTCGAACACGCTGCGCGCCGACGCGCGAAACTTGGGCGCGATGAGCTCGAAGAACGAACGCCCGCACAGATCTTCGGGCGCACCGGGCACGCTGCGGCTCGCGAACGAGATCGTCCCCCGGGCATCCACTTCTAGAATCGGATCCGGTACGTGCTGAACGAGCTCGCGCAGCCGCGCCGGATCATCAGCCGGTGACGCGGGTTTCGGAGCGGCACCCGAGCGCGGTTCGGCAGGGCGAGCCGCCGCCCCCGCCGCCTCACCGTCGGCCGCGTCCGCCTGCCGCTGCCGTGAACCACCTGCCATCCTCGTTCTGCTTCCAGACGAGGATAGAGAGGCAGGCGTGTCGTGACAAGTCGCCACGCAGCGCGTGCCCGGTTTCGAAGCCCCTTTTTCGCGGCACGCCTCCGTCACGTTCGCCCATTTCCGGCCATGTCGTTGGTCGAATTCGTCCGACTCGTACGGAGACGTTTTCCGCGCCGCGCCCGAACTGGGCTACCATCTTGGCCGGGGTGGAGGTGGCATGTAGGTTGCTGCAATTTGTCACCCTTGGCTTCCGGCGATTCTCCTCCTTCCTCGTCATCACTCCCTGGGGCGTACCTATCCTTCGTGGTTCTCGTCGTCGATGACGAGCCGCTCGTGCTGAAGAGCGCCCAACGCATGTTCGAGCTCCGCGGCTTCGAGGTGCTCACCGCGAGCGACGGCCCGAGCGCGCTCCTCGTGAGCAGAAGTGCCAAGCGGCTCGACCTGCTCGTCACCGATGTCTGCCTCCCGGGTGAAGACGGCCGCCTGCTCGCGATGGAGCTCCGCGAGACGCGCCCGGGCCTGCCCGTCCTCTTCATCTCCGGCCTGACGAGCGATACGGCAACTTTCGGCCTGCCCACGGCCGGAACCTGGGCATTTCTGGCCAAGCCGTTCACGGGTCGAGAGCTCGATGCGCACCTTGCCGTACTTCTCGGTCCCGTACTGCCCGGGGGCCCCGCGCGTCGAGGGTGACGTCCGCAGGGGGGATCGATATATTCCGGCACCGCCCCGGACGTGGGGCGTTTACGTAACCCGAGGATTTCCATGCGAGAGTTCTGCCTGGTCGGGATCGCGCTGCTGCTCACCGCGTGTGGAGGGGCCGCCGTTCCTCAAGAACCGTTGACCGCCGCCAAAGCGGCCGTTGCTGGCGCGGAAGTGGGCGGCGCCGCGTCCGATCCGAAAGCGGCGCTGCATTTGAAGCTCGCCAAGGAGTACGTCGCGAAGGCGGAGAGCCTCATCGCCGACGGTGACAACGAGGAAGCCGCTCGCATCATCGACCGCGCCCAAGCCGACGCCGATCTCGCCCTCGCGCTCGCGAAGGAGACCGCGGCGGAGAAGGAAGCGCAGGACACCAAGGAGTCGCTCGATCGGCTGCGCAAGCAAGCCCAATAGCGCGCCAAACCTTTCGTGCATTCAGGAGTCAGCGAGATGATGAACCGTTTGGATCGCATCGCATTCGTCGGCCTGCTCGCGCAGGCTCTCTTCGGTTGCGCCACGGCGCAGCCGCCCCAAGAGCTGCTCGACGCTCGCTCGGCCTACGACGCCGCGAGCAAGGGACCCGCCGCGCAGCTCGCGCCCGCGCAGCTCGACACGGCCAAGCAATCGCTCGCGAAGGCCGAGCAATCCTTCGCCGACAACGGCGACAAGCCGATGACGAAGGACGCCGCTTACGTCGCCGAGCGGCGCGCCGAGCTCGCCGCCGCCGAGGGCGCGCGCGAAAAGGCCGACCGCGCCCGCGCGCAGATGGATAAGGACTTCAAGAACAGCGAGATCGACGCGGTCGCCGCGACGAAGGATCGCGCCGCCAAGGCGCAGGCCGATCTCGAGAAGGAGCGCCAGGCTCGCAGCGAAGCCGAGAAGAACCTGGCGGACGCGAACAAGAAGCTCGGCGCCGCGATGGCGAGCCTCGCCGAAATCGCGAAGGTGAAGGAAGAGTCGCGCGGTGTCGTCATCACGCTGTCCGGCTCGGTGCTGTTCGCGACGGGCAAGAGCGATCTCCTCCCGATCGCGCAACAGAAGCTCACCGACGTGGCCAAGGCGCTGAACGACCAGGGCTATCAGAGCCTGCTCGTCGAGGGTCACACCGACGCGCAGGGCAGCGCCGACAAGAACATGGTGCTCTCGCAGCAGCGCGCCGACTCCGTGCGCATGTACCTCGTCAGCCAGGGCATTCCCTCGGACAAGATCCGCTCGCAGGGTCTCGGCTCGTCGCGGCCCGTGGCCGACAACAACACGGCGGAAGGGCGCGCGAACAACCGCCGCGTCGAGATCGTCGTCACCCCGCTCGGCAAATAGCTCAGTCGAAGCGCACGAGCGCGAGGCGAGCGGCTTCGGGCGCGGTCTCGGCGGCGACGCGCGCCGCGGCCGCGTCCTCGGCGTGCGCCATGCGCCCGACGAGCGCGAAGTAGTCGCGCTTCAGCGCCACGAGGCGCGCGAGTCGCGCCGCCGGGGCGCCTGGCACGCACCACGCGTCCGCGGCGAGCGCGAACAAGCGCCGGTAGGCGACGCTCGACCAACGTAACGCCAAATGGTCGAGAACGAGGTGCGGCATGCCCGCGCCCGTCACGCGCGCGAGCACCGCGTTCACGACGTTCATCGCGAGCGCCTGGTTGCAGGCGCGAAACGGGTGGAGGCGCACGAAGCGCTGGTGAAAATCGGCGAGCGCGTCGAGCGCGGCCCCGCGCCGGCCGGCGCTCGCGGCCGCGACCGCCGAGGACAGCGCCGAAAACAAGCTCGCGACGTGTTCGAGCGTGATCGGCCGTGGCGGCGTGAACCACGTCGCCGGTTCGCGGTCGCCCGCCGCCATGCCGGTGAGCAGCCGGCCCCAGTCGAGCCCTTCCTCCTCGAACGTCCGCCGCTCGAGCGTCGCTTCGGGGTCGCCCGAGAGCTCGGCGAGGAGCGCGCCGTAGCCCTTGCCGCCGAGGAGCGGCACGTGAACGCGCGGTCCCTCGAGGAAGCGAGTGCCGGCCGGGGTCTCGACCGTGCGCGACGCCGCTTGCCAGAGCGTGCCCGGCGCGACGCCGTTGTTCGCGACGCGGCTCGCCGGGCGGTAGAAGTTCTTCCGGTTTTCGCCGAGCAGCGCCACGACGTGCAGCGCCGAGAGCTCGCGGAGCGCGGAGCTCGGCTCGCCGAGCGCTGCTTCGAGGGTGGCCGTGCGGCGTCGCACGGCCGCCATGTTTTCCCAATAAGCGCGCTCGATCTCGTACGGCGCGCCCGGGAAGCGCACGATGTCGATGCCCGACACCTCGCGTTCGAGCGCGGTCACCGCGTGCGGCGCGAACAGGACGACGCCGAACGCCGCCGCGAGCAGCGACGCGCGCTCGGCTCGGTCGAGCGGAGCCGCGCGGCACGCTTGCGCGAGCGTGACTTCACCGTCGAGCAGCGCGAAAAAACGCCGGGCGGCGTCCTCGCCCACGCCTGGCAGGAGGAGCGGCCGGGGCAGCGCGCCCCCGTGCAGCTCGACGCCCGCCGCGGTCGCCCGCACGGCGGTGCCCGGCAGCGCGACGAGCACGTCGCCGTCGCGGGCTTCGAACCGGACGCGCGTTTCGCTCTTCAAATATTCGCCGCCCGTGTCCGGCCGCGTGCGGAGCCAGCGCTCGTACGCGACGCCTTCGGCGCCGAGATCGACCGGAGCGAGCTCGACCGGCTCCGCCATCAGCCGAGCGCCTCCGCGAGCCCGGCGGGCGTGTTCGGCACGACATGGAGCGACTCCGGCCATTCTCCCGGAGCGTGCGGGTAGGCGAGGGGAGCGAGCTCGGCGACGACGGCGTCGAACTCGTCTTCGAGGCGCGTCGAGGTCGGATCGAGCCGGCGCACGACGACGAGCCCGGACGGCGGCGTGAGCAGCGTTCTGAGCCGCAAATCCGGGCGCCGCCGCGCGAGCGCCCACGCCGCTTTCCACGTATCGCCGACCCAGAAACGCGTGCTCCGGTCGCGCGAGGCGGTCGCGCGCGTGATGGGCACGCAGTCGTGAAACACGATGGTGCTTTCGCGCCCGCACCAGCGCTCCGCGTGGACGAAGTCGCGGAGCGCCTGCTCGAACAGGTGCAGCCCGTCGATGAATACGAGATCGACGGGCCCCGTGCCGAACAGCTGGTCGCGCGTGTGCTTCGCGAAAAACGCGTCGCTCGTCTCGTTCAAGACTTGCGCGCCCGCGGGGAGCACGTGCTCGAGCGGCGCCGCCACGGGATCGACGCCGACGGCGACGCGTGCCGTCGCCGCGAGCGCGAGCGTCGCCCCCGCGGCCACGCCGATCTCGAGGTAACGCTCCGGGCGGAGCGCGGCGTGGATGTTCCGCAACACGTCGCGGTAAGGGGGCCCCGGCATGAGCAACGCGGCGAGCGTCGACTGCGCGCCGGGATAGTCGGGATAAAGCTCGACGAGGCGCGTGAAGGTCCGAACGGCGGACGTGCGGTCCCCGCTCCGCGCGTCGATTTCGGCGAGGACCGAGAGCGCGTTCAAATCCGCCGGCCGCTCCGCGACGAGCTCGGCCACGGTCGCGCGCGCCTCCGCCTTCTCACCGCCGAGAAAGCGGGCGACGGCGAGGCTCAAGCCGAGCGCGGGCTCCCGGGCGGCGCGCTCCGGCAGCGCCTCGGCGAGGGCGAGCGCGTGGTCGAACGCGCCGCGCTCGAGGCATTGCCGCACGAAGAACACGAGATCCGCGCCCGTCGCGTCGGCGAGCGCGTCCCGGATCGTTTCCGGTGCGGGCACGAAGCCGTCGGTGCGAGCGCGCATGGATGGAGCGTAGCCTCATGCGCGTATTTTCAGCGGTCTTTTTGCCGGTCCCCACGCCGTCGGCGGAGATGGTAGGTAGGGGCGACGCATGCTGAGGCTCGCTGGCGGCACCGCCCTCACTCCCTTTCGAAAACGACAGGTTCTCGCGAAAATCGGCAAGGTCGCTCCCCACGTGAGCGGCGTCGAAGCCACCTTCCAGTACTTCGTGGACGCGGCGCGGCGTTCGAGCGAGCTCGAGCGCCGCTTGGCCGAGCTCCTGCCGCTCGGTCACGGCGCGGAGAGCACGGAGGGCAAGCTGCTCCTGGTGGTCCCGCGCGTCGGGACGCTCTCGCCGTGGGCGTCCAAGGCGACGGACATCGCGAAAAGCTGCGATCTGACCGAGGTACGCTGCATCGAGCGGGGCATCGCCTACCGGCTCGCGGGGGAGCTCACGCACGCGGAGCTCGGCCGCGTGAAAGCGCTGCTCCACGACCGCATGACCGAGACGGTGTTCGAGCGCTTCGAGGACGCGGCGCGGCTCTTTCGGCGCGAAGCGCCGCGGCGCCTCGAGCGCGTTCCGGTCCTCGACGACGGCCGCGACGCGCTCGTCAAAGCCAACGTGAAGCTCGGTCTCGCCCTCGACGACGAAGAAATCGACTACCTCGTCGCGAGCTTCGCGTCGCTGCGCCGCGATCCGACCGACGTCGAGCTCATGATGTTCGCGCAGGCGAACAGCGAGCACTGCCGGCACAAGATCTTCAAAGCCGATTTCATCGTCGACGGCGAGCAGCAGCCGCGCTCGCTCTTCGGCATGATCCGCAACACGCACGAGCGTTCGCCCGCGGGCACGCTGTCCGCTTACAAGGACAACGCGGCCGTCGTGCGCGGGCACGTGGCCGAGCGTTTCTTCCCGCATCCGACGAGCGGTCGTTACGAGTCCACGGCGGAGGACACGTCCCTCGTCGCCAAATGCGAGACGCACAACCACCCGACCGCCATTTCACCGCGGCCCGGCGCGTCCACCGGCAGCGGCGGAGAGATCCGCGACGAGGGCGCGACCGGGCGCGGCGCGAAACCGAAAGCCGGCGTGACGGGCTTCACGGTTTCGAATCTGCGCATTCCGGGCTTCGAACAGCCGTGGGAGACGCCCGGCGTCGGCAAGCCGGACCGCATCGTCTCGGCGCTCGACATCATGCTCGAAGGTCCGCTCGGCGGCGCCGCGTTCAACAACGAGTTCGGACGCCCCGGCGTGCTCGGCTACTTCCGCACGTTCGAGCAACGGGTGGAAACGTCCGACGGGCAGGAATGGCGCGGCTACCACAAGCCGATCATGCTCGCGGGCGGCGTCGGCAACGTTCGACCGATGCTCGTCGAAAAGGAGCGTTTCGGCCCCGACGCCGTCATCGTCGTGCTCGGCGGTCCCGCGCTCCTCATCGGTCTCGGCGGCGGCGCCGCCTCGTCGATGGCGGCGGGCTCGAGCAGCGCCGATTTGGATTTCGCGAGCGTGCAGCGCGACAACCCGGAGATGGAGCGGCGTTGTCAGGAGGTCATCGACCGGGCGTGCGCGCTCGGCGACGCGACGCCGATCCTCTCGATTCACGACGTGGGTGCGGGCGGGCTCTCGAACGCGATCCCCGAGCTTTTGCACGACGCCGGCTGCGGCGGGCGGCTCGAGCTCCGCGACATCCCGAACGCGGAGCCCGGGATGAGCCCGCTCGAAATCTGGTGCAACGAAGCGCAGGAGCGCTACGTGCTGGCGGTCGCGCCCGAGCGCCTCGCCGTCTTGCGCGAGCTCTGCGAACGCGAACGCTGCCCGTACGCCGTGCTCGGTCGCGCGACGGACGACGGCATCCTCGTCGTGACGGACCGCGAGCTCGGCGACACGGCCATCGAGCTGCCGCTCTCGCTCCTCTTCGGCAACGCGCCGAAGCTCACCCGCCGCGTCACGCGCCGTCCCGCCAAAGCCGCGCCGTTCGACCCGAGTCGCATCGACGTGACCGAGGCCGCGCTGCGCGTTCTCCGGCTACCGTGCGTCGCCGCCAAGGATTTTTTGATCACGATCGGCGATCGAACCGTGAGCGGCCTCATCGCGCGCGATCCGATGGTCGGGCGCTACCAGGTGCCGGTCGCGGACGCGGCGGTGACGCTCGCGAGCTACGGCGGGTACACGGGTGAAGCCTTCGCGATGGGCGAACGCAGCCCCGTCGCGGTGCTCGACGCGGCGGCTTCGGCGCGCCTCGCGGTCGGTGAGGCGCTCCTGAACCTCGCCGCCGCGCCCGTCGCAGGGCTCGAGGACGTGAAGCTCTCCGCGAACTGGATGGCGGCCGCCGGGCACCCGGGCGAAGACGCGGCGCTCTTCGACGCCGTGCACGCGGTCGGCATGGAGCTCTGTCCCGCGCTCGGCGTCTCGATCCCGGTCGGTAAAGATTCGCTCAGCATGCGCGTCGTGTGGGACGAAGGCCGGCGCTCCATCACGGCGCCGGTGTCGCTCGTGGTCACGGCGTTCGCCCGCGTGGAAGACGCGCGCCAAGCGCTCACGCCCGAGCTCGTCGTCGATCGCGGTGACAGCGAGCTCTTGCTGGTCGATCTCGGCGCCGGACGCGGACGGCTCGGCGGTTCGGCGGTCGCGCAAGTTTACGGCGCGCTCGGTTCGGAGCCGCCCGACGTGGACGCGCCGGCGTTGCTCCGCGGCTCGTTCGCGGCGCTGTGCGAGCTCCGCGCGGCGGGCCTCGTCCTCGCGTATCACGATCGCTCCGACGGCGGCTTGTTCGTGACGCTCGCCGAGATGGCGTTCGCGGCGAACAGCGGAGTGAAGGTGCGTCTCGACGGCACGGCGCCGAACGCGTTTTCGGCTCTGTTCAACGAGGAGCTCGGCGCCGTCCTGCAGGTGCGAGCCAGCGACGTGGAGCGCGTGCTCGCGACGTTCGAACGGCACGGTTTGAAGCGCGGAACGCACCTGTTCGCCATCGGCGCGCCGTCCGGCGACGGGCGGCTCCACGTCGAGTACGGCAAGCAAGCGCTCTTCAGCGAAGAGGTGCTGAAGCTCCGGCTCGCCTGGTCCGAGACGACGTACCGCATGCAGGCTTTGCGCGACAACTCCGATTGCGCCCGAGAAGCCTACGAAGCGCTGTCGGATCCGCCGGCGCTCGCGCTCACGCCCACGCTCGCCTTCGATCTCGACGCGGATCCGGCGCGTCCGTTCGTCAGCGCGGCGAGCGAGCGGCCGCGCGTCGCCATCCTGCGCGAGCAGGGCGTGAACGGCCAAGTCGAAATGGCCGCGGCGTTCACGCAAGCCGGCTTCGACGCCGTCGACGTGCACATGAGCGACCTCCTCGGCGAGCGGGTGCGGCTCGACGGCTTTCGCGGCCTCGCCGCCTGCGGCGGCTTCTCATACGGCGACGTGCTCGGCGCGGGCCAGGGCTGGGCGCGCTCGATTTTGCTGCATGCTCGCGCGCGCGAAGCCATGTCGGCTTTCTTCGCGCGCAAGGACGCGTTCGCGCTCGGCGTGTGCAACGGCTGCCAGGCGCTCTCGGCGCTCAAGGTGCTGATTCCCGGCACCGAACACTGGCCGAGCTTCGAGCGGAACCTCTCCGAGCAGTTCGAGGGGCGCGTCGTCCAAGTCGCCGTCGGCAAATCGCCTTCGATTTTCTTCAAGGGGATGGAGGGCTCGACGCTGCCGATCCCCGTCGCGCACGGC